>VOFJ01002194.1_pt1 | contig 302085 bp, 345 predicted proteins | sample 5384081 | NCBI WGS metagenome assembly VOFJ01 (sample SAMN12384729, study PRJNA508395) | human gut metagenome | isolation source: healthy gut I | host: Homo sapiens | reverse complement strand
ACGGGCAGTCGTCCGGTGTGCTCAGTCTGCCGCAACTGGTCACTCCCTCGCCCAAGGCGATTATGATAGACCGTTTTGATATTATCCTACCAACCTGTATACGGGGCTGGTGGATATCACAATCCCCATTCATACCATTGAGGTGAAGGGTATCAAAGATTCCCATAGAGTTTAAAATATCATGCCTCGGGGGCTGAAGTATGACGATCTGCCGATGGAGGTAGGATACGGCTGACGCCGATGGCGGGCGGGACGGTGAGCTACAGTGCGCGGGGAGCGGGAATATCGTCGTCCTGTCGGCACCGAATCACCCCGTTTGTGAAGGAAGTGTCCGATATTGTGTTTAATGATGAAGTCCGGGAGGTCCCGATTCTGACCAACTGCAACTGGAATATGCCTTGAATGAACGGCAATCAAAGCTCCTATCATGCAGGTGGACTACTGCGATTCAGAATATGACATGTACAATTACTCTTTTCCACAGGGCATACTACGCCAGTGAACCAAAGGCGACAATTTCAGTATTCCTTACCGCTCGCCCTTGAAGGGGCTTATAACCCTGTGGCACACGATGAATATGGAAACGTCTATTATTTTGAGTATGGAGACAGCGACGACATACGGCCGCAACCGTACCAGTTACCTAACGCGGATTGTCTCGGCTGACGGCAAAGATACCATAAATTTTGTCTACGAAGTATTTTTGGGGTCAGTGAGGCGAACGATGTTAGCACGATACTGAATTACATTTATGTCATCAGTGAAACCACCCTTTACGGCGGAACAGTCACAACCTATCAGTATGGAGGGACGTTGAGTATTTTCTATAAGGAATTTAATACTCCCATCCTGAAAGAGATAAATTACAGAGGTGGAAAAGTGGCATTTTTATATTCAGCCACTTCTAAACGTTCGCTGGAGAAAATAGAAATAAGAAACCAACAGAATGTAATTGTACAATCTGTCACTCTCGACAAAACAAACCAGTCGTATCTGAATGCCGTGAATTTCCGGGGAAAGATAATAAGAATGCTTACTCGTATCGATTTGAGTACAATGGCAGCAAACCGGAGGATGCTTTGCCTATAGTGGATTATTGGGGATACTACACAGGATTCTCTACTTCATCCGACTGTATGTACCGAACTTCTATATCCGTGATGGGAAGCGACTATAGGATTCCGGGAATGGACCGAAGCCCCAATGAAACAGGAATGTCCAAAGGTATCCTGAAGAAGGTGGTTTATCCTACCCAAGGTTATTCTTTGTTCACATACGAAGGACATCGTGCTGATAACAAACTTTACGGCGGGCTACGTATAAAAGAAGTGAAGAATTACGATAGCAACAACAATTTGCTTGAGACCAAGTGGTATAAGTACGGGCAGAAAAAAGAAGATGGTAACGGACGAGCCGTACAACCTGTAAATTCCAATGATTATGTCGCTTCCTCTTTGCAGGTTGAGTCCATTTATGGGGGCAGTTCCGGTTCTGGCCCGTCGGTAGGCACACTCACCTACATCCAGGCATACGATGCATTCCCTAAACGTAGTTATTATACCCTGGGAAGTACAGTGGTGTATCCGTATGTTACAGAATATACAGGCTCGTCTACAGGCTCCTATGGAAAGACTGAATACTACTACACGGATTATTCGGATGAATATGTAGGGACTATACGTGGAAATGCATCGGAGTTGCCCCGGCGGTCCAATGCATGGAAATGTGGAAAGTTGATTAGTAAGACAGTAAAAGACAGTAGCGGGAAAACCGTATATTCACTGCATAATAGTTACGAGGCAATAAATAGTGAAAGAGTATTTGAATCTGAAAGTATTGCCTTATGCTCAAATTACCGGTAGCGAAGGCTCGTCTATAGAAGAACGCTTCACTAATTATAGCGCATTTTCATCCGTCATTGACGGCTCCCTTCACGATTATTATCATTATTACATCAGTAGTGGCGATTATGCCGTCAAAGAATCTGAGGAAAGAGTGAATGGAGTGGCTAAAACCATTCAATACCAATACAATGAATATGGACAGGTGACGGAAGAAACCATGATTGATTCTGAAAACAACAAGCTGATTACCGTGGAAGTATAAATATGCCCAGAGCACCTCGCCTTCTAATAGTGTATATGCTGCCATGTACAGGGAGAATATGATCGGTCCGGTACTTGAGAAGGAAGAGTACAAGGGCGCCATGTTGCTGGATAAAACTGTAAACGAGTATAAAAACTGGGGAGATTTTTATCGCCTTGCAAAATGTGAAGCAACTTAACTATTACGAGCCCCGCATCAAATATCAAAGCTATGACAAATACGGCAATCCTACCCGTATCTCTAAAGACGGTGAATTTGAAGATGTCTCCTATATCTGGGGGTATAAGGGGCAACGGGTTGTTGCCGAAATAAGAGGCGGCTCTTTCAGCGCATTAGGACAAACGTTGATAGACAGGGTGACAAGCGCCGTTTCTCCTTCTTCGGCTGATATGGCTGCCATAGAAGCGCTTAGGAACAACCCTTCGCTTGAGGGCAGCCGGATAACGACTTATTATTATGATTCCGCTCTGAACCTGGAACAGCTCGTGATGCCCAACGGCACTAAGACCAACTACGAATATGACTCTTTCGGGCGCCTGTCGTGCGTGAAAGACCATAACGGAAAGGTCATCGAGAGTTATCAATACAATTACAAACAATAAAAAAACGCAATGATTATGAAACGAAACTTATTATTCATATTGCTGCTCTGCGGCTCCTTGCATCAACCGAAGGCGCAGACCGGAAACAATAATTATGTGAGAACTACCGCTCCTACCGTTGCTACGACCGCAACAAGCGACCTTTCGGTATCCAACAGTATCACCTCCTACCAATACTTCGATGACCTGGGGCGTCCCTGGCAGACTGTTCAGGTGGGAATGACTCCCGGCCAACTGGACCTGGTGACTTATCAGGAATATGACGCCGCAGGCCGTAGCTCGGCTACCTGGCTTCCTGTGAATGCCGCTTCGGGCAATAATGGAAACCCGCTTTCGCTGGGCACCGTCCAATCCCGTTCCCAATTATCGTCCAATTATGGCGACGGCAAAGCGTATTCCAAACCTGTTTATGAGGCTTCCCCCTTGGACCGGGTATTGGAACAGTACGGTCCGGGAGAGGAGTGGCACGACAACGGCAAACGTGTGAAGACCGAGTATCTCAGCAATACAGCCGATGGTGAATTGTCATGCAGGTGGTACCGGACTACGGATACCCGTGGCGATGTACAGGTCAGCATCCTAACCGGGAAAATGTGTTATCCGGCGGGAGAACTGTATGTCACCCGTACTACGGATGAGGAAGGTACGGGTGTAAGCTTGGAATTTAAGGACAAGCAGGGGCATCTGCTCCTTAGCCGCCGGAAGAATGGTGCGAGTTATCATGACACCTATTATGTCTATGACTCTTACGGCAACCTGCGTGCCGTGCTTCCTCCTCTGGCGGCCGACGCTACGGCAATGTCCGGTATATGGAGGCTTACCACGGACGGTACGGGTGCGCTGGCGCAATATGCTTACCTGTATAAGTATGATGACCGTAACCGCTGCATCTGGAAGAAGTTACCCGGTACCGACGGGATCAGATACGGGTACGACCGTGGCGACCGCATGATTGCCAGTCAGGATGGGGAACAGGCCGCCAAAAATCCCGCGCTCTGCACCTTCTACCTGTATGACATTGACAACCGTCCGGTGATTCAAGGGACTTGTGAGTTCAGGGGTTCCATCGCTTCTTTGGGATCTACGGCGATGCTGACTTCCTTAAAACGGTCGTATGATGGAAAAATCATAGCTTCAGGTCTGGAAAACAGTGGCTACAATCCTAATATGACGCTTTATTCTCCTGTAGTGCATACCATCAACTACTATGACGATTATGGTTTCCGCAGCCTGGCAGGTTTCGACAATGAGTCATATTTCCCCAAGGAAAGCCATCCGGCGGGCGGTCTGCTGACAGGTACGGTAACTACGTTGCTCGACGGCAGCGGCAAGAAACTCTATACGGTTTATTATTACGATGAGAAAGGGCGTCCGGAGAAGACTGTCTCCTCCAACCATTTGGGCGGTTATGATACTACCACTACCGTTTATACGTTTACGGGCAAACCCAAGACAGTGACGCATGTACATACTGCTACGGGCAAAGCCCAACAAACACAAGTATATACCTATACTTACGACCATGCCGACCGTGTGAAAACCGTTACCCATAAACTGAATGCCGGAAGTGCCGTTATGTTGGTGGACAACACGTATGACGATTTGGGACGTCTGAAGAAGAACAGCCGTAACGGTGTTTCTTCTTTGTCCGATACTTATGAGTATAATGTCCGTTCGTGGCTTATCGGGATTTCCGGTGCTCAACACACGGAGAATCTGACTTATGATTATAACGGCAATATCTCTTCCATGCAGTGGCGTCTTGACGGTACCACCCGTAAATACGCTTATAGCTATGATCCTTTGTCCCGTCTTGTTTCCGCCACTTTTTCGGGTGGTAAGGATGCTGAACGGTATAGCACTTCTTATTCTTACGATAAGCATGGCAATATCCTTTCCTTGCAGCGTTATGGCAAGACTGCCAATAGTGATCTGGGTGTTTACGGTCTTGCGGACAACCTGACAATGACCTATAACGGTAACCAACTGACCAACGTTTCGGATGCCGCCGTAACAGTGACGTTGCCCGAATCCAATGACTTCAAGAAAGGCTCTGCAGCCAATCCCGGCTATGCATACGATAAAAATGGCAACCTTATGAAAGATTTGAATAAAAAAGATAACCGCCATATCTTATAATTCATTATATTTGCCTGAGTTGCTGACCATTGACGGTGTAACGCATAAATACACTTATGCCGCCGATGGAAGAAAACTCAAGGTGACACAAGGCAGCATATCTCGTGACTATGCCGGGAGTGTCATTTATGAGAATGGCTCTTTGAAAAGGATTCTGTTTGATGGCGGCTATATTGAAGGCGGCACGTATTACTTCCACTTCAACGATCATCTTGGCAATGTCCGTGCTGTAATTGATGGTGGCAACCATAATATTCAGTTTAACCACTACTATCCCTACGGTCTTCCCATGGCGGAGACTAGCGACGGAAAGCAGAATGAACAGCCTTACAAGTATAACGGCAAGGAGTTTGAACGTAAGAACGGGCTGAATTGGATGGATTACGGTGCACGGCATTATGATGCTGCGTTGGGAAGGTTTACGACGATGGATCCGTTGACGGAGAAGTATTATGGGTGGAGTCCGTATGCGTATTGCATGAATAATCCTGTAAGATTTGTAGATTCAGATGGAAGAAAAAGTCTATTTTGCTCCAGGGGTTTCGGCTCAATTTAAACAAGATTTTGCTAAGTCAGTTCAGTATTTGAATAGTCGTGGTGCGGGAGGCATGCTAGCTAAGCTGGAAAAATCGGATAAAGTGTATTATATTGCAGAATCATCTGAAGCAGGTAGCAAATATAATACTGAAAATAAGACAATTACTTGGGCCTCAAAACATGGACTTTTAACGAATGAAGGCATTATGTTATCTGCAACATCTGTACTTAATCATGAAGTGGATCATGCATTACAACATGATCAAAATCCGGAACAACAAAAAGCAGATGGGAAAAAGAAATTTGACTAACCCTTACACAAATAAAGAGGAGGAAAGGGTCATTACTGGTTCTGAACAAGAAACTGCAAAAAAATTGGGAGAAATTAAAGATGGTGAAGTTACCCGAAAGGATCATGGTGGAACATTGTATGAAATGAAAAGTTCCACGTCAACTGAAATTAAGGATGAAATAATAATAACACCTAAATGATAAAGAATGTGGTATTTTTGCTTATTCTGTTACTTTTTTCTTGTTGCTCTTTAAAAACAGAAAGGAAGGTTTCAGAAGAAATTACGATGGCCAGAAATGATGTTGACATCAAAATGGTTGTATTACATCATGTAAATTTAGTTGGTATTTTTACTATTGTTGATGTATCTTGTGAAGAATTTGAAAGAGTCTTCTGTGATAGTATGAAGAAAGATACTATTGTAGAACCTAATGAAATCAGTTTGTTGGAAACATATATAGATAATTTAAAAAAGAATAGATTCTTTATCTATAAACTCAATGGATACTCGATGCAAACTTTATTTTATATCCCCTTCGGATACAACGGAGTATTGTGTGGATAGTGGTGTCGTCTATTCAGATGGTGTCTATTATGAAATCTCAAATGAACTTTATGACTATATTGAAAAATTGGGAAAATAGTTATATAAACAAGTTTGGAGAGACTCAAAATCACTAAACAAAACGATTCCCTGTTCATATCGGTTCTGTCAATGACGTTGAATGTGAACAGGGAATCTCATATTCTATGAATTAGTTTATCTATTCTATATATAGATAATCGTAATGTACTACCGGTTTCTTGCCATGCTTTCCCATTGTTTCACGGGCCTGTGTGGAGTCGCAGTTTGCTTTGCCCACACCAATGGGCTTACCTCCGAAGTCAACAATCCGCACGATATCATCCTTCTCAAATTCGCCGATGACGTCAGTGATGCCTACAGGCAGAATGCTGACTGCCTTATCCGAAAAAAGTAGTTCCGTAGCACAATAATTGATGTGTAACTCGCCTTTAGCAAATCCCTCGCTGTGAGCAATCCATTTCTTTATACTGGATACAGGTTCGGCAGAAGGTATAAAGCGAGTGCAGAGAGTACTTTCAGGATGTTGAATCAAATCGACAAGAATATTATCCCGTTTACCATTGGCGATGATAACAGTAATACCTTCGTCGGCTACTTTACGGGCGATATTGGTTTTGGTAAGCATTCCGCCACGGCCGAAGCTGGATTTGGAAGTCTGTATATAAGAAGAAAGATCTTTCCCCTGGCCGATTTCCCGGATGACCTCAGAAGTGGGATCGGCAGGAGAACCGTTATAAATACCGTCGATGTTACTTAGAATAATCAATGCCTGCGCATCCATCATGGATGCTATCAAACCGGACAACTCATCATTGTCCGTAAACATCAGTTCACTTACAGAGATTGTATCGTTTTCGTTGACAATAGGTATGACCCCATTTTCCAGCATTACCGTCATACAGTTCTTTTGATTGAGGTAATGCCTGCGTGTTGCAAAATTCTCTTTCATAGTCAGCACTTGCCCTACAGCAATGCCATGTTCCCGAAAGAGTTCGTAATAACGGTTGATAAGTTTAGCCTGCCCGACGGCAGAGAAAAGCTGACGCTGATCTACACTGTCCAATTTCTTGGCAGAATGCACTTCACTACGTCCGGAAGCTACGGCTCCGGATGAGACAAGTATAATTTCTACTCCTGTTTTATGCAGTTCGGCTATCTGATCTACTAAGGCAGACATACGTGTTACGTCCAGAGTACCGTCACGGCGCGTCAAGACATTGCTGCCTACTTTTACAGCTATTCTCGAAAATTGTTGTTCCATGTGTTGTATATCGTTCTTATGTGGTTTTGAGTAGGAGGGTGAAAAGGTTATTCTTCGTCTTTTCCTTTGTCGCGCTCACGAATTATCTCCATGGCATCTTCGTATCTTTCCTCACTGACGAGAATGGTTACATCCGGTGCTATATAAGGAGCGATGGTGCTCATAAGCCCGTCCTTGATAATAGTTGCTATACCATTGTTTTCGAGTAGACCTTTAACAAGTTCTGCTTCCCACGGTGATCCTTTGAACACTTCAACTGTGCGGCTATAGTCTGTTGATTTCATAATGGTAAGTATTAATAGGTTTAATATTACAAATATAACAAGTATTTTGGAGAAAAGGTTTGTTTCCCGGTAAATATTGATGATTATAGTTCTATTCGTTGTACGGTTACCGCCTCTTTCAGGAAGGTGGATGCCGATTCAATGAACTTCTCTTCTGCTTCCGTGGTGTAGTAAGTGCAGTTTCCACCTTTTTTGTACATTTGGCATCCATTTCCGGATGTCGGTGGAAGTAGTCTTTCAAGCTGTCGGCTACCAGTTCGCCTTGTGCCACGGTGGTAATTCCGTCCGGCATGTGCTTCTTTATTTTAGGTAATAGCAAGGGGTAATGAGTACAACCAAGAATCACAGTATCAATCTGCGTGTCTTTTGCCAGTAGTTCGTTGATATATTTACGAACAAAATAATCTGTCCCGTCTCCTTCCGCTTCGTTGTTCTCTACGAGAGATACCCATAGCGGACAGGCTTCACCTGCTACCTGAATATCCGGGAAAAGCTTATGAATTTCCAACGGGTAGGATTCTGATTTAATGGTTCCTGCTGTGGCAAGAACACCGACATGGCGGCTCTGTGTAATACTCCCTATACATTCAACGGTAGGGCGGATGACACCCAATACACGGCGTGCCGGATCCATTTCGGGTAAATCATTGATCTGTATGCTGCGTAATGCTTTGGCAGATGCCGTATTGCAAGCCAGGATAACAAGATGACATCCCATTTCAAACAGTTTAGTGACTGCCTGTAGGGTGAATTCATATACAATTTCGAAAGATCGTGTGCCATAGGGAGTACGTGCATTGTCTCCTAAATAGATATAGTCATATTGGGGCAAGGCTTCACGTATCTTACTCAGAATGGTAAGTCCGCCATATCCGGAGTCGAATACACCGATAGGGCCGGGGATAGTGGGTAATTTTTGCTTCATAACAGAAATACTTTGTACACAATGCAAAGATAATGCAAATCGAATGCAGAACTTTCATGCTTGCATGAAAAAGTTCTGCTGAGATATAGCTTATCTTCTTTATAGATATAAAAAGGCGTGAACTGCATACAGTCCACGCCTTTTTTATATCTATAAACGATTAGTCTTCTTATTTGATGCCCAACTGGGTTTTTACTTTAGCTGTAACATCTACACTTTCTGAACTAACATAAGGTATCGGTGTACGAGCCAGGTCGAAGATATAGATTACACCTTCTGCTTTACCTACAGCTTGAATGGCTTCATCCAATTTCTTATAGATAGGTACTAAAGCATCCTGCTGTGCTTTCTGCATATTTTGATAAGCGTCTTGCTGGAATTCTTCTTGTCTTTGAGCCATGTCCTGTAATTCTTTTTGGCGTCTGTCTGCAATATTTTTCGGCAGAGAATCTGCTTGTTGTTGGAATTCCTGAACTTTCTTGTTGAATTCAGCCTGAGAGCGCTGCATTTCTTCCTGATACTGTTTTGACATAGCTTCAAGATCAGCTTGTGCTTTGGTATATTCCGGCATAGCAACAATAACCTCCTGAGAGTTCATGTGAGCAAATTTTTGTGCCATCGCTCCAAAGGAAGAGCGAACAGTACCACGAGTAGTGCGATTTTTTAAGCATAATGTTTATTGTTTATTTTAATAATTAGTCATTGTTTGGTGCAAATATAGTGCAAAGCAAATGTAAAACAAAATAAGCCAGCTTATTTTTTAATACTGAGATGCCGCCTATATTCGACTAGCAAATGTATGAAATTAATTTGAATATCCTAACTTCTCAAGCACTTCATTACTGATGTCAATACGCGGAGAAGCAAAAATAATGCTTGTTGCGGATGCCCGGTCTACAACTACCGAATATCCTTTCTGCTCCGATATTTCTTTGACCGCATTATAAATCTCATCCTGAATGGGTTGCATCAGACTTTCCCGTTTCTTGAATAATTCCCCTTCAGGTCCGAAATAAGTACGGCGAAGTTCAGCGGCTTCTTTCTCCTTAGCGACAATCGCTTCCTCTTTTTTCCCCCTTTTGTTCTTCAGAAAGGAAGACGGCTTCCGATTGATAGTTCTTGTACAACGTTTTGGCTTCCTCGGCAACTTTTTCTACTTCACTTTGCCACTTCTTGGAAACTTGGTTCAACTGTTCGTTAGCACGTTCGTATGCCGGAATATTTTTCAGAATATACTCCATGTCAATCAAGGCAAACTTTTGTGCACTGGCTGTCATGCCTACGGCAAACAGCAAGATCATTAATAAAACAGACTTTCTCATAACGTTTGGTTTTTGTGATACAATTAGAATTCCTGTCCTAAGATAAAGTGGAACTGACTGCCACCATAATCTTTCGAACCACGTATTTTATCGAAACCGTATGCCCAGTCAATACCCATCATACCGATCATCGGCAGGAAGATACGGACACCGACACCTGCAGAACGTTTCAATTCGAACGGATTGAAGTTCTTTACATCGTGCCATGCATTACCGGCTTCTACAAAACCTAACGCATAAATACTGGTACTTGTTTCCAGCATCAGCGGATATCTTAACTCAAGTCCGAGACGGGTATAAGCATAACCTTCGTAGCCGTAAGGGGTTAATGAACTGTTTTCATAACCACGAAGAGCGATACTTTCCGTAGCGTAGCTGGAGTAGCCGGTCATGCCGTCACCACCCACGTCGAATGTTTCGAACGGAGACTTCTTATACTTGTTGTAATGTCCTAACAAACCGAATTCAACACGACCCATCAATACCGGAGTACGTTTAACTGCTACCGGATCCATCAACGGGATGTACACTTTGGATTTGAATTTCCATTTGTGGTATTCAATCCATTTGTGCATCTTGTTCATATCATCCTGATTGCTGGTACTGTATTTGCTGTAGTCAGTTCCGTCGAACAGTGAGTACGGCGGAGTTAGCTGTACAGACAATGAGAATTCAGAACCTGAACGAGGATAAATCGGGTTATCAATAGAACTACGAGACAAAGTCAGGTTAATGCTGAGGTTATTACACTTACCATTTGTAACAGGGAAGTATTGCCAGTCGCTCAGGATATAGCGTTGGTAAGATAACTCAGCAGTGAACTGGAAGTAATCATCCGGCCATTTCAAACGCTTACCGAACATAGCGGCTACACCGAACATCTTGATAGACTTATCAGGGTCATAATAGTTTTCATAACTATTGTAGTTGCCATAGTTGTACATACCGTAACCATACATACCACTATACATACTGTTGTAGTAGCTGTTCATGTATGCTGAGTTGTAGTAACGGCTACTGATGTCTGTCTGTACAGAATAGAATGCTGACAGAGAGAATGCATTCGGACGTTTGCCCCCGAACCATGGATCGTAGAATGAAATGCTATAGGATTGATAATACTTGGCATTGGTTTGTCCGCTGACGGTCAAAGTCTGTCCATCACCTTGCGGCAGGATACCACGATAATTTTCACCCGGATGCAGTAAGTTGGCAAGTGAGAAGTTGGTGAACTTCAAACTCAACTTACCGATGATACCGGTTTGTCCCCAACCGGCAGAGAATTCTACCTGGTCGTTAGCTTTGGATACCAGATCGTAACCTATATCCACTGTTCCGTCTTCCGGTCTTGGTTGGATATCCGGTTTGATTTGTTCCGGGTCGAAATGTCCCATCTGCTGGATTTCACGCATAGAACGCATCAAGTCTTCACGGCTGAAAAGGTCGCCCGGACGGGTACGGAGTTCACGACGAACAACGTTTTCGTACAAACGGTCGTTACCATTGATGCTGATCTTATTGATGGTAGCCTGACGACCTTCGAAAATACGCATTTCGAGGTCGATAGAGTCTCCTACGATATTCACTTCTACGGGTTCAAGGCTGTAGAACAAATAACCGTTGTTATAGTAGAGATTACCGATAGCATCTTCATCTGACATGGTACGTTCTTCCAGTAACTTCTGGTTGTATACATCACCTTTCTTCATGCGAAGCATAAAGTTCAACTGTTCGGAAGGATACAGAGTATTACCCTACCCACGTTACATTGCGCAGATAATATTTCTCTCCTTCATCAATCTTCATGAAGATGTCCACGGTGCGGTCATCATACGGTTTGATGCTGTCTTCTACAATCATGGCATCGCGATAACCCAACTCGTTGTACTTATCGATGATCAACTGTTTGTCTGCCTCAAAGTTTTCTTCCACGAACTTCTTGGTACGGAACAGGTTGAGCAATTTATTCTTTTCGTTGGTCTTCTTCATGATGCGTTTCAACTTCTTGGTTGTGATCGCTTCATTACCAACGATGGTGATTTCATGCACTTTTACCTTCTCTTTTTTGTCGATATCAATATCCACGATTACCTGGTTTTCGTTGGATACATCGTCTTTTGTGAGATGATAACTTCTGCGTTCTTAAAGCCCTTGTCATCAAAGTAACGTTTGATCAGAGTCTTGGCACGGTCAATGACATTGGGAGTTACCTGTCCGCCCTTGATCATACCGATCCGGCTCTCGATGTCTTCACGTTCTGATTTCTTCACTCCGTGATAGCGGATTTCAGAGACACGAGGGCGTTGAGTCAGATGAATTGTTAACCAAATCTTGTCACCTTCTATCTTGTCTGCGGTGATCTGAACATTGGAGAACAAGCCATGACGCCAGTAACGCTTACAAGCCTGAGTGACTTCTTCACCCGGGATAGTAATCGTTTGGCCTACAGACAAACCGGAAAGTCCGATCAGTACATAGTCCTCATAGTTCTTTACTCCTTCTACTTTAATTTCTGCAATTTCATACTTTTTGGGTGCTCCCGAGTAGAGAATAACCGGCTTTGCTGCGTCGTCATCGGTGCCATTGGCATCTTGAGCCGCGCTTGTCAATACACAACCAAAGAGGCAGATAAACGCTGTGAGTATAGAGAAAATACGATAGTGCATTTATGTTTTGGATTAAATATGTTTGGGTTTAACTGATTTGTTCACTGGTTTTGCCGAATCTGCGTTCCCGTCTCTGGTAGTCGCAGATGGCTTTGCGAAGTTCCTCTTCCCGGAAGTCAGGCCAATAGGTTTCGCAAAAATAAAGTTCCGAATACGCGCATTGCCAAAGTAGGTAATTGCTCAGGCGGATTTCTCCACCGGTACGTATCAGCAAGTCGGGATCAGGCATGAAGCCGGTTGTCAGGTGCTTCGACATTAAATCGCAATTGATTTGTTCGGGTGTCAATTCTCCTTTCTGTACCAAGACAGCTATTTGCCGGCTGGCTTCTGTTATTTCCCAACGTGAGGAATAACTAAGAGCAAGTACCAGGCACATGCCTGTATTCTTAGATGTATGTTCTACGCAATTGTATAAACGGGTTTGTACATTTGCGGGTAACTTTTCTATATCTCCGATAATCCGGAAGCTGATGTTGTTCTTCATGAATGTATCTTCTTCGATGGAATCGAAAAAGAAGGCTCATCAGAGCAGCAACTTCGTCTGTAGGACGGTTCCAATTTTCGGTTGAGAACGTATATAGGGGTCAGATATCTGATGCCCAGCCTGGCGGCTTCTTCGGCTATCACATGAACGGTTTCTGCACCGATCTGATGTCCGTAGCTGCGTTCGTGTCCACGCTGCTTCGCCCATCGTCCGTTGCCGTCCATGATAATCGCCACATGCTGGGGTATCCGGCTCAAATCAATTTGTTCTTTATATTGCATCTTTTTTTAGTTGTTACATTCCTTACATCTTGGGAAGAGGTCGTAGGTGATGAAAAAAACAGTAAATGCGTAACTATCTTTATTCTTCCAACCTTTCCCTTTTATCTGGTACGGATCTTCCAGCTGCAAGCCTTCCCGTTGGGTAACATCCAACTGATCGCTAAGACTGAACCGCATCGTAAACTCACATCCTATATTGATGCGCGGGGTTGCTTTGTATTTCACTCCCACTCCAATAGGAATGTTCATTGTAAAGATCGTCTTTACAGGTTTTGGTGCAAACGTAAAACCTAATCCACCTAATATATAAGGTGTAAACCGACGGTCACCCCGGTACGTGTTACCGATACCATATCCCAAAAAGTTATATTCAAATTGCGCTCCTAAATCGAATATAGTCCGTTTGAAGGTGGCATACTCTTCATTGGGATACGCATTTTTGAAATCTCTCGTGTCGCCGGAAATCCTGCCGGCTGTCAGGTTACCTTTTATAGCCATGTGTGGATTCAGTAAGTATCGGGCAATGAAACCTCCCGCTATTCCTGTGTTCTTAAACAGGGTACTGCTATTCGCATCTCCCATATAAAAACTTCCTCCAATGGCTCCTCCCAGTTCCCAAGTATATTCCTCTTGCGCAATGGCGCAACAGAAGGGAAACATGAGCAGAAAAAACACTATCTTTATATTCCTTGCAATAGTCATACCGTTCTCTTTATGTTCCTTATTTATTAGGGAAACGGAAAATAGACTATTTTATTATTGTATCTTGAAACCCAGTTTGTTTAGACGACCTCGCCATATACTACCGTCGTTCCATTACAATCCAAATATAATGATTCTTATCGATAGTCAAAGAATAATCTCCTTTGTCCTTAAAGAGGCTTTCGTATGTAACTTCTTCTTCATCGTCTTCATCTTCTCCCGGAGTTACTATCTTTTTCATTGGATACTTGAACTTCTCAGCAGATTCATTCCAGGCAATACCTACTCGTGAGGAATAGATGGTTTCAAATTTTCCACCCATCATGTGAAACAGGCCTCCATAATACATGATAGCCGGGTTCTCCATAGCCGGACAGTAGAAATCGCTTGGAGTACTCATGTCAGCCCATGTCAGCCCATCCATTGTGAACCAAGGAACTACTGCTTTGGCTGATGTTTCTGTTTTACCCACTACTACTGTTTGCTTGATGCCGCTTGCATTCGTAAATACAGTAGCATATATGTCTTTTACTGGGAAATCATTGGATACTGTTTCTTTGCTTCTGGTCCAGTTTTTACCATCAGTACTTATGCAGAAATATTTCTGGCCTCCATCCAGAAGAATACCGATTAAGGTTTCCTCTGATATGCCTGTTAGTGCATCAGCTTTAAGTGTAGCAACCAGTATGCTCATTTGCATGTTTTGTACTTCCTTGTTCTCCTTCACTTCCTGTATACCGGCATTTACCCATGTACTTCCATTATTGGAGCAGAATATATCTCCATTTGGGGCTGCTACAAAAAGTTGGTTTTTGAAGCTTACAATAGATCCCAAGTCGACATTGGCCGGCATGCCCGTAACTTCGATGGCATTCCAAGATAAATAGGCTGGATTTCCTAATGAACTGCGGTATGCTGATGTTGTAGAAGTATAGACAAATAGATTTTCTTCTTCGGCATCATTTTTAAGAATTACTGATTTCTGCTTGTTGGCGGCAGGGGAAGTTGGCAATGATGACATTTCTCTCCAGATTAGCGAATCCGGATCTTGCTTGTGAACATTTACTGTGATTTTATATTCACGGGTAGTAACTCTGTCGGCTGCATGTACTTTCAAGAGTGATCGGTTCTCTCAGGTCAACGGAGTCAGTAAGGTTGTTGAATAGTGTATCTTGTAAACCGGATGTAACCCAGCCTGTAACATTGAGTGTGTCAATCAATATCTTGTCTATGATAGTGTCTGATCCAACAGGAAGTGAGTCGACATTATAAATTTCTCTTTTCAGTTGATCAATCGTAAACTTATAATATATACCTTTTTTTATGGTGTCAAGACCAAAGGCACGTATCGTTGCGTCGGAACTGTATTCATAATTATCATCTGAGTTAAGGCACGAACTTATGGCAATCGACATAAGAAGAAAACTCATGATTACGGATAAAAACTTTATTCTCATTTCTAAAGATAGTGTTTATTTACAAGTTGCAAAAATAGGAACATTTTTTCTCGATAAACAGCATAACAGGCAAGTTTTATATAAAATTATAGATAATATGCCCGTTTTTCTCGATAAAAAGCATCAAAATGAGGTGATTCGCGCTATTTTGCCGTAGTGGTAATGCCGTATACTTCTACCGAAATATTGTTCGTTGACATAACTATTTTTATCGTTCATTTTAGGTGCATTAACACCGGATGTCAGATGAATGGGACTCTCTTCGACAAAGGCTTCATCCCAGAGGCTGGCATCAATGAAAGATTGCAGTAAGGTACTCCCGCCTTCTACTAAAAGGGATTGGAGATTGCGTTCGTACAGAACTTGCATGATCTGGGGCAATATATCTTGTCCGAAGTTTATCGGAAGATATTCTACGCCGGGAAGGGAATTATGGGGATGTTCGGTAAATACGAGTGTGGGCACGTTGCCATCAAACAAGTGGAGCGTCGGTGACAGGCTCAGTCTCCGGTCGATGACAAGGCGTACGGGAGAACGCCCATACCAGTTGCGTACATTAAGGGAGGGATTGTCCAGTTCGGCGGTGCGTGTACCTACAAGTATGGCAGCATGCTCTGCACGCTTTTTATGTACCATCATGGAAGTCAACGGAGTGGATAGGATGACAGGGCTGCCTCCGTTCCTGTGTAAATCAATGAAACCATCCGCAGATTCTGCCCATTTCAGGGTGATATACGGGCGGCGTAAGGTATGGAAAGTGATGAAACGTCTGATGAGGTGTCGGCATTCATTTTCCAATACTCCTACGGTTACTTCCCGTCCGGCATCTTTCAAATTTTGTATACCTCGTCCGGCAACTTTGGAAAAAGGGTCCTGGCAACCGATAACAATGCGGGGAATTTGTTTTTCAATAATCAAATCGGCGCAAGGCGGCGTTTTTCCATGATGAGAACAAGGCTCAAGACTGACGTAAATTGTTGAGCGTTTCAATAATGAAGTGTCTTTTACGGAACGAATGGCATTCACTTCAGCATGCGCTTCTCCGCAGCGTACATGATATCCTTCTCCGATAATTTTCCCATCGCATACGATGACTGCTCCTACCATTGGGTTAGGGGCGGCATTGCAAAATCCGTTCTGTGCCAGTTGTATACAGCGACGCATGTATTTTTCTTCTTCCATGTGTGTTATCTTTCTATGATAATTCTTACTTTTGCACTCCGAAATAGATTCTTCGTCGTTCGGAATACAGGTTTCCCGGTGATATACCCGATATCTGTCCGGTACTTACCAAGTCCGTACCATCTCCGTATCTATACGCTTGGACTTGGTACGGACTTGACACGGACTTGGTCTCATCTTGGTCCGGTAATAGAACTGACGAAGAATCCCCAAAATATCCATTTATGAATATTACCGCCTCTTATATCCGCCGTGAACTGCAGGATTATTATACACCGCAGGAAGCCGGAAATTTGTCCAGACTTATCTGTTGCGAGATTCTGGGGCAGCCGGTTGTGGATTATTATTTGGGCAAAGATATAACTTTATCTGCAAAAGCAGAACAGGAATTGCAAAGCCTTCTCAGGCGTTTACGGAATTTTGAACCAATACAATATATTTTAGGAGAAGCACGTTTTCTGGGGAGAACATTTCAGGTAGCTTCCGGTGTCCTTATTCCACGCCCTGAAACGGAAGAACTGGTGGAAATAATGTTGAAAGAGATTTCTTCTACTTCTCGTGTTTTAGATATTGGAACAGGCAGTGGTTGTATTGCTGCCACGTTGGCAAAGGAATTGCCCGGAGCACAGGTTACTGCCTGGGATGTGTCTGAAGAAGCTTTGGCTATTGCTGCTGCTAACAGTCTGGCTTTACAGGTGCCTGTCTGTTTTGAACAGCGTGATGTACTGACTTATACTCCCGGTGTAACAGAACGTTATGATGTGATAGTGAGCAATCCGCCTTATGTTACTGAAGCAGAGAAACAAGATATGGAACGGAATGTGCTGGATTGGGAACCCTCTTTGGCGCTGTTTGTGCCTGATGCAGATCCTTTGCGTTTCTATCGTCGCATATCCGTGCTTGGGCTTGAAATGCTTGAACCTGACGGAAAACTTTATTTTGAAATTAACCGTACTTTTGGAGAAGATATCGTGCTTATGATGCGTGAATTAGGATATCGCTTTGTTCGTCTTCAAAAAGGATATTTCCCATAATGATCGATTTGTAATAGCGCAAAAATGACAAATATTACTGAAACAGAGGCTTTAAGTAAAGTTGCAGGCTATTGCTCTACAGCAGAGCATTGCCGTGCCGAGATTTCCGAGAAACTACAACGTTGGGGATTGCCGTACGATGCCATTGATCGTATCCTTAAACGGCTGGAAGATGAGAAGTATATTGATGAAGAACGATTTTGCCGGGCTTTTGTCAATGACAAGTATCGCTTTGCGAAATGGGGAAAAGTGAAAATAGCCCAGGCACTCCAGATGAAAAAGGTTTCTTATAATGTATGCCGGCGTTTTTTGAATGAGATAGATGAGGAAGAATACCTATCTGTTTTAGATGGCCTGTTGGCTGCAAAACGTAAAAGTGTACATGCGGAGAATGAATATGAGTTGAATGGAAAGTTAATGCGTTTTGCGCTGAGCCGTGGGTTCGAAATGAAAGATATTCGTCATTGTATACAGCTTTCTGACGAAAATGATGACTTTGAGTGAAAAATCTCTTTATTCTTTTTTTTATTCTCATTCTGTTTCCGTATTTTTGTGCCATATTTACTATAAATAGCTAATTTGGTTATGAGAACTTTAGAAAAATTATTCGCAGAGAAATTACTGAAGATTAAGGCTATCAAGTTGCAGCCGGCTAATCCTTTTACTTGGGCATCCGGTTGGAAGTCTCCTTTTTACTGTGATAACCGCAAAACTCTTTCCTATCCTTCCTTGCGTAATTTTGTAAAGATTGAAATTACCCGTTTGATATTGGAACGTTTCGGGCAGGTGGATGCAATTGCCGGTGTAGCAACAGGTGCCATTCCTCAAGGAGCTTTGGTTGCCGATGCGCTGAACTTGCCGTTTGTGTACGTACGTTTCTACCCCGAAAGACCATGGATTGGAAAACCTGATCGAAGGAGAGCTTCGCCCGGGTATGAAAGTTGTGGTGGTTGAAGATTTGATTTCTACAGGTGGAAGTAGCTTGAAGGCCGTAGAAGCTATTCGTCGCGACGGATGTGAAGTAATCGGTATGGTAGCTGCATATACTTACGGTTTTTCCTATTGCAGAAAAAGCATTCAAGGATGCCAAAGTTCCTTTGGTAACGCTGACAAATTATGAGGCTGTGTTGGATGTTGCACTTCGTACGGGTTATATAGAAGAAGAAGATATAGCAACGCTGAACGAATGGCGTAAGGACCCTGCACATTGGGATGCTGGAAAGTAACAGCGGTTTATTCTATAAAATAAATAATATGACGAAAGGGCCATTCGGATAGATTCTGTCCGGATAGTTCTTTTTGTCTTTTAAAGAGATTCAAAATATGACAAAATTTGAAAGTGGTGTGAAGACAATACCTGCTTCGCAGGAAGCTGTTTATGAGAAACTATCTGATTTGAATAATCTGGAAAAGTTTAAAGACAGCTTGCCGGAGGATAAAGTGAAGAACTTGAGCTTTGATTCGGAGAGTATAGTGATAGAAGCTGCTCCTGTGGGTAAGATCGCGTTAAGTATAGTAGAGAAAGACCCGTGTAAATGTATCAAGTTTGCCACGACCACTTCACCGTTGCCGTTTAATCTGTGGATACAGATTGTGCCGGTAACAGAGACTGAATGTAAAATGAAGCTAACCATCGGCATGGAATTGAATCCTTTTATGAAAGGTCTGGTTCAGAAACCTTTGCAGGAAGGATTAGAGAAAAAATGGCGGATATGCTTTCGATTATACCGTATTAATCACTAATCATTAATCACTAAATAAATGGCTCAGAAACTTTGGGAGAAATCCGTTCAGGTAAATAAGGATATAGAACGTTTTACAGTGGGGCGTGACCGTGAAATGGATCTTTACTTGGCAAAGCATGATGTGATAGGCTCTATGGCCCATATTACAATGCTCGAAAGTATCGGTCTGTTGACAAACGAAGAATTGGGTCTCTCCTGCTTGATGAATTGAAGAATATCTATGCAGCTGCTGAAAAAGGCGAGTTTGTGATAGAAGAGGGAGTAGAGGATGTACACTCGCAAGTGGAGTTAATGCTGACGCGTAAATTAGGTGATGTCGGTAAGAAGATACACAGTGGCCGTTCTCGGAATGACCGGTACTGCTCGACCTGAAACTTTTCACGCGTGAACAGATCAAGGATATTGCTGAGGCGGTGGAGCAACTATTCCATGTGCTGATATGCCAGAGCGAGCGTTTCAAGGATGTGCTTATGCCTGGCTATACTCATCTGCAAATAGCAATGCCATCTTCTTTCGGTTTGTGGTTTGGTGCTTATGCTGAAAGTCTGGTAGATGATATGCTTTTCCTGCAGGCAGCATTTAAAATGTGTAATCGGAATCCTTTGGGATCAGCTGCCGGATATGGTTCTTCATTCCCACTGAACCGTACAATGACAACAAGCTTATTGGGATTTGACTCCTTAAACTATAATGGTTGTTTATGCACAGATGGGACGTGGCAAAATGGAACGTAATGTAGCTTTTGCCTTGGCAAGCATTGCCGGTACTATTTCTAAACTGGCTTTTGATGCTTGTATGTTCAATAGCCAGAATTTTGGTTTCGTGAAGTTGCCTGATGATTGCACGACCGGTTCCAGCATTATGCCTCATAAGAAGAATCCTGATGTTTTTGAACTGACACGTGCTAAATGTAATAAGTTGCAGTCATTGCCACAACAGATCATGATGATTGCTAATAATCTGCCTTCTGGATATTTCCGTGATTTGCAGATTATTAAAGAAGTATTCTTGCCTGCTTTCCAGGGAACTGAAAGATTGTTTGCAGATGACGACCTATATCATGAATGAAATAAAGGTAAATGAACATATTCTTGATGATGACAAATACCTCCTTATTTTTAGCGTGGAAGAGGTAAATCGTTTGGCACGTGAAGGTATGCCTTTCGGGATGCTTATAAGAAAGTGGGACTGGATATTGAAGCCGGGAACTTCTCACATAGTAAGCAAGTGCATCATACGCATGAAGGAAGTATTGGTAATCTCTGTAACGATGAAATCTCTGCACTGATGCAAGAAGTGGTAGATGGTTTTAATTTTCATGGGATGGAAGTGGCTGAAAAAGCCTTGCTTGGACGATAAGTATAACATTGTATGCGGAAATTCTGTATGATTATAGGGATGCTTTGGCTGTGTGTTGCCGGTTGCGGTGATTCATACGAGTCAAGCATTCCTTCTATTAGTTTTAATTTCTCATGCAGTCTTTCACAGTCTCCTTATTATAAGATTACGACCCCCGGCCAATTCTTGAAGGTAGATAAGAATGTGAATGGCTTACCTGTAGGCTATGCAGGATTAATAATAGGACAAAGCGTATATTCGGATGGCAATACCTATGTCGCTTATGATGCCGCCTGTCCGGTGGAGGCCAATCGTAGCGTTTCAGTCGAGTTGGTAGAAGATGGATTGGGCACTGCTGAATGTCCTAAATGCCACACTAAATATAATTTAAGCAGTGGCGGATTCCCCACAGGAGAAGGTACGGAATACCTGAAACATTATAAAGTCTCTGTATCCGGTACTACTTTGCAAGTCCGTAACTGATAAAGTAGCAACTTTTTCTATGTAAAAATTTGGCTGTAACGGGGAAACTCCTTATCTTTGCAACCGTTCTACAAAAAAAGACCTGCGGAAATAGCTCAGTTGGTAGAGCATAACCTTGCCAAGGTTAGGGTCGCGAGTTCGAGTCTCGTTTTCCGCTCTCCTTTATAGGATGCTCGAATGGTGGAATGGTAGACACGAAGGACTTAAAATCCTTTGGCCATTGCGGCTGTGCGGGTTCAAGTCCCGCTTCGAGTACGAGTATTCCTGAATAAAAGCTCTGTAAACCAAGTGTTTATGGGGCTTTTCTTTTTATGCGCTTCTTCTGTTTTCTACACTAAATTTCTTTGATTCTATTGGTTTTTAGCTGCTAAGTTAAACCGAAAGTTAAACCAAGAGTTAAACCAAAATCGCAATGAAAGCAACTATTAATGTATTGTGTTACAGGTCTAAAACTCTTAGTAATGGTGAGCATCCAATCATGCTTCGTGTCTGTAAAGGTGGTAAAAAGAAGTATGTTAGTCTTGGAATTTCTGTTAGTTCTAATAATTGGGACTTTGAAAAGAACAAGCCTAAACGTAATTGCCCTAATCGGGAACAGATACTAAAAGCTATAAATGAGCAGGAACAGAAGTACACCGAACAGATTCTTGAATATTCTGTGGAACAACGGGAGTATTCGCCTACTAGCTTGATTGAAGCAGTTGCTCCTACTCGGAAGAAGTAAAACGGTGGATGACTTATTTAATGATTATATCGCTCAACTCAAAAATGAGGGAAGATTGGGATATGCGCTTTCTGTTCAACAGGTACATAATTCCCTATTGAAGTTCAAGGGGCATTTAGACATTTACTTCTCCGAAATAGATGTGAATTGGTTGAAAGCGTATGAATCGTGGTTAAGATGCTGTAAGTTGGAGGATAATACGATAGGCATCCGTTTCAGAACTTTGCGAGCCGTCTATAATTTGGCTGTGATTGAGGGCATAGTGAAAGCTGACTTATATCCATTTAAGAAATACAAGGTATCTAAATTGCATAAAAAGACTGCCAAACGTGCTATAACTAAAGAACAAGTGAAACAGGTCATTGAATATGATGTGTCAGATGCACGTCTTTATAAAAGGTTAGCGGTTGATATGTTTACCTTTTCTTATTTAATGGGTGGCATTAACTTCACTGACATGGCGTTTCTAACTGACGAAAATATCAATGGTGAACGTTTGGTATATGTACGTCAAAAGACAAAGAAATTGATAATGTTACCATTACAGGAAAAAGCTATATCTATAATGAATCGTTATCACTCTCCGCGAAATAAATACATATTTCCTATATTGGATAATCGAGAACGAACACAAAGACAAATAAGAAACCGAATATATGATGTGTTGGCCAATGTGAACGGACATTTAGAGGATATTGGAAAAGAGTTAGGCATTGAATTGAAGATTTCCAGTTATGTTGCTCGGCATTCTTATGCAACCGTATTGAAGCGTGCAGGAGTATCAACGTCCGTTATCAGTGAATCATTGGGACACAGTTCAGAGCGAGTGACACAGATTTATTTGGATAGTTTTGATAATGAACAGGTGGATGAAGCAATGAAGAATCTACTTTGATAGAAAAATGAGCCTGTAATCCGAAAAGATTATGGGCTTTTTCGTTACTTTGCGGAAAACAAATAGATAATGAATATAGAAGAACTACCCGATTTAAAAATAGCTTGGCATGAAAGTTACAAATGTCTCGATGTACCACTATTAGAATACGTTTGGATAATAGCTAATAAGTTTCTGCCTGCCTATGAAGATGTTTCTGCCGCACCTGCCATATTCGCCAATAGATATTCCGAAAGAAATCTGACCATTGAAGAAAGATATGAGAGAGCCAAAGAAATGAAGCTATTTAAAGGCACACTGGAAAAATACAAGGAAACCAGCTACAGAAAGTTAGACGATTCATTCAAAGAGAAGTTCCTTACTAATGAAGATTTGCAGAATACCATTGAAGCGTTTGGACTGGATGTTAGCAAATTTTGGTATCTACTTCTGTTCGTATATGACTTTATAGAGGATATTGGCACAAACGCACCCTTATTAGGCAAGTCCGTACTTGAAGATTTTATCGATTTCCATATTAACCTGTTAGAAGCCACAAGCATAACTCTAAAGAAGAACAATCGAAAAAAAGTTACGCTACCGAAAGAGAGAGCACAATCAGAATCATTCAAGCAGCCTTGCAGCACTTTGTCAAGACATACAGCGAAATAGTGCATGGGAACAAAGAAACAATGATTGAACAGCTAAAGAATATTGGTTTAGATGGATTTATCCAGAATGATTTATTATCAAAGATTAGCTTTTGAAGAAAAAAACAGCCTTGCCTTGATATATCCTATAAGAAGTGGAAATTCACAGATATGTTCCAGATCTTTTTTTAGAGAATAGAAAAGCCACTGTTAAACCTAATACAAGGATGAAAGTATCTAAGGACAAAATGATGTTCATATCCAGACTTATATATACCGTGGGCTATGATGGCAAGAGATACAATGAAGAATATGATACGGATGGCAACCCCAATAGAATGTTATCTAATATCCTAAGAAGATACAAGAAAGAGAAATTCCCCTCGGTCATAGCAAATAACTATATGGTACAGTCATAGAGTTTACATAAAGACTATAGCTAAATGCGTACTGGAAAGGTCATTCTTTCTGGTACGCATTTTTTTTGCGTACTACAAAGACGTTGTTTTCTACCCACATAGGCATAGACCAGAATGCTTTGTGTGGGTATGCTTTTTGCCATATCTTTGCTTTCAGAATGAGGGACGAAAGAGTAAGTTGCGCATAGCTTTAGTCGTTACCCATTGATACGAACAATTTAATTTATAACATTTAAAGATTGAATATTATGAGACAAATTTATTTTGAAAATCAGGAAAAACAACACAGTTATTAATGCAGCTAATAATAAAGTTAGTGCAGGGTTCGTAAATGAATTGAAAGAAGCGTTCCGAATGTTTCCACCTAAAGCGGATATGCGTTTCAAACAGTCACCCGATGGACAATTGATTATTTCAGTCACAGTAACCTACGAAAGAGGAATGGTGCAACATTTTGAAGGTGTTGGAGATGCTGACCTTATTTCTGCTATTCTTTTGGCAATGGGCAGAGTGATAAAAGGGCTATCCGAATATAAAGCCGAAGAACATGAAGTGGAAACCGCCCAAGAGGGTGAAGACTTAGTAATGGAAATCTTCAAGCAGTACATAAACTCTGCCACGAGAAGCTATATTGAAACTGATTGGCTCAGCAATAAAGGAGAGCGTTATCGCTGCATAAGATTCACTCCATCATTTCAACATGAACGTAAAATTCTGCTTGAAAGCAACAGATGAAGTGAATAACCTTATCAATGAAGCTTGTAAGCCCGAATGGATGAAAAAGAGCGGAAGTCCAAAAAGAAAGCTCCCGAACAACAAGAGAGTGAAGTCGCCTAAACAGTCAGCCTAATGGAAAGTCGAGGGATAACACTCTCGGCTTTCTTTTCTAAAGAATAGTAAAATGAAACAGATAGAATTTCCACCTACATACGATAATGAAGCGGCTCACCGCCAAGTTAAAATCTTGATGAAACAAAATCAAATATTGAATATCAATCTTGATGAATCTTTCGCATTGGTAAGCACGACAGCGGTCACAGGTCTACAATATATGATAACCCCCGATACATGGGACTGGATTCTCAACTATCTGCAAACAGGATACTATGAAGATTTCGGCATATTCCCATCTAATAGACCAAATATGGTTAATGACTTCCAAATAGCCTGTTTGAAGGAGTTAATTGAAAAAGGATACAACATTGCAAGAATACCGTTCATAAGAGAGACAACAGCCTATATAAAGCTGAGAGGGCTATTCAGATTCGGCAAACTATTTTTCAGCATTAGAAGAACTGATGATTTTATTAACTATTTAGAAAGCAAAGGATTATGATTACTCTACATAAAGGGCAATACTTGTCTGACGTAATGAATGAGATTCCGTCAAACAGCATACTATCTAAAAGAATACCCGGCTGTGGTGCTACGACATTGGAACTGGAAACCGAAAGACCTTCCATCATAGTTGTGCCGAATGTGCCCGTTATCAAAAAGTAAATGCGAGAAATACCCCAATCTGATGGGTGTTCATGAAGACGTTACAATAGATAAGATTGCTAATTATCTTACTAATAACAACAGGCACAAGATAATGACTACCCCGAAAGTTTCGGAAAAGTAAAAACAGCTTGTGAAAGATGCGGCATTAACATTTACAATCACTTCTTCTTGTTAATGGACGAGTGCCACCAGCTAATTAAAGATGTTGATTTCAGAATAGACATAGTGCTGCCAATGAATGATTTTTTCCGATTCAAAAGCAAAGCACTTGTTTCCGCTACCCCGATTGTGTTCAGTGACCCACGATTTAAAGAGAACAACTTTGAAACAATAGAAGTGAGTGCCGACTATGATTACAGACAGGAGATAACCGTTACACATACTTATAATACACACAAGGCAATAGCTAATTATCTGGAAAGCCATGAAGGAACAGTTTGTTTCTTCATTAATTCAGTGGTGGAAATATATTCGATAATGAAACAATTCGGATTATTGGAAGAATCAGCCGTTTATTGCGCACCCAAAAGTCGTTTGAAGTTGAAAAATGAATACTCTTTTGATAATGCCTATAATAATTGGAGCGCAGACACCATGAAGAAATACAACTTCTTTACAGGCAGATTCTTCACCGCATTTGACTTGGAGTTAGATTATAAGCCTGATGTGGTAATGATTACCGACCCTCATATTTCCGAATACACCATACTTGACATAGACACAGACTGCATACAGATTTGCGGAAGATTCAGAAATGGCTTGAAGTCCGCAACGCATATCTATAGAGTGAATCCCGAAATCATAGTTAAATCCAGAGAACAGATAGAATGGGAAATTTCAGCCCATGAATTTGCTTTTACAATACAATCCAGACCTTATATAACAGTGCGGAAAACAAAGAGAGCAGGTTTGCTTTCGGTGCTGCTCTTGAAACTTTGCCGTTCCGTAAATTCCAATATCCCAATTTCACAAAGAACTGGTTTGCCATAGATAATGAGATAAATTCTGTACTGGTAAACAACAGATACCAATCCAGAGATTTTATAAAGGAATGGTACAAAGCCAATCATTTCTTCAATCCGAAATTTGATTATTGTGCATATAATGAAAATGACGAGAAATTGAAGATAATCAAGGCTGCACGTTCGGTAAAAGACAAGCGCAGAAAAATGGTACAACTCCTTAGCGAGATGGAAACTCCCAATTCAGAATATGCTTTGGACTTCATTAATGATATGCGGAAGATTGACCCGTTTATTGTGGAAGCGTTTGAGACATTGGGCAAGGAAGGGATAGAACAACTTAACTATAGTGAGAAGAAGATTAATGAAGCAGTGATTCTATCACAGCGTAAAGGAAATAAGGTTATCAGACTGATTAAAAATACATTCAAAGTTGGCAATAGATATCCCAATGAGAAAATAACTAATGAATTAACAAGAATATTTGAGGTATTGAACATACACCCCGAAGAAGATATAGCACCTAAAATTATTATGCTCTATTACCAAGCTGTTCCGTTTAAATCGGGGGATATAAGAGGCTATCAATTAATTTCGGAATTAGTTTAGTTAAATGGGACAAAAAATCTCATTTTCTTGTCTTTCTATACCCGATACAGAAATTAAGTAAAATGTCCCTATCAGCCTTAATAACTAATGAAACAGATTCATTTTCTTCATTCGACTAATGATTGAGCTGATTTTACTTGGAACTATCTGAAAATCTGAATATAATAGTATATCTCAAAAATCACAATATCAAACTCATAAAGAGAAATCGCCCAAAAATCAGATTCTAATTCTCAAAAAGACAGTGTTCATTTTAGGGGGTGCGAAGTCTTCATTTTAGCAGGGTCGCTTATAAATACCTAAATATATAAATACCTACCTACCGATTTTGCGCAAGGCAAACTCGGAAATCTCGATAGATAACTAAAGTTCAAAAACTTATATTTAATTACTATGATTATTCATTTACCTACAGGACTGACATTTACGAATCAGAAAGAAGCAAAGACTTATTTCGGAAATCACCATTATAGAAGATTAGTCAAAAGCGGAGATATTTATTTCACTAACTACAATAAATCGGTTGCTAATGACCTCGTACAGAAAAATAACATCTAATATCGCAGGAAAACTCAATCTGCTTGAAGCCTATCTATTCTATTGCTTGGCTCTCTATGTTCCGATTGTTACAAATTGGAATCACATATCAAACAGGAGAACTTGGCTAATTTCTACGGAATAAAAGATACAGACCAGATAAGAGAATGGTTACACAAGTTTGAATCACTCGGATTAGTAAAAATAGATAAGACAGACATTCACGGACAATATGGAAAATTCAACAGATGCAGTTACCTATTAAACACAGAACATTACGTTCTTATTTCTAATCAGCTATATAGTGAACCAATAAGCAGACAATTAAAAGGCTTTCTTATCTTGCTAAAATGTGTCTGCTTGAACGGAACTAATACCACTTTATATAGTCAAAACCGATTAGCGAAAGAATTTAATTTGTCCGTTGGTACTATTTCTAAATACATGAAAGAAGCAATAGATGATGGTTATGTTAAGAAAGACGAGAAAGGAATACATCTACTTAATAAAGATATGTTTATCAGCACTTCCGAATCTACATTAGCTAAAACTAAGAATTTATATCCCGAAATAATCACCGATGAAGACCGTGCAAGAGGTTACATCGTTTAATATATCGTCAAGCCATAGGTAAGAAATTACTTGTGGCTTTTAATTTTTGGCACACAACCATAACCCCACTTTTTCCTCAATTCTGAAATCCGATAAATTCTCACCTAAAATGAATTATATAGCACCCACTCTGCAATATGCTACAGATAGCTGATACCATTAAAAAGACTACTTTACTTTAAAATACCAGATATTCAGTTTAGCTAAAAATCCAGAATCCAGATATATAGGATATCTTATAAAAAGCCCCCTCCCCATTTAAAAAAAGGTCAGTAGCTAAAATATTACATAGTGACTGGCTAAATGGCGCACAACCCCTTTAGTCCCCCTCTGTATATTGATATAAAAAAAGAATTATTAATCATTTAAACTTTTTATCAATATGGGAAATTTAATTATTACATCTAACAAATCAAGAATGAATTTAGGTGAGTTTGCAGAAGAAGCTGTAATTGTGGAAGAAACTACAATTCCTAAAAATGCAAAACATTTCATTGAAGCTAATACAGAAGAAGCTACTTTGAATCATTTACAGCATGAGTGCATTACACCAGTATTCAGTAAAGACAATGAACTTACTATCAATCATGCTGCATTTATAGAAACTATTCAAGATGCAGCAAACTCTTTCTTTAGTGGTGAAACCATTGATACACCAGAGATAAGGGTATCTCACGTTATCAAAGGGCGTATTCCAGAAGCAGTAAGAAAACCTGCCAATCAATTATTAGAATCTGATAAGACTATATATTATGAGAGGGCAGCTTTCAGTATTGACATTCCAACTGTTTATGAAACGGTTGAGGGCAATAAACTGAATCTTTCTATAGTTGGGGTCAGAGCCTATAATCAAATGAACCTCTATTCAAAGAAAAGTCCAGAACTGTTTAAGTTAGCTATTGGTTTCAAAAATCAAGTGTGCTGCAATATGTGCATCTTTACTAATGGTTATAAGGATGAGTTGAGAGTGAACAACACAGCGGAACTCTACCGTTCAGCTTTGGAACTGTTTAATAGCTACAATCCAGCCAAACACCTACATTTAATGCAGTCACTTGGCAACACTTCCATGAGTTAACACCAGTTCTGCCAAATATTAGGCAAAATGAGACTTTATCAATGTTTACCTAATGGCTATCAAAAAGAGTTTGCCAAGAATGATGATAACTGATACACAGATAAACAGTGTTGCAAAAGCATATATTAATGATGAGAACTTTGGCAGCTTTGGCAATGACTTGAATATGTGGAAGTTCTACAATTTACTGACAGGTGCAAATAAATCAAGCTACATTGATTCATTCTTAGACCGTTCTTTAAATGCTACAGAAATAGCAGTTGGAATAAACTCTGCTCTGCATGGTGATGAGAAATACCAATGGTTTATTGACTAATCAATACAGGGACATCATTTTGGTGTCCCTATACACTTAAAAAAAAACTACAGAATTATGAAAGAAGCAAAAGATTATAAGCATTGCTATAGCAATTGCCATTTTATTGATAGTGATTGGGGTTCTTTGCCCTGCTTTATTGATTATCCTCTTTTTAGTGGTTACTTATATAATGACATAGTTACACTTTTTGATAAAAATGAAAGTGAATTGAGAATCAGTTGATTAGAAAACAAGTTCTAAATTCACTTTCACTTACATAGTTAAACCTACAAAATTGAAATAATATGAGTTTAAGGAATAGTTATACAACAAGTGACTATCTACAATGGGATAGCGCAACAAATTTAGTGAGGAAATTATACAGGGATAAGAACTACAGGATAAGTCTGCTTATTGGGTGTGGCATATTCTTTGGTTTGCGTATTTCTGACCTATTGCAACTTACTTGGGATATGCTTTTAGATAAGGATGCAAAGTTTGTCATTATTGAAAAGAAAACAGGCAAGCGCAGAGAGGTAAGAATTAATAAAGAGTTTCAAAGGCATATCAAAGACTGTTATTCCGCTTTAAATATTCAGAACTTGAATGAGTTGTGCTTTCTATCTGGAAGAGGAAAGAACAAGGTTTATTCTACTCAATGGGTGAACATTGTGCTTAAAGACTTGAAAAACAGATACAGTTTAAAGATAGACCATTTAAGCACACACAGTTTGCGCAAGACTTTTTGGAAGAAGAGTATTTGAATCCTCTGAAAATGCGGAACTTGCTTTGGTCAAGCTGATGGAACTGTTCAATCATAGTTCAGTTGCCATTACAAAAAGATACTTAGGGCTAAGACAAGAGGAAATTTTACAGGCTTATGACTGCCTAAGTTTCTAATCTTATATAGAGTGGGACAAAATTTGAAATATCTGTTATCACAATACCACTAACAGAAATAGAAAGCTTTGTCCCGTTCTGAAAAGAATCTGGACTTTCAAAAAATGCAATGTAAGAAAAACCAACATAGAATGGCTATATATAAATAGACTGTACTATGCTTACAAGTTAAAGAGAGGGCTATAAATATAGCTAATCTGGTATTGATGCAAGCGTAATAAAAATATCCAGATAAAATCATTCTGTTATGCCTGTATCTTGTGAAAGGTGGAAATGTTCAAAAAATTGCTCTTACATACCTACTATGCTGCTATAATGATTTGTCTATTGCAAATGAATCACTAATTTTGTGGGCTATTTGAATCAACACTATTTTACAACTAATAGATACAAGATATATGGAAGAAATGTTCTCTTTGGGCAATGTTGCATTGTGGCAATACGCATCATCTAACAGCAAAGCTCCCACTGGAGATGTGGCTGAATTGTTCGTCACTAAAGTTTTAGGAGTTATTATTTTCAAATTAAAATACGAGAATGTTGTTTATGCTGTTTCAAAAAAGTACAAATGATATAGCTTATATAGTACATACAACACAAGGCACAAGATATTTTTATTATGCAAACTTTGATGAATTGAAAAAAAAAAGTATCGAAGCAAATAACCCAATCAATAAATAAAAGTACTAATAAAGAGTTTGTATATATAACATTTTCAAACTCTTTTCTTTTTATAATGCCCTATCTTAGTCTATAAAGTTTACACATTATTTATTCATTCTCTCAACCACTTAGTGAGACAGACAAAGCAAGCCTATACATAATAGAGATACATTCTCAATCTAAAAAATCAATGGCGACTTTTTTTGAGAAGAAATACTTTTATAGCCCCCATTCAAAAAAAAAAAAAGTACCCAATACATAACAAGCTATAGAAAGAAAGCAACTACAGGCTTATTATTGACTTCTGATTATCACTAACAGTCTACTTGAAAGAAAATTCCTCAACCATGATTGTATCTTGTGGCAGGTGGAGATTTTCAGAAAATTGCTTTTATATGGGCTGAACTGAATTTCCTACCTACTTGAAGTTATGAAGAAGAACTGCTCACCAGTGATTTAATAAACAATAGTTCTTGTTAATACAAACGCTTTTAGTAACTTTGTGCCAATTCTAATGACCTATTGGAGATAGGAAGTTAGAAGGACATATTAGTTAATGAAGAGCGTTTTACATATTATCCCAAGTTGAAATCTGGACAATTTCAAAGAATGAGGATGATAAGCAAGAACGCTCACGTCAATGTTATATACCTATCTTGCAAGGATAGTTTATATATCGTTTGGCGTGGGCTATTGTTTATTACTCATTCTTGGGCAGTCCAGAGCCTCAACTTGGTAATAGCAATAGTTCCCACGCTTCTTTTATTTTTATCGCTTTCTTCTGGGAATTGAGAAGCATAGATTTAGTAAAATGAAAACCTACTTACTGGATATTCTCAATAGATACAATAGATTTAGTGAAAACTTAGATGTTAAGACTGTTCTATGCAACAAGTCTTGGTGGATATTTAACGATTCTGGAGATAAAGAATTATACATCTTTCAAGAAAATGGCTCTCTCATTGCATCTGTAAATGGCAATGTCACTAATGCTACATGGCAATATATTTCTGCCAATAAATCCCTTTTAATTTCTTTCAAGGAACAATCTTATATGCTTCATCCATCATTTATTGACAATACGATATTTGCTTTACAACAAGATGGTACTGAAAGATTTCTTTTATGATAAATGAGGAACAAAAACAATTATTTTATCCTAAATCTCTTGAAGAACTTAATACTTACTTTGATAATATAGAACATAGAAGAATTGAAGCAGAACGAGAAAAAAAAGAAACTACTATTGGAACAACAGAAAAGGGGGAAAAGACAAGCCGAAATAAATCAGCAGGAGGAAAGAGAAAGAATCGAAAGAGGTAAAATATATCATCAGAGAAGAAAAAGCTGCTATAGCGCAATGTAAGTGGGCTATAGGGTTAAGTCACATAATACTATTTATCACAGCAATAGCAATATATGCTTTTCTTTTGGTGGATGGGGATGTCATTGCATTGGAGTTGGTTTATTGTTTTAATTTTACTCGGTGGATTTACTCTACCTATTATCCCAGTTATTGCAGTGATGTTAAGTGAATATTTCATTGAAAGTTATATATCAAAGGAAAAGTAAAAAAGATAACATCTTGCAAAATTACATGGCTATTAAATTAAACAATAACGCTTTATAATGAAAAAGGTAATTATCTTTTTAAGTTGCATAATTGCCATAATAGCTTGCAAACCAACAGAGGAAAACAGAAGCCAATGTTACTAAAGAAGCTACCATTACTAAGGAACAACAAGACTTCTGCATCAGTACATTCAAACTATATCTGGATGTGGATAAAGAACGTGTTGAAGAATCGCAAAAGTTTATTAAGCTATTGGAAAAGCATTCAGATATGAGTGAGACACAGGAATGGTATCAAGCTAACATTACACATATAGATTCTGTAATGCATCGCTGCATTAATCTTGTTAAACAAAAAAAAAGAAAGCAAGAGACTACTTGATATTCTTGAAAAAGAACGTATGAACATTGTTGCTCATCCTAATAACACAGTTGATTATGAATGGCAAACTACATTCTGTTTTTGCCCTTTTATATACAAAATATTGTGAGGATGATAAAGAATATTGGACGAAGCTTGCAGAATTAGGAGAATGGTCTCGTATGCACATTGAAGCATATCAGATGAATAACAAATTTCATCCACTTTATAAAGAGGTCTTGAATGAACTGGTACAGATTTATGATACACTTGGGAATCAAACTAAAAAGGTTGAAACAGAAAAAACGATTAGTGCCTTTACAAAAGAGGCGCAAGAAAAAGAATATTAACAATTTTAAATCAAACAAAAATGAGAACATTTAAATTAATTGGAATGGCTATAATAGCTATCCTTATCAGTGTGAACTTTACAGCTTGCAGCAGTGATGATGACGAAAACGGTGATGATAGTAACTCAATCGTTGGTTTCTGGAAGATTACTAGCTATGATGATGATTTCTTTGATAATGAAGAAGAGCATAATGCTAACCCGGAAAAAGATAGTCTATTTAGAATTTACATCTTCAAAATGAAGTTCATCCTTACAATGCAAAGAAACAATATATGGCTGATGCTTGGAGTGGTAAAACTTATTATACTATTTCGGGTACTATATTGGAAATTGACTTAAACAGCAAAGGCAGTTATCCAAATCATAAAATTGATGATTTAATGAAAGGTTCTTTTTCGCTTTCAAATAATCGTGTGAATTGGAATTATAAATGGTCTTCGGACGGTGATAATTGGTCTGATGAAAACTATTCGATGGTTTTGGAAAGAGACAAGAAGTAATTAGAAACTAAACAAACACAAAAAGCCAGCCTATCCGTTGGTTGCACTTTAAACTACGGATAAGTTGGCTTTTTTAGTTCTAAACTTTTTTATTATTAATTTTCAGTGAGCGTCCATAGCTACATCATCACTTACATACAACTATATACATATTAACGGAAAATACCAAGTGGAAAATTTAAAAATATAATAGCGACCTTTTTCAGTCAGAAATACTTTTATAGACCAGATTCAAATATAATCTATACATCTTATAACACATTATAGAGAGTTGTTTATCTTTGCACTTCAAAGGATTTAAGTATGGAACAGATACAAGTTATTCAAAGCAAGATATATGAAATCAGAGGTCAGAAAGTAATGCTTGATTTTGACCTTGCTGAAATATACCAAGTGGAAACCCGTGTGCTTAACCAAGCAGTAAAACGTAATATTGAACGTTTCCCGAAAGATTTCATGTTTCAACTGATGGCAGATGAATGGGAAGTCATCTCATCACAATTTGTGATGACATCACGCATGAAACGTCCGAAATCCGCTATGCCATTGGCTTTTTACAGAACATGGAGTTGTGATGCTTTCAAGTGTGCTTAGAAGTGATATAGCCATTCAAACAAGTGTTCTTGTTGTGCGTGCTTTTGTTGCCATGCGCCAACTGATTGCGTCACCGCAGATTGATAGAGTGGGGCAATTAGAAAATCAGATGAAAGAATTGAAAGATTACATAGAAGAAGTCTTTGCCGATTACAATGACATTAACGATGATACACGGATGCAGTTGGAACTTGTCAATCAAACATTGGCAGAATTACAGACTAAAAAGAGGTTAGAAGATATGCCACGCAGAAGAATCGGATTTATACAGCATGATGAATAATCAGCTTTTGTCAAACAGAAAATATTATGAAGTCTGTAATATTGCTACTTAGATAAAAAAATGATTGAAATAACTTTAACTATCGGATAATATCATTGATTATCAAAGTGATAATAACTATATTTGCAATGCAGTTTAAGGCTGCAAAGAGATTAATAATGAAATGTTGAATTTATCTTGGAATAATGTTCGGAGTTAAACCAATAGTTAAACCAAATGATTTCTAAGATTTAGTATTGATTACAAAGCGTCTTGCAAGTGCTTGATATATAAAATTATACGAGAGCTTTAGGATGCTCGAAAGGTGGAATGAAAGAAGGACTTAAAATCCTTTGGCCATTGCGGCTGTGGGCACTGTCCACGATTTTGTGTAAATAGAAAACTAGAGGATTCGAGTTTTATACTTGAATCCTGTTTTCAAATATAGTTATAAATTGATTAAAAATCAATGCCCAATTCCAAATAGGTTGATACCATTTCTTTTCTATTTCTGTAATAGCCAGATACACAGACTTTTTCAAGGCATCATCATTTGGGAATGATAGCTTGTTTTTGGTGTACTTTCTAATTTTTCCGTTCAGATTCTCAATGAGATTCGTTGTATATATGATCTTTCTAATTTCAACCGGGAAGTCAAAGAATACGGTGAGTTCTTCCCAATTATTTCTCCATGAGCGTATCGCATATGGATATTTAGTCCCCCATTTTTGCTCAAAGTTCTCCAACTCCATCTTTGCGGCTTCTTTAGTAGGTGCATTATAGATATTCTTTAAATCAGAAGTAAACTCCTTTTTTTCTTTCCAGACCACATACCGACAGGAGTTTCTTATTTGATGCACTACGCATATTTGAGTGGTAGATGTTGGAAGCACACTCTTGATAGTTTCTGTAAATCCATTCAGATTATCAGTAACCGTAATCAGTATATCTTCTACACCACGAGCTTTGAGATCCGTTAAAACGCCCATCCAGAAGGCAGCACTCTCATTTTTACCAACCCACATACCCAATACCTCTTTCAAGCCTTCCTTATTTAGACCTACACATAAATAAACGGTCTTGTTGATGACCTTACCATTTTCCCTGACTTTAAATACGATACCATCCATCCAGACAATCATATATAAGCTCTCCAAAGGACGATTCTGCCACTCTGAAGCAGCCTGGCTGACTTTATTGGTAATAATAGAGATAGCGGAGGTGGAAAGATTGATACCGTATATTTCTTGCATTTCTGACTCAATGTCAGATACGCTCATGCCTTTGGCATAAAGAGAGATTACAAGACGTTCAATAGACAAGCCACGGGATTGATGCTTAGGGACTACAACTGGCTCAAATTCACTTTTTCTATCACGAGGAACCTGAATAACAGATTCTCCCATCTCTGTTTGAATCTGCTTCTTATAACTACCATTGCGGGAGTTGCCACTATGATCGCCTTGATTGGAGTGTTTCTCATAACCTAAGTGGTTATCAAGTTCAGCTTCCAACATTTGCTCATAGACACGAGTATGAAGCTCTTTCATGAAAGCGGTAACATCTTCACCTGTCTTAAACTGAGACAGGAACTCTTTACTTAAAAAATTCTTTGGGGATGTCCATAAAATCTGCTTTTTTACAAAGTTAATATATAAATAAAAAAACTACGAGAAGAATCCCGTAGTTTTCTATTTACACAATATTATGGAGAGTCCCCGGCTGTGCGGGTTCAAGTCCCGCTTCGAGTACTCTAAGGGACGAATCGTGTTTACGGTTCGTCTCTTTTTTTTATCTCCGTTACCTGTTGGATATGAATACTTTAGGAGAAAGAATTGGTTCACTTTTTTTAGGCTCAATATGCTCGTTATTTTTGTCGTAAATAAATCCGTCAGGAAATACGAGTTTTTGTAGTCTTCTTCTTCCTTCTAATCCTTGCAACTCCCACAATTCAAATAAGTTAGAACGCATTTTAAAAAGCAAAATCAATGAATTTATCGAGGTTCAATATTTCTGTGTTCACTTTTGAAAATTCGGTCTTTAAATCTCTTACTTCTTTCTCTAATTTCGTCATAACCTTCTCGCAAATGCTTTGTTTCTTCGCATCGGTACAGAGTGCATAATTTGTTTCTACTTGTTCCAACTCTTTTTTCTTTAGCTTTGATGTTTGCTTTGATAGATTTGGCTCGTTCTCTGTTTTCTTGGTTCATATATTCAAATGTGATGGTAAGTTGCATTTTTAAGAGTTCACTTACTCTGTCTGATAGGGCATACTTGTTTACTTCTTCTTCAAAGGCTTCATGTACCTTTTTAGTAGAACTGTTGTACTTGCATCCTTTTCGGCTGCAAACGTAATAGCCTATATCAGTACGCCCAAATTTCTTTCGCATTTTGGTTGATATGCTGGCGGATAGATTTTTTCCGCAACATGGGCACTTGATACTACCTGGAAAAATCCAGTGTAAGCTGCCCCCTAAAACCAAGCGATTCTGCCCCCTTAAAACATTCAACAATGCCCCCTTAAAAAGTCTTGACCGATGGGGTTATTATTATTTTAGTTTATTTCCCTCTGTATGCATCCATTTTACGGACACTTTCTCCTGTCAGCTCAATCCGGTGCGCCGTATGTATAATACGATCCATAATGGCATCTGCTACTGTAGGGTCTCCGATTGCATCATACCAATTGTCCGTTGGCAGTTGCGAGGTGATGATGATGGACTTGCGCCCATGTCGGTCCTCTATTATATCGAGCAGGATGGGTCGTTCCTTGGCATCAAGGTTCACAAGGAAGAGGTCATCCAATATGAGCAGTGTGCTCCGTTCGATTCTCTTGAGTTCCGATTCCAGTGTGCCTTTTTTACTTTTGCCACCTTAAGCGTACCCATAAGTTTCGGAGCATTCGCATAATATGTCCGTATGCCCTTCTTGCAGGCTTCATACCCCATTGCTGTGGCAAGGAAGCTCTTCCCGGTACCGGATGACCCTGTGATGAAGAGGTTCTGTCCCTTGCGGATGAACTCCAGCGATGCAAGCCGCTCCATCTGATTGCGGTCAAGGCCACGCGGGATTGCATAGTCTATCTGCTCGAGGCAGGCCTTGTAGCGGAACGCCGCCCCGCGTATAAGGCGTTGGATGGCTGCATTGGCACGGTAGTCCCATTCCCTGGCAAGTAACATGTGCAGGAAAGAGTCGATTGTCATTGTTTCTGCCATAGTGGAGGTTAGGCTTTCAGTGAAGGCGGCGGCCATGCCGTGCAGCTTCATACGGTTCATCAGTTCGATTGTCAACGTGTTGCGGTCTTTTTCGACAGCTATCGGTGCGGTAAGATTATTTGTTTCCATTGTTGTCTCTATTTAAATGTTTTAATTGTGCGAAGTAGGCTGCTCCGCGGATGTTTTTGTGGATAGATGTTACGGGGACCTCATCGTCAATGTCGTCTTTTGACAGGAAGTCTGCATCATCCCCGCGTTCAAGGATCCGCCTTATCTCCTGATATCCGTATAGGCGCAGTTGCGTGGCGCATGCGCTTGCCGCCACCAACCGTTCCAGCCCGAAGGTCTTCTCCAACGCCATGATGCCTCTGCATGAACGGAACGCCGCGGGAGGATACTTCTTGAGTTCCGCCACCTTGCGCAGATACAGCAGCAGGACGTTATCTGTCTGGCCGGCCGGCTCGTTCGTAAATCTGTTCCAGATCCTTTTCATAACTTCCATGACGTCCGGGCAGTCCGTGGGCATCCTTGGTCGTATAGGAGTATGGCGTGTCATCGCGCTGGTGTGTGGTCACCAGACGCAGGCCATGATATATTTCCAGCGTGTCCGCATCATAGACAATCTCGACACGTTTGCCTATATACTCTTTCGGTACGCTGTAATGGTGAAGCCTGAAGGTGACGTAGCCGTTACGCATTACTGTTGCGGAGCGTCGCTCTTTCATCTGATGGCGTATGGCGGGAAGCGGGCGGAGGCAGTCGGACTCAATCTGCTCGAACTGTTCCCGTCTGGACTGGGGACGCCCGCTCATCCTGCGTCCGTTGAAGGCCGAGAGCGATTCGGATATGGCCGCATTCAGAGACTCCAGCGAGTGGAATACAAGACCCTCGATGTCAGCGTAGACGGATCGGTAAAGTAGCTTCACGGCATTCTCCACCAAGGCCTTGTCCTTTGGATGACGTACCCGTGTGGGGTATACGGTACATCCGTAGTGTTCGGCAAATGCCGCAAACTCCTCGTTGATTACCGGCTCGTTACGGTCGCTGCGGGTTACCGCCGATTTGAGGTTGTCTGGTACGATCGCCATCGGAACCCCGCCGTAAAAATGAAGCGCGTTCTCACACGCCTTAATCAAGTCCTGTCCTTGACTGGGACCAGACCGCCTCACAATAGGTATAGTGGCTGCACGGAAGTATGGCCACGAACACTTCAACGCTGCGACATTCACCGCTTTCACTGTCAACGACTTCCAGTTTGTCACCGGCGAAGTCGATATACATCTGGTCTCCGGCATAATGCTCGACATGGCCTACGACATGTGTCACCATACGGTAACGCATGAGATAGTTGCCGAAACTGGCATGTCTGTATCCGTCGGATGGGTCTCGCGGTACTCTTCGTACAGGGTTTTCACTGTTACGCCTCGGCGGCTAAGCCGGGCAGCATACTCAGGAAGGAGTGCCTCAAGCTCAAGCTGGCGTTGTGACGGTTCCCTGTTACGGCCAACACCTTCAGAGAACATTTCCTGGATGCGAGCGGAAGGCATGGCGGCCAACTCCTTTATCGGTATACCACACTCTTGAAACAGGCGCACATATCTGCGCACCGTGTTGCGGGAAAGCTCAAAGCTCCTGCTTAATCTGCTTTATCCCCATCCCCAATGCGTAACATTGGAGGATGTTTGCTATCTTTGTTGTCATAGTAGAAATGATTTTATCCCACCGGTCAAGACGGGAATCAAATCTACGAAAAATCCCCTGCCGGGCATTGTCAAGCAGGGGTATTTTTATATTGGAATCAAGGGGGTAGGATTATTTTAGCACAAGGGGGCAGAATCGCTTGGTTTTAGGGGGCAGCTTACACTGGATTTTCCAGAAGTCTATTTTTGCAAAACTACCAAATAATAAGCATTTGGAAGTTTTTATATCGTTAAACTACCAAAAAAAGGAAAAATAAAAAACAGCAAAAACCAAGCCGCCGGAAACCTCGTTTTGCGGCTCTATGACGGCTTTATTTTTCGTATCGGGGAAATATAAGCAAAGTAAAGAGAAAAGTAAATGGCGGCCATCGCTTGCTTTAATTAGATAGCTTCAAGTGTAAAGCTAAAGCTAAGCAAGTGTAAAGCAAAAACCGTTTCGTTTTAAACCAGCGTTCGTGTCCTATCCTTCTGAAACTCCTATGAATAAAGGCTTTCCGTGTAGTTCTTCACTATTCATATTTAAACCGCTTCGTTCTGTGCCCCATAAACGGAAAGGTTTGATCGCAAGGATGGAAACAAAATTCTTAGTCAAACTCTCGCTGCTATCATGCCAGGTGCAGATGATTATCTAAAGCTATGTTGGATAGCAGAGACTCTGAAACTTCCCCAGGAAGACAAAGATCAGATATTTATCAGAATGGTATTTAATTATGTCGCAGGTATATCTGATGACCATAATAAGAACATATCGTTTATCATGGATAAGACAGGGGTGTGGCGTTTATCACCTGCATATGATGTAATGTTCACGGCAAATACATGGGAAAATTCTTCAGCACACATTCATTCGATGGGCGTGATGGGCAAAAGGTCTGCCTTGACTACAAGTGATTTCGTCAACTTTGCCGAGGATTTTGTAGAGGAGCCCGAAAAGAAAGATATTACAAGTATTTAATGCAGTAGGCAAATTTCAATCATTGTGTGCCCAATATAATATAGATAAGGCTATATTTGATAAAATCCAACATGTGTTAGAGGGACTGGTTACTGACGATTTGAACTTATTACAATAATAAAATTTAGCGTTTCAAAGTGGATGATGTATAAATAGCCTAATCGTTGTCAAACTCCTACACTTGATACAAAAGGCTATCGTAAGAACTTATCCATTAGGCGAGCGTTCTCGTCTAAAGATGCGGGTGCGTTGCCATTGGATAGGTAGGCTGTAGGAGGTCTGACGACGTGTAGCAATAGCTCTGCATCTTTTTAAGTTAACACTTTAAACCATCTAAAGATTATATTTACACTTTCTGCTTGTACATTCAAAACTTTCTATATATATTTCCGCCCTGTTTCTGTAAAATCAGTCTGATACATTGGATTTAGTCACTTATACTATTGGATTAATCAGAAACATTCTTAAAACAAAATTTCAATCATATTTTAACAGGTTCTTAGTAATAATGTTACAAATCGAACAGTTTAACGACATCTATGTAAAGTACTACAGGAAAGCTTACCGTTTCTCTCTGATGTATGTACGAAACGACCAGGCAGCCGAAGATATAGCGACAGAATCCCTTATTAAGTTATGGGAAACAATGAATAAGGAAACCGTAGAGAAACCTTTGGTCTTGCTATTAGCAATACTCAAACATAAATCCCAGGATTACCTCAGAGTACAGATTAGCCACAAAGAAAGACTTGAGGCTATGGCTGAATGGCGGCGGCGGGAATTGTCCATTCGTATATCAACTCTTGAAGGATGCAATCCGGAAGATATTTTCTCTACAGAAATACAAACGATCCTAAATCATACTCTGGAAGAACTTCCCGAGCAAACACGGAACGTTTTTAGAATGAGCCGTTTCGAACAGAAATCCGGAAAAGAGATAGCACAAACATTAGGTATCACCGTAAAAGGGGTAGATTATCATATAGCCAAAGCATTGAAAGCTCTACGTATTTCTCTAAAAGATTACCTGCCTCTATTTTATTTTTTATTTTTCTATTAAAAAAGTTAGTTTGCTACTAGTGAACCTTTCCTAACTATCGTCTTATATATAAAGCAAAGAAAAATATGGATGATAAGTTACTACAATTATATTTCGAAGGACGTACAACTGATGAACAATCACGTTTGATTACGGAATGGCTAGATGCCGATGAGGTGAATATGAAACACTATCAGCAGCTATGCCGTTTATATGAGATAAGCTTCTGGCATGAGGTACCTGAAGTTATTACAAATTCTGTCCTAAAGAAGGTAAAATTCAGACATATTTGGCAAAAAGCAATAGAAGTAGCTGCTATCTTTATTCTAGGATTTATTTTTGCATTATTGGATACATTTACCATTCGTAGATACAGAAGAAGATATTGCCATGCAAACCATATATGTTCCGGCAGGGCAGAATGCACAACTTACTTTAGCCGACGGTTCTCAGGTTTGGTTGAATGCCGGTAGTACACTAAATTTTCCTACCCGCTTCGCTAAAGGAAAACGAAAAGTTAGTCTCAATGGGGAAGGTTTTTTTGAAGTAAAAGCAAATAAAGACAAACCATTTATTGTATCTACATCCAATTATGATATCAAGGCGTTAGGAACCTCTTTTAATGTAAGAGCTACAAGCAATCAAAAAGATTTTGAAGCAGCTTTGTTAACTGGAAAAGTTGAAATTACCGATCATGCGACAAATCAAAAAGCTTTCTTTGACACCTGATAATCGGGCTATATTGGAAAATAAGAAGTTAGTAGTTACTCCTATGCAGCACATAGACTATTTTCTTTGGCGCAAAGGAATTCTCTATTTTGATGAGTCACTGATGGAAGTTCTAAAAAACTGAAATTATATTTTGATGTAAACATTCAGATAAACAATAAATTTATTATACAAAATAAAATACATTCTACTGCCAAATTTTCGAACAAGAGATGGTTTATACCACATCCTAGATGTTTTTTGCAACTTACCCATCATTTTACTTACCAAAAAAAGATGATGAGAAAAAATCTGATTATTATTAATTAATTCAACATATAAATTCTTGCAGAGATTGATTCTTATATAAATTTTATTGTTAAACCTTTAAATACTAATAGCCTATGACATAGATATAAAGAGTAAATAGAAAACCGGCAAGTGCTCCAACACTTACCGGTTAAGGGTTAGACTCCCGACCTTGAATAATTAATCGAAGTACTAACGTAATTGCATACAAAATTATGAATTATTTTTTGTATAAACAATCCATATCCGAAATTAAACACATATTTCGTATTATGAAAATCACAGTTATTGTCCTGTTCGCATGTTTTTGCAACCTTTTTGCAACAGAAGCCAATTCACAGAATGCAAAAATGTCTATACATGCCGACAATCTTTCCCTACGGGAAATCATTTATAAGATAGAGAAGCAAACCGAATACCTGTTCGTATACGACAGGAATGAGGTTGATGTAAACCGACAGATATCCGTGAATGCTGATAATGAATCTGTCTCTGAAGTTTTAAATAAAATATTTACAGGGACTAACATAGAATATAAATTAGTCGGAAAAAACGTTACGCTTATCAAACGTGATGACCTTTCTCGCCAAAATGGAATAAGCCAGCAATCAACTAAAAAAATTATCGGTATAGTCACTGATGAAAAAGGTGAACCGATAATCGGAGCGAATATAGTTGAAAAAGGTATCACTAACGGATGCATTACAGATCTGGATGGTAAGTTCATCATTACCAATGTGCACGAAAACGCTATTCTTCAAGTTTCCTATATTGGTTATCTCACTCAAGAAATTAAAATCACCAATCAGACTCATTTGAAGATAATCATGAAAGAAGATTCGGAAACTCTGGATGAAGTAGTAGTTATAGGTTATGGAGTTGTTAAGAAGAAAGACCTAACAGGATCTGTAGGTCAAATATCAGCCGGTTCTATGAAAGACCTGAAAGTATCACACCCTACACAAGCTATGGCCGGACAACTAGCTGGCGTGCAAGTTCAGCAGGTAGCCGGTTCTCCCGGACAAGCCGCCACTATCCGTGTGCGTGGAGCGGGTTCAATCTCCGCTTCCAGTTCCCCACTATACGTGGTTGACGGTTTTCCTTTAGGCGAACAAAATCTGAATTCGATCAATCCGAATGACATAGAATCTATAGAAGTATTGAAAGATGCCTCTGCATCTGCCATTTATGGTTCGCGTGCAGCAAACGGAGTTGTGTTGGTTACCACTAAGTCGGGTAAAGCCGGAAAAGTGAGTATAAACTTAGATATATATTATGGCTTTCAGAATGTCACTAAAAAAATGGACATGTTGAATGCTGAGGAGTTCGTTGCATTTAGTAGAGAAGCTTTCAACAATAATTATGTCGATCGTGTTCCGGGTGCATCACCCAATGATCCATTAGAAATGCGCGCCCTGCTGGTAACCGTTATCGCTATCCAGCCATATACGATGATCCAGAAGTTATGGCAGCCATAGGCAAAGGAACAGATTGGCAGGACGAAATTTTCAGGACGGCGCCTATTCAAAACTATCAGGTTTCTGTTAGCGGTGGGGATAGCAAAACAAAATATATGTTCTCTGCCGGATATTTCAATCAAGTAGGAATCATCATAGGAAGCGATTATGAACGTTTCTCAGCCCGTGCGAAAATTGAAAGTGAATTTACTAAATGGCTAAAAGTCGGGATCAATCTTGCGCCAACCTATATCAATCAAAACCGGGTGAACGAAGGACACTGGACGGGTGACGGAGTAATCATTCCGGCATTAGCAACCACTGCCCTTATGCCTGTTTATAATCCGGATGGAACCTGGTCTTCGCAAGCAGAATACGCTGTAGCTGGCGATGGTCTGAGTGGGGTTCCCAATGCTGTTGCTTTAGCAAAAGATATCGAAAATAAACGAGCCAATCTCCGCTTTTTCGGAAATATGTTTGCTGAAATTTCCATATTAAAAAATTTGAAATTTAAGACAACAATAGGAGCTGACATGATGAACTACAGAAGTAAGTTTTTCCGCCCATCTAACGTTCCTAAAGGTGGAACGGTGGCTCCACTTCCTTCAACTGATAGAAAAGGTAATACTGAGAACAAAGAAGTTTTTAATTGGCTGAACGAAAATACACTAAGTTATTTCACTTCTTTCGGAGCTCATGAAATTGATGCTGTAGCTGGGCTTACCTTCCAAAAAGAACACTTACAATCAGAGCAAAGCGGAAGGTTCGGATTTTCCTGACGATATTATCCGTACCTTGAATAATGCAAAGGTAAAAAGCGGTTGTTCTGATATGAATGAATGGTCACTGATTTCTTATCTGGCTCGTGTGAATTATCGATATAACAATAAATACTATCTGACAGCTTCGATTCGTTCAGATGGTTCTTCCTGCTTCGAAAAGACAATCGCTACGGTTATTTTCCGTCGGGGTCAGTAGCCTGGAGAATCTCACAGGAAAAGTTTATGAAAAATATCCAGTGGATTAGTGATATGAAAATACGGGCAAGTATTGGTTTAACCGGAAACAACAGCATGTCGGACAATTATGCATCAATCGGTACGATGAGTAATGCAAATTATGTATTTGGTTCCGAACTGGAAATGTTGTTGCCGGATCAGCACAAGACAGTTTTTCCAATCACGCTCTGACTTGGGAAAAGACTTTGCAATATGATTTGGGATTTGAGTTCTCCATATTCAAAAATCGTTTATCGTTTATGTTGGATTTATATAAGCGCAGAACAACCGACCTATTGCTTAATGTAGATATTCCAACCATCACTGGCTTTTCCAAAGCTTGGCGTAATATTGGTAAAGTAAACAATAAAGGGATTGAATTCACAATCAATTCTGTCAATGTGATGAATAAAGACTTTAGTTGGACCACCAATCTGAATATGTCCATGAACCTCCGTAATAAGGTGGTTGAGCTTGGTCCCGCAGGTGACCCGATACAAAGCGACGGTGGTGCTGGAACAACGCACATTACAATGATTGGTAAACCGATGGGAAATTTCTATGGTTATAAACAAATAGGCGTTTATATGAACCAAGCCGATCTGGATAACAGTCCCCATTTGGCCGATTCGCATGTGGGTGATGCTAAATATGCCGATATAAACAAAGACGGAATAATTGATGCCGATGATCGTACCATTATCGGAAACAATGAACCTAAATTTTCTTGGGGGATGACTAACCAGTTGACATACAAGAATTTTGATCTCAGTATAGTACTACAAGGTGTTCATGGCCGAGATGTACTGTTCTTAGGAAAACGTTTTTTTACACAATTAGAAGGAAATATGAATCAGATGCGGGAAGTGCTCAACAGATGGCAATCTGAGGAAAATCCGGGAGACGGCAAAAAACTCCACGCGCAAATGCCTTGACTACGGGACAAAATAATGCCGTTTCAACCCGTTGGGTGGAAGATGGTTCTTTTATACGGATCAATAACCTGACGCTGGGTTACACTTTGCCTAAGGTACTTACTCAAAAGTGCGCTATGCAGAATGCCCGGGTATACATGTCTATCCAGAATCTGGCGACATTCACCAGTTATAGCGGATTCAACCCCTGAAACAAGCCATAAAGAGGATAGCTCGCTGGCACCGGGAACCGACTATGGAATGTACCCGTTGAACCGAACTTTCACGGTTGGCGTAAATGTGACTTTCTAATTGTTAATACCTAAAAACAAAATAATGAGTATGAAAGCAATATATAAAATAGTAGCATTAGGCTTGTGTTTAGGCCTTATATCCTGTAGCGATTTTCTGGACTTACAACCGAAAAATAAATTAGGGGCGGAACAGTTTTATCAAACAGCGGAACAATTTACAATGGCCGTCAACGGTGCGTACTCCACACTTCAGGAAGGCGGTCAATATGGCAACTGGTATGTTTTTTTCGGAAATTCCATCGGACAATACACACAATTTACTTTCCGGTTCCGTAGTCGATCAAGATGAATTCGATAAGTTCTATATCCGTACTACGAATCCTTATATTGTCAATTTTTGGAATAAGAGCTATGCTTGTATTAATCGTGTTAATACGGTTTTAGATCGTATCGATAATATAGATATAGACGAAACGCTGAGTGACCGGTACAAACTGGAGTGCAAATTTCTCCGGGCATTGACTTACTTTTTAATCTTGTTCGTGTGTATGGAGACGTTCCATTAGTATTGCATGAAATAAGTATCAATGAATCATATAAATACATGAGAGATCCAAAAGAAAAAAGTATACGAACAAATCATTGCCGACCTAAAAGAAGCCGAAGCATTGCCTATATCTTATAAAGAAGACAAGAATATTGGTCGGGCAACTTCAGGAGCTGCCAAAGCTTTATTAGGCAAAGTATATCTGACACTGAACAAATACTCGGAAGCCGAAACTAAACTAGCCGAAGTGATAACTAGCAAAGTGTACGCACTTTTAGAGAACGAGGCAGGCTCGTTGAACAATAAGGGCTATGCCAGTGTATTCCATGCGGATAATCACAACAACAAAGAAACCGTTTTCGAAGTTCAGTTCAAGAAAGGCGGATACGGAGAAGGTAGTGATTTCCCGAACACATTTGCGCCTTTCAACTCAGGAACCAATGTTGTCCAAGTAGGAGGAACGGGAGGTAACAACATTCCGGAAATGGATATGTATAACGCATACGAAGATGGCGACTTGAGACGTGACTTTTCCATGGCACTCGGCTATAATGATTCACGTAAAGACGGAAAATGGGTAGAATCACGCTATGTGAAAAAATACTTCGACATCCCTTATCAAAATGGCGATAGTAACAACAACTTCCCGGTAATCCGTTATGCCGACGTACTTTTAATGTATGCCGAAGCATTAAACCAAAATGGAAAAACAGCGCAGGCATGTGATTACCTCAATCAAGTGCGCCGTAGAGGATTCGGTTACCAGACAACCGAAACTTCTCCCGTAGATATTAAAACTTCGGATAAAAATGAATTCTTCCTGATCGTTGAACACGAACGCCGTGTGGAACTGGCTTTTGAGGGGCACAGATGGTTCGATTTAATCCGCACCGGCCGTGCGATTGAAGTTATGACGAGTAAAGGTTTTAAACTCAACGAGACCAACCTCACTACTCCGATTCCGCAGAAACAGGTTGATGTAAATCCGGAATTGAAACAAAATGATTATCAGATTACGCCTAAATAAATAAAAATCATTGAGGTGTATCACAAGCTCCCCTCCGGATAAAAAGGGAGTGGACTTTTGATACACCCTCAATACCTCAACAAATTCAATGAAACTTAAGAACATCTTTTTACTAATCATTTTAATCTTTTATTGTGATAATGATATGCTGGCTAACGGATACATGGCTGGAAAGGAGTTCATCTATGAAAATACAGAGATGCGGCAGATATTATCATTTGAGAATAATACGATCTCCGTCCGATCGGTATTCGATAAGAAAAACCAGAAAGAATTGATAGCTGAAAATGCGCTTCCTTACTTCGAATTTCAGATTAACAAAGAAACAGTGCTCTCATCCATGCCGGTATGGGAATTTATTAAATACGAAGAAAGAAGTTTGGTTAATCAAGGTCTGGAGTATATTTTTTATTTTAAGGGTAAGGGAGCATACAAAGGCTTGAAAATAGAATTGTACCGACAATATTTTCAGAACTCAACACTTACCAGAGAGAAGATACAACTGAAATCGACCAAAGGACACAATTTTCAGTTGAATAAAAAAAAGGAAGGAAAACTACATTTCATTTACCCAAGGTTATCTCTCAACAATAATATGAAAGGGGCTATACAGGAAATACAAATAGCTAATTACCAGCATTGGAATCATACATTTTATCCCTCTATTAGAAATCATACGCTGACGGATAGCGGTGAACTTTTCCCTGAAAGGGTCCTTTCTCTGTAACCTGCACGGGAAGTCATAAAGTAATGTTAACGTACGAACATGCCTCACAAGATGGAGCACAAGGTTTCCGGTTGTCGGCAGTCACCTCCATAAAAAAAAAGGGGATATTGACGCTAATCAAGGAGTAGAAGGAGATGAAACAGAAATAAAAGATGAAAATTTTTTGGTTCATTGCTCACCATTACAGTCAAAACGGAAATACTCGGACAATAGCTACAGAACTAATAAGAGGAGGTTATTTCGATAATGAGAAAATACCATGCGACTCTTTTTACGAAACCGTATGGAATAGTTTCAGTTTTATCGGAAAAGATGAACAGATTGAACCGTTGATACACAATTATCTTTTCAGCCAAATAACAGAGCATCCTAAATCCCGGGAATCTCATTTTTATTATAATACCTGGCCATGCAAAGAGAACTAAATAAGAAAGGGCATGATTTAAGAGAGGTCTTGACAGAGGAGCGAATACTCCGAGAAATTGACTATGCTGCTCAGATGAATATTGAACTTTTTGTACTCGACGACGGATGGGAAGAAGCGTTAGGTGTATGGACTCCACATCAAAAACGTTTACCTAATAAATTAACCCCACTTGTTAACCGGATGAAAGAGCATAATATGATACCAGGGATCTGGTTATCTCCGATGGCAATAGATAGCCTCTTTAAAAAAGATACCGACAACATCCTGAATGGATTATCCGCCGATCCGACGGAGTTCCTATTGTAGCACAATGGGGAAAACCAGTATTTGATATCGTAGGACCTTTTTTCTGATTTATTTCTTGAAGATTGTAAAAGACTGATTGATCAAGGTATTCGTTTTTTTAAATGGGATGCAATGAATACTTTCAATAGTTCTTTGGCCGGTCTCAATCATGGAGATAATAGCCATACAAAAAAAAAAGAAAGGATAGAAAGATATAATTATCTTTTCCCTTTTTTATGTAACCCGTATTATGAAAGAGTTACGGAAATACAATAACGATGTAGTTATAGAAGTAGACCTTACAGAGCCGGAACGGTGCATGATTGGATTGATGCCTCTACAAGAGGGAATATTCTTTTTCATCAATAATGGTGCATCCGCTTATGGTGACTATTCCACTTACCGAACTAAATCTATGCGTACGGTCATCAATGATTATGGACATTTTTTCCCAAAAGAGTTGTTTACTTATGCAGTTTACCCGCATGATGTAGCACCATACCACGCACAACATTATAATATAAATAACACATTAATTGCCGGGCATGGTTTTTGGGGGAGATCTAAGCCAACTTACTCCCAAAGAAAGGATTGGCATCGGTAAAACATTAGCAAAAGCTAAACGGGTAAGACCCTATATTCACGGTATAATGACCGATTATAATGTTAACGTAGGAGCATCACCGGAGATATACACCCAGGTAGATTCCGTGCATGCTTTCGGACAGATTATCGGATTCAGCGGATCAAAGACCAGACTCCCTTACAAATTAGATTTGAATCGGTCACAACTACTTGGAATCTTAAATCATTCTTACACAAGTAATCCCAAAACTATCAACATGGACTTCAATTTCAATAAACCGGACGATACGATAAGCGCTTTTCTTATTGGAAATAAAGGAGAAAAAGTATCCGTCATTTCATCCACAGGACAGTTGGACGATATACGGTTAGAAAACAACCTGCTGGTCATTAAGGTTGCATCAGCTTCAACCGTGTGTATAAAATATGAAGATAAGAAACCGATAAAAATTATCGGAGGAAATGTGCTATCACAGAATGTAAATGAAATTACCTTATATTCAAAAGGAAGTAGGGATATATCCATTACATTTGAAAACATTCTATAATACTTTCGATTAATAATGATATAAAATGAAAAAAATATTTATTCCTTTATTCCTAGTTACCGGAATAAGCAACCTATTTTGCAAACAGGCTGAAGAAAAACAACGTCCTAACATCCTGTTCTGCATTGCCGACGACATATCTTATCCCCACATGCAAGCATATGGAACGCCCTGGCTCCACACACCCGGTTTCGACCAAGTATCACAAAAAAGGCCTGTTGTTTCAGCGCATGTACACTTGTAATGCCAAATCATCGCCCTCCCGAGCCTGCATTATTACAGGACGTAATTCCTGGCAACTGGAAGAAGCCTGCAATCACTGGCCCGATTTCCCTGCAAAATTCAAATCTTATCCCGAGGTATTGGCTGAGAACGGCTATAAGGTAGGAGCAACAGGAAAAGGCTGGGGACCCGGTTTTGCTAACGACTCGTTAGGAAATGCACGAAATATAGTCGGGAAAATGTGGAATCAGATCAAATTGACACCCCCGACAAAAAGGAATATCCAATATTGATTATGCAGCCAACTTTCAAGAGTTCCTCAGAAATAAGTCCGAAGACCAGCCTTTCTGTTTCTGGTATGGGGCTTTGGAACCACATAGAGGATACGAATTCGGTTCTTCTTTAAAAGCTGGAAAAAAATATTAATCAGATTGATTCTGTTCCATCTTTCTGGCCGGACAATGAGGCAGTACGCACGGACATGTTGGATTATGCGCTGGAAATAGAACATTTTGATAAACACCTAGTCGCTATTCTTCAGATATTGGAAGCGGCGGGAGAACTGGAAAACACAATCGTCATTGTTACTGCCGATCATGGAATGCCGTTTCCTCGCGCCAAAGGACAAGAATACGAATACTCTAATCATGTCCCGTTTGCCATGATGTGGAAAAAAAGGGATAACGAAAGCCGGACGGGAGATAAAGGATCTTCTGAGTTTTATTGACCTGGCACCTACAATTCTTGCTGTAGCCGGCATACCGGAAGATAAATCGGGGATGCAACCGATAGAGGGTAAAAGTTTTCTCGACCTGTTAACAAAAGAAGACAGTAAATCGCAGAAGGACTATGTTCTGATCGGTAAGGAAAGACATGATGTGGGACGCCCAAACGATCAAGGATATCCTATCAGAGGTATTATAAAAGGCGACTTTCTTTATCTGATAAATTTTGAAACCAGTCGCTGGCCGGCGGGAAATCCAGAAACAGGATATATGAATGTAGACGGCAGCCCGACAAAAACAGAAGTATTAAAAGCGCGCCGGAATCCCGAAACGGAGAGCTACTGGCAGCTTTCTTTCGGTAAACGGCAGGAAGAGGAACTGTATAATATCGCAGAAGACCGGGAATGTATGGCAAATTTGGCAGAAGATGCTAATTACAATGTATTGAAAAAACAAATGCGGAGCGAACTTCTACAAAAGCTGACAGAACAGCAGGATCCAAGGATGCTTGGTCAGGGGGATATATTTGACTCATATCCGTATATGGGATCTGCCCGAGATGCATGGAATCGTATAAAAAAAGGTGAAAGTGTTCCGGCACGCTCAATAAACAAGTCAGATTTTGAACCGGAAGCATCCGGATTGAAAGTTAACTTTTGAATTAAAATATAAATAATATCATGAAACATTTGTTATCTGGAATAATTTTTCTCTCCATTAGTTCAGGAGTTTTAGGCGGATGCAAACAACATCAGAAAGAAATGATAAAACCGCCTAATATACTTTTTGTAATCAATGACGATCAGACGTATATACACACAGGATTTGCTGGAAGCAAGTTTGTCCACACCCCTGGTTTTGACAGAGTAGCAGCCAACGGAATCTATTTTACCAATTGTTATGCCGGATCACCGGGAAGCGCGCCATCCCGGAGTACATTGGTAACGGGGCGTCATCATTGGCAAAATAAACAGGCAGGACAGCATGCTTCGTCCTGGATGAAAGAATTCATTCCCTTTGTTGATCTTCTCAAAGCAAATGGTTACCACACCGGATTTACCGGAAAAGGAGTTGACCCTTTCCGCTACGCCCAGAATGAGAAAGATTCACTATGGAGAAAAAGAGAATGCAGCCGGACATGCCTACAATAAATACCGATACACAAAAAACGATTCGTCGGATCCGAGAACTGCAGGAGGGATTGGATTGATAGACTATTTTAGTAACTTCCATGATTTCATGCAACAACGCAAACCGGACCAACCTTTCTATTTCTGGTACGGTTCAACCGAACCCCACCGGGCTTATGAAAAAGGCTCATGGAAGCGTAATGGAAAAGAACTTGTTCAGGTTGATGTACCCGGTTTTTTTCCCGATACAGATGAGATAAAGGGAGATATGCTTGATTATGCCGTAGAGATAGAATGGGCAGACTCTCATCTTTATAAAATGCTGAATTACCTAGACTCCATCGGTGAACTTGACAATACGGTCGTTATGGTAACGGCCGATAATGGCATGCCTTTTCCGCGTGCAAAAGCAAACTGCTTCGAATATGGTGTACATGTGCCCCTGGCAATCAGTTACCCGAAAGGGTTTCCGGGTAAACGGCGGGTGGACGATTTGGTAGGTTTTGTAGATATCGCGCCAACCATTCTAGAACTTGCGGGAGTGGAACCTGATGGAATGCTTCCTATTTCAGGGCGAAGCATTGTGAATATTCTCTGGTCCGAAAAAAATGGCATTGTGGATGAAACCAGGAAATATGTATTTATGGGCCGTGAGCGGCACTCCTCTTCCCGTTGGGAAAACCTTGGATATCCGCAGCGCGCCATACGTAGCAGGGAACACCTCTTTATCTGGAATATAAAACCAGAACGTTGGCCTGCCGGTGCACCTCAGGCAATCAATAATGAAACGGGGAAAGTTTACCCGATGTACGGCATCGATGAAAAAGGTATTCATCATTCCGGATGGGCATTTACTGATGTTGATGATGCACCGTCAAAGTCATTTCTGATCGAGAATTATAAAGATCCTGTCATACACCCCTATTTCTGCATGGCATATGATAAACGTCCTGAATTCGAATTGTATAATGTGAACGACGATCCATTTTGTTTACATAACTTAGCCGGTAACGCTAATTATGTATCAGTCGAAAAAGAACTCAAAACAGCTTTGCAAAAATGAAATGGAGCGTTCAGGTGATCCTCGTATGATCGGTCCTGATAAGGAGATATTCGAAACTTACATCCGTTATAGTCCGATTCGGATATTCCCTAAACCGGATTGGGAAAAATGAGAATTTATAAGGAATCACATTTGAAAACCCCTAAATCTTTAGTTTAGAGAATGAAAAATGCAGGGTAGCATAGGCTACCCTTGGCTTTCGATATACTTTCTGATAGTCTCCTGGCTGACATTTCCGGGGATGACCGACCTCGTGTCCTAAAAAGCAACGGCAGGAAGAAGCAGGAAAAGAGAGGAGGTATTGGTATCTCCGAAGCCGCTAAGTCTTTAGCTTAGCGGTAGTTCACATAATGCATATCCCCACAATTTCCTATTTTTCTTTTTTTACCCCGTTGTGGAACACAACGGGAGAGTGGACTTTTTGCGCTCCTTTTTTTTCTCTCTCTTTTACCTATCGGCATCCTCATATTGTATGCCCTTACTGAGTTATCAACCTTATCTATACGGCAAAGGATGTTTCGTAGCCTGTAGCTCCTTCAAGGCAAACCCTACGGGTATGGGCTGAAATCTCCACACCTGCGGGTAGTATTTAATCCCATAGCCTTGTATAAGCTGTCTACAAAACTAAAAACGCCTATAGATAAGGTTGATAACTCAGTAAGGGCATAAGTTTTTAAAAAAAAGTCTGCCGTTAGAAGAGAGAACGAAAAAAGTGAATATAGATAGGTTTCAAATCTAGACGAGCATTAATCTTTAAAACAATAATAATATGATTTCAAAAGAGTTTCAAGCGCATTATGACAGGCTTTGTTATAGCCGAAGTAGGGAAAATGTATTCTGTGATTTTTTAGATGTAAGCCTCTATTGTCTATCTGCAGGTATGTTGTCAGAGGATTATTTGAGGGTAGAGAAACAATATACAAAGGAAGAAATGCCTCTTTTCTTTGAAATGCTCCATATTATTGCCGATGCTTCGGAAGACTTCGAGGATGCTTTAGGGGGCGTGTTCATGCAATTTATTTCAAATGGCCACAACGGACAATTTTTCACTGACAATCATATAGGAAGAATGATGGCTTTCGCTGTCAGATGTGACGAGCTAACACCCGAACAGTCCGTTTGTGATCCAACTTGTGGTTCAGGTACATTGTTATTGGCAGCCGCAAAGACATGTGCAGATAAAAATCAGGGCAGGAGACCTAGATGCTTTGGTTCTGATATTGATATTATATGCGTGAAAATGGCAGTTGTCAATATGTTAATGAACTCAATTCCCGGTGAAATTGCATGGATGAATGCTCTCACTATGGAGCACTGGAGAAGTTATTGCATAGATCTGATACTGATTGGTGGAATATGGTTTCCATCTTTGAAGGTGAAAGGTGCAGGAGAAACTTGTTTTATTAAGCGCCTGGAACAAACGTTTGAAAAAAGCCCTGAAATAAAAGAGCAAATCACTGAAAAAGCAAGACCGTTACAGTTGTCTTTGAACTTCTAAAGTAAAAGCCTCTATAATCCTTAAACGGTTACGGAGGCTTTTATATTTCCCAATTTTTTCGATTGTGAAAGTCATTGTCCTAACAGAACATTAACAGCAAAATTCACAGTGATTGTCGTGCCTGATCCCATCTTGTATGTCCATATCACTGATGAAATGTTAGACGAACGAGGCCTCAACGCATCTATATTTAAACCGTATATTTTATTCATGTTCTTCATTTTTATTTTCATTATTATTAGGTTGATTGGGTACTGTTGCCCAATACTTTTTCAGTCCGTTAGATATAGCTTGGGTGTGAGTGGCTGATTTTGTTCTACCTCTTAGACTTTGGCTAATCTTTTGTTTGGTTGTATCATTCAGTTGTCGATACTGTCTTTTGTAGTTGTTATTATCCATAGTTTATTTGTTTTATACATATATAAATATGTGGTTTAGTAGGAAAGTAAAGTCTAATAGGCTGAATTTTCAAAAAAAATATCTGGAAAATTTTTGATGGATGGCTAACAGCTAGGTCTTTATCACACCTACTAAAATAGTACTTTCTGAGTCTCGGATTACGGCGTTAAATTGTTGTATATTAATTTATTATAGTTGTATTTTATAGGTGTACTGATATTTTTGTCCTTATTACTATACTTGCTAAATACTCTCTATAATTTTGCTAATTTGTGGCGTTGATTGCAGATAATCTACTATTTCTAGAAAATCATTCCAAAGGTTCAATATTTCATCTGTTAAAGGTACTTGATTAGAGCTCCATGAATCATTGATTTATGGAGTTTTATTTTTTCAGGCATCTTCTTGTTTCTCTACTCTTTACATTCCACACCGCTATGCTTTAAACTCTTTATTGATAGGTACTTCCGGGTGGTATGGGCAGCAATGCGAGGCGTAGAAGGCAGATAAACTTGCATTTACCCTATTCTTTTTGTTGATTTGCTTAAAGGAAAATGCCCGGATGCCCGGTTCAAAACTTTATTTTCCAATTGCGGGCTGTCCGTTTTCCAACTGCGGGCTGCCGGACCCCCACATGGAAACTGTCGGGCCTGCAATTGAAGGACAAAGATTTGTCGGTACCAAAATGGGAAAATGCATCAGGCCAAAGCATGTTTTGCCTTGGGCATTACTTCATTTTTCCCTTTATTCCGGGCGAATGATTAAGCAGCTTTCCGTAAAAGCCTTATATTTGCAGTATAAATCATCATCATCTATGTACTTAAAGAAAATTATGGCTGCAACCCTTGCCCTTACTGCGCTTGCCGGGCAGGCACAGGAGAAACCTTTCAACATCATTCCCGAACCGGTGGAAATTACCGTGACCGGACAGGGAGAGTTTCAAATCCAACGTAATACGATGATTCGTGTGTCGGAGCCTGCATTGGCATCCTCGGCTACGTATCTGGCGGATTATATGGACCGTTATCTCGGCATACCGCTGCAAACGGAAATTCCTAAGACGGGTAAATCCCGGAGGAAAGGGAATCCTGCGGTAGAAGCAATCACTCTGAAACCTGGTGAACCAGCTTGTATCGTTCTAATTAACCGGAAGAACGGAGAGGTTTCCGGTAGTTATCAGTTGGAGATTATTCCGGCGGAGGGCATACGCATTGAAGGAAATGACGAAGCAGGTGTTTTCTATGGTGTGCAGACACTGATACAATTGCTGCCTACCCGTGCCGGAGTGTTGCCTATCCTTCCGGCTGTGAAGGTGAATGACTATCCCCGCTTTGCCTATCGGGGCATGCATCTCGATGTGGTGCGCCATTTCTTTCCGGTATCATTCATTAAGAAGTATATCGATTATCTTGCACTGCATAAACTCAACTATTTCCACTGGCATCTGACAGACGACCAAGCCTGGCGTGTTGAAATGAAATGCCGACCGGAACTGACAGAGAAAGGTTCCGTCCGTGAAGGGGAAATCCTCGGACTTTATCCGGGAAAATACCAACCGTTGCCTTATGGCGGATATTATACCCATGAAGATGTGCGCGAGATAGTGCGCTATGCTGCCGAACGTCACATCACGGTGATACCCGAAATAGATATTCCCGGTCACTGCATGGCTGTCCTTGCCACCTATCCGCAATTCAGTACTACGCCGGATGAGCCGAAGAAAGCGGCACTGACGTGGGGTATCTTTAATAAATTCAATAACGTGCTGGCGCCCAAACCGGAAGTTTTCGACTTTCTGAAAGATGTGTTTTCTGAATTGTGTGACTTGTTCCCCGGCCAATATATCCATGTGGGCGGGGACGAATGTGCCAAGCGTTGGTGGCAGGAGTCGGAAGAAACACAGCAATTCATGCGTGAACATGGACTGAAAGATGAGAAGACATTGCAAAGTTACTTCGTTCATTATGTGCAAGATGTGGTGAACGGTAAAGGAAAGACGCTTATCGGTTGGGATGAAATCCTTGAAGGAGGTATTTCGGAAGATTGCATCGTGATGAACTGGCGCCGTCCGGAATTTGGAAAGAAGGCGTTGAAGACGAATCACCGCACAATATTCACTTGCTCTGCCTGGTCGTACTTCAATCTGAAAGAGAGCCGTACCCAAGCGGAAATCGGTCCGCGTGGTTCGTTGCCTCTGGAGAAAGTATATGGTTTTCAGATTGTGCCCGATTCGCTGACTGCGCAACAACAAAAACTTGTCTGGGGAGCACAGGGGTGCTTGTGGACTGAATACATCCCTACTACCTGGAAAGCAGAGTTTGCCGTTTTCCCACGTATGTCGGCACTGGCGGAAAATGTCTGGTCGCCTTTGGAGAAGAAGAACTGGGAGAACTTCTCCCGTAAAGTAGAGACGCAGTATGAACGTTATGAACTTTGGGGGGCGCGCTATTCCGAAGCATTCTTCCGTACGCAAGACGTGGAACGAAAAAGATAACAGAAAAAGCTGTCGGTATGCAGTACTTTTCTTTTTTTTGCATTTAATAGAAAAAACGCTATACAAATCATTATGAAGTACTTGCTTTGTTTCCTTGTAGGGGTGTTATTAACTACCTCTCTGTACGCCCAAAGTGCAGGTGATAAAAGGTCCTCTTTTTCTGTTCATGCCGGACCGTCATGGTATTTGGGACAATTGATGGGAATCACCGACAGATCGGATGCCTATCGCAGTGATTTACGAAAAGGAGTGGCTTGGGATGTCAGCTATCTGGCACAAGTTGCCGGTCGGAAGTTGAAGTTCGGGGTGGGAGTGCTGTATCAGGGAAGTTCCTATAAAAATACGCACGACACCGGGGCGGATAAGATTCTGATGCACTACATGGCGCCGCAGATATCTTTGACGATGGTGAAGAAACATTATCAACTTCAGTTGGCAGGTGGAATAGGCTATCAGTTCTATAAGGATAAAAGTAAGGTGTATGGCAAGCCGCGGGATGTTTCGATGGATAAACTTGCAGGTAACCTGGCCCTCTCGGGCGAGTATTTCCTGACGAGCCACTGGGGAGCTTCGGCCCGCCTGAACTGGCTGGCATCCAGCACAGAAACTTATTCGGTGAAGTATCACGATGAGAAGTGGAATGTGGAAAATCCGAAAACCGGTACCGGTTATTTCGGTCAGTTATCTTTAGTCTTCGGTTTAAACTATCATTTTTGAGCGCTATGAAAAAGTTGTTATTTCTGTTCCTGCTGATTTGTTGCTGTGCCTGTGAAGAAGATAGAAGTGTAGACCCGACATTGATGCCGGAAGCTACAACTACAGGTGAAAATACATTGGGTTGTCTGATAGACGGTTGGGTATATACCAGTGGGCGGTATGGAATACCATTTGCTCGTTTTTATGATGATGAGGAAAATCATTATGTTGCAATTGATGCGGAAGTCGGTATCTTTAGTGGTTTGCATCTGGTGATTGTGAATCCCCGACAAGGAGCTAGTTGTACTTACATAGATGCTGTTTTTGATAGAGAAGATTTGGAAGATGGTGAAGCCTATATTACTCGTATGGATGGAACCATTATCAGTGGCACATTTAGTGGTGGGAGTATCAAAGAGGGGCGTTTTGATATAAAATATCGTGAGGAGCCCGAAGGAGGAGAAGTAATCTATTAATAAAAAGCTGCCCGTTCGGAATTATCTTCCGGCGGGCAGCCTTTTTTCACTTCGTCTTCTCTCAAGTCTTATAAAGCCTTTCGGTTGCTGATAACCCGTACAGCAGCGGTGTACTGTTGACAGGGAACAGACACATGAATGCCGTTGCCTTTGTCTTCAGTTGAAGCGTTGATGTAAGCTGACTTTAACAGCTGCTTCACGCTTTCCACTTCCCAGGGACTACCTGCGAAAACGTTAATCTGAGAAATCTTTCTACTTGTAATCATGTGCTTTAAATCTTTTAGTTGTACTTTCCGGTCGCAAATGTAAGCGGTTTGCGGGAAACAGAATAACTCAAATTGATCAAAAAGTAACATAAAAGGTGCAAACGATTTAGAAGTAGCCTATTCCTTCTATTTTTTCCTTTATTTTGTATCGTTCTTCCGGATTTCCACACGACGGATCTTTCCACTGATGGTTTTCGGTAGTTCGTCTACAAATTCAATCACACGTGGGTACTTGTAAGGAGCCGTCACTTTTTTTACATGATTTTGCAATTCCTTGATAAGCTCTTCACCCTCTTTCCCTTTATATTCTTTAGCCAGTACGATGGTAGCTTTCACTACCTGACCGCGGATTTCATCGGGTACGCCTGTGATGGCACATTCTATTACAGCGGGATGCGTCATCAAGGCACTTTCCACTTCGAATGGGCCGATACGATAACCGGAGCTCTTGATCACATCGTCTGCACGGCCTACAAACCAAAGATAACCGTCTTCATCTTTCCAGGCAACGTCTCCCGTATAGTAGATACCATTATTCCAAGCTTCGTGTGTACGTTCCGGATCACGGTAGTACTCTTTAAACAATCCCAACGGCTTGCCTTTATCCGTACGAATTACGATTTGTCCCTGTTCGCCGGCTTCCACAGAACGACCGTCGTTGTCTATCAGGTCTACATCATATTGCGGATTGGGCAATCCCATGCTACCCGGTTTCGGTTCCATCCAAGGCATAGTGGCGATGGTCAGGGTGGTTTCTGTTTGTCCGAATCCTTCCATCAGTTTGATACCAGTCAGTTTCTTGAAGGTTTCGAATACGGCAGGGTTCAGTGCTTCTCCGGCAATTGTACAATATTGCAGGGACGAGAGGTTGTACTTCGTTAGGTCTTCGTGAATGAGGAAACGGAAGATGGTGGGAGGGGCACAAAGAGAGGTTACATGATAATCCTGTATCTTCTCCAGAATGGCAGCGGGAGTAAACTTTTCGTGATCATATACGAATATATTTGCTCCGGCAATCCATTGTCCGTAAAGTTTGCCCCATACAGCCTTTCCCCAGCCGGTATCGGCAATGGTAAGGTGCAGGCTGTTTTCCGTCAGATTGTGCCAGAAACTACCGGTGACAATGTGTCCCAGCGGATAAGTGAAGTCATGGGCAACCATTTTCGGCTCACCTGTGGTTCCGCTGGTGAAGTACATCAACGAAATGTCTTCATTCGTATTCGGATGTTCCGGTTTCACGAAAGGTGCAGCATTCTCGATGCCTTTGTGGAAATCATCGAATCCTTCAGCTACTTCAGGCCCTACGCTGACGAGTTTCTTCACGCTGGGTGAATCTGGCATGGCAGCTGTGATATGCTCCGTGATAACCGATTCGCCAGCACAAACAATCATTTTGATATCCGCAGCATTGCAGCGATATACAATATCTTTTTTGGTCAGCAAGTGAGTGGCAGGAATAACGACAGCACCGAGTTTATGCAAAGCTATAATGCTGAACCAGAATTCAAAACGACGTTTCAATATCAACATTACCATGTCACCATGACCGATGCCGAGGCTTTGGAAATACGAAGCTGTCATGTCCGTATAGCGTTTCATGTCGGCAAACGTAAACTGGTGGTGTTCACCCTTATCATTAGTCCATAACAATGCTGGTTTGTCTGGTTGTTCGGCAGCCCAGGCATCTACTACGTCGTAGCCGAAGTTGAAGTTTTCCGGTACGTTTATTTTAAAATTCTTGATAAAGTCCTCTTGTGAAGTGAAAGAGGTTTGCGATAAAAATCTTTCTACCATAATTACATTATTATTGCCAGGAATCGTACCGTCTTTCCATCCAGCGCTTTCATGCCATGTGGCAGCTTGGAGTTGAAGTAAAGGCTGTCCCCTTCGTTTAGTATAAGTTCTTTGCCGTCGATGTTGACCATCATGCGCCCTTCCAGTACGAGGCTGAATTCTTGTCCGGCGTGGCTGTTGTAGTGTATCGGTTCGCTATCCGGTTTCGGTTCTACGGTCACGATGAACGGATCGGCGCTACGATTCATGAAGCCTGCGGCAAGCGATTGGTATTTGTAGGCTTTAGTACGTTCAATACTGGTTCCTTTTCCGGCACGGGTTAGGAAATAGGAGCTCATCTTCGGTTCTTCGCCGAACATCAGTGCATCCAACGAAACTCCGTATCTGCGCGCAATCTTTTGCAGCATGCTGACGGAAATATCAAACTCTCCCGATTCTGCGAGACGGTATTCTTCGGCAGAAATATCACATTCGCGTGCAATGTCTTCGGCTGTCAGTTCCAGTACATCACGAAGGCCACGGAGGCGTTCGGCAATTTGCTTAATTTGTTCGTCCATGTGGTTGTTTATTTAATGAATTAATATTGTGGCATTATAAATGATAATGGTTGCTGTATAATTGATACTATCTGTCATTCTGAGCGTAGTCTGCGGACTATCGGCGCATTAGTCACATCAGCAGATCGTCACACGCTTTTCTTCAGGGCGTTGATGATGGCTGAGGTGTAGCCTCCATGTTCCAGCTCGTTGATGCCCCGGATGGTGATGCCGCCGGGGGTGCATACTTTATCAATTTCTACGCTGGGGTGCGTGTCGTTGTTCAGTATCAGCTCGGCTGCTCCTTTCACGGTTTGCGCCACCATGCGCATGCCGTCCTGGGGGTAGATGCCCATTTCGATGCCGGCTTGCATGGCTGCCTGGATGTACTTCAGTACGTATGCGATGCCGCAGGAAGTCATGGAAGTGGCGGCGGCGAATTTTTCTTCGGGGATGAGCAAGGCAAGGCCCATCTGGTTGAAGATGTCCAGCATCAGTTGTTCCTGCTCCGGGGTGGCGTTGCGGCTGGCGATGAGCGTCATGCTCTCCATTTCGCTGACGGCGGTGTTGGGGATGATGCGGAACATGGTCATTTCCTTGTCGGCCACGTTCTGTGCCAGTTCTTCGAAAGAGATGCCGGCGGCAACGGAGATAAGTATTTGTTTGCTTTTCAGCTTCAGCTCGCGCAGCACGGGCTTGATGAGCCAGGGCTTCACGGCGAGTATGATGAATTCGGCGCCGGTGACAGCTTCCTGATTGTCGTGAGTGGTCTGCAAGGCGGGGAACTCGGCTTTCAGCTTGTCCAGTTTGCCTTGCGAGGGGTTAGAAACGATGATATCGCTGGCGGGAATGATGCTTCCCTTTGCCAGTCCGCGGGCGATGGAGCCGCCCATGTTTCCGGCTCCGATGATTGCTGTTTTCATATCATTCTGTTATTAAAAGGGTTGACGATGGGCAAAGGTAGATATTTTTTTCGTCTATCGGCTTATTTGCTTTCTTCTTTTTCATCCATTCCCTTCACTGCGTTGCGATAATCGGCGGGTGACAGGTTGTATTCCTTCTGGAAGAGGCGGTAGAAGTGGCGCACGGTGCCGAAGCCGGACTCTTGGGCGACGGTGGCGATTTTGATGTAGTCCGAGGTTTCGAGCAGGAAGAGGGCGTGCTCCAGGCGCAGGCGGTTGATGTATTCGGTGGGTGACAGTTGCACTGCTTCCTGGGTAGCGGCGTTCAGCTCGGTGGCGGAGAGGGCGAGGCGGGTGCTGAGGTCGGCGGGCTTGAGGTCGGGGCTGAGGTAGGGCTTTTCTTCCTGCATCAGGGTCTGCAGGGCGTCGAAGTGCTTTTGCAGGTCGTCGAGGTGCTTTTGCGGTGTGTCTTGGCGGTTCAGCTTTTCTTCGGTTTCTTTGAGCCACTGGGGCAGCTGGTTGTGGGTGCGGGGGGAGTAGAGGGCGTGTTGTTGCTTTATGAGGCGGGCCATCTGGATGTTGCGGCGCTTCACCTGGCGCAGGTAGAGGTAGATGATGAGGGCGGTGATGCAGATGGCCAGTGCGAGGATGGCGAGCAGGGCGACGCGAGTGTGGAGGCGGCTGATGGTGCTTTGCTGGCGGCTGATTTGCAGACGCTGCTCACGGGTGTGGCTGATGGCGGCGAGTTGGAGGGCGTCGCTGTGGCTGGTGCGGGCGTCGATGCTGTCCTGCAGGGTCTGGCTGCGGCGTTGCCAGAGGAGGGCTTCGGCGGGGTGGCGGAGGGCTTGGCAGGCTTCGGAGAGCTGGCGGCAGACGGCGGCGTTGGCGGGGCTGATGCTGTCGGGGGCTTGCTGGTGGCGTTGGCGGATGGCGGCGAGCAGGGGGAGGGCCTGGGCGTAGTGGCGGGTTTCAAGGTAGTACTCGGCCAGGTGGTTTTGGGCGTCGATGGCGGCTTCGGGGTCGGTGTTATCGGCGGCGTTTTTGAGGCGTTGCACCCACTGTTGTTCTTGGGCGGTGCGGGCGGTGGCGTGGCAGAGGCGGGCCATCTGGTGGCAGAGGAGGTTGTGGTTTTGGCTGAGGGTCCACTGGGGGATGCCGTCGGGGCGCTGGGGGGTGAGGACGAGGGTGTCGAGTCCGGCGGTGAACTGCTGCATGCGCCGGGCCAGGGTGTCGGCGGCGTTGAGGTTGCGGTCCTGCAGGGCGTAGTCGAGGTTGTGGCTGTAGATGTTGAAGAGGTTGTTGAGGGCTCGGGCTATGTAGGCGTTGCTGCGGATGCGGGCGTCGAGGGTCTGCCAGGCGAGCCGGGTGGCAAGTCGGGCGGTTTCGTTGCGGTTCAGGGTGTCGCCGTAGGTGTGGTACACTTGGCTCATGCACCAGTAGGCGTCTTGTTTGGCTCGTTCGGGCAGGGCGTCGCGGTCCACGCGGAGCAGGAGGAGGTTGGCGTAGTGCATGGCGCTGTCCAGGCGTTGGTTTTGGTGGTGCAGGAGCATGATGGTTTTGCAGAGGTTGAGGTAGTATTGGGAGTTGCGTTGCACGCTGTCGGTGTTGAGGGCGTTGCGGTAGGCTTCGGCGGCTTGCAGGTATTTCTTGGTGCATGAGGATGCTTCCTTCCACCCATTCCAGTTTGAAGAGGGAGCCTTGGCCGTTGAGGCGGAGCTGGTGGAGTTTCCGGAGGGCGTCGTCGGCCGACTGGGGGCTTTGGAGGGCTTGGCGGTCGATGCGCATCAGGGTGTCAGCGGTGTAGAGTTGCCGGGCGCTGGGGGCGGGGGACTGTTGCCGGCGGCAGGCGGTGGGGAGCAGCAGGGCGGCGAGCAGTGCGAGGAGGAGGGCGAGGTGGCGGATAATAGTTGTCTTTGTCATGATGGTTGTCGCTTTATTCTGGCGGCAAAGGTAAGGAAAAAGAATGATTAATGCGGAAGGTGAAGGGGGGAATTCGCAAATTCAACTTCCCCGCAGGGGGGAGGGAGTTGAATTTCCGGGGAAGAGGAATTTCCTTTTTCCTGTTTGAAAGAATTTCCCTTCTCAGGGAAGAGAGTTGAGCGTCGATTCTCGGTCGGGGCGGGGTTTATTGACCGGTGATGTCTTCATCCACTCCGGGAGTCCAGCCGGTGATGGTGGTGCTGATGCCGTCGATGCCGAAGCTAAGGGTGGCGTTGAGCTGGGCGGGCTGCTGGGCGGGGCCGGTGTTGAAGCCGGTGAGCAGGGGGGTGACATCGGCTTCGTAGACGTAGGGGGCGGCGGCGGGGTCACGGTAGGTGAGCGTGAGGCGGAGGCGCTGGCTGGTGGCGGGGTCGGTGCCCAGCAGGCGGAAGGCGAGGCTGAAGGTGCCGTCGGCGGAGAGGGTGAAGGGGGCGGAGAGGTGGTAGGAGACGGTGTTACCGGCTGCGGCGACGGTTGCTGCTGCACCGGAAGAAATGCCGGAAGAAGCTGTCGTGCCGGAAGCACCGGAAACTGCTGCATCGGAAGAGGCGCCGGAGGCTGCCGTGGTGGTGGTTCCGGCAAAGGGCTGGTTGATGCCGCGCTCGTTGCTGAGACCGTAGAGGGTGGCTTGGAGGGTGCTGACGGCGGCGGGGGCCAGTCCTTGGAGGAGGCCGGTGATGAGGACTTCACGGGTCAGGGGGTGGAGGGTGAGGTTGGCGATGGCGGTGGCGTCTCGGGCGATGTCGATGGTGGCGGTGGTGCCGCTGATGGGGGGCAGGCTGATGAGGGAGCCGTCGGCTGCGGGGCTGATGCGGAGGAGGCCGCCGCTGGTTTCAGCTTCGGCTCTGCCTGTGGCTTCGTCTCTGCCATTGGCCAGGGGGCGTGCGGGCACCACTTCCAGGGCGTCGGGCAAGGTTTCGCCGGTGGGGTGGCTGATGACGGTGATGGCGTAGTGTCCTGCTTCGACGTCGATGGGGGTGGAGGATTGCAGGGTGTAGGGGGTGCCGGCAGCGGAGGCGAGGATGGCGTTGCCGGTGTAGCCTTGGGGCAGTTCATCGATGACAACGACGGCTTGACCGGGATTCTGGATGGGGATGCCATCGGGGTTGAGGCTGGGGTGGTAGTATTCGTCGGCGTCCTTGCGGCTGCATGAGCCGAGGACGGGGAGCAGGGCGATGGCTGCGACTATAAGCAGAATGTTTCGGAGGCTGCCACCGTTGTTATGGATATTCTTATTCTCTTTCATTGTCTTCATTATTATTGTAATTCTTCATTTTTCATTCTTCATTCTTCATTTAAAACCCGTATGCCACGGATACTTCGGCTTGCGTCAGTCCCAGTGTGTTTCCGTTTTGGTGGCTGATGAAGCGGTTTCGGGCGGCGGGGGCGTACCATTGGTATCGGTTGTAGTCCTGGTGGATGTATCCGGCACCGAGGGCTGCGTCGAGGGTGAGGTGGCGGGTGAGGCAGAAGGTGTAGCCCAGGGTGATGCCGGCGGTGAGGAGGGTGCCTTCCCGGCCGGTGGCGTGTTTGTTTCGCAGGAAGTCGAACTTGAGGTAGCGGACGTTGAGGGCGAGGTAGGGGCCGTGGTGGGAGAGGCCGTTGCCGTTGCCGTTGTTGCCGCCGTTGTTGTCACCGTTGCCGCTTAGCCGGCGGGTGTCCACGCTGCGGTAGAGGGCGTTGAAGTATCGGCGCACTTCGGCTCCGGCGCCGCTGACGGCGAAACGGGGGGCTGACTGCCAGCCGTCGGCGGGGGCGGGCTTGAGGGCGATGGAGCCGTCGATGCCGGCTTGCCAACGTGTGCCCCAGCGGAGGTCGATGCCCAGGGAGGCGGAGCTGCAGGCCCGGGCCAGGAGGTTGGTGCGCAGGCCGGGGCGAAGAGTGGAGTGGCGGCCGGCCGGGTTTTCCGCTTGCGCTGCGGGCTGTGCTTGCGTTGCGGATTGTGCTTGCGTCCGTGCGGCGTTGTCTTGCGCGTGCATGGCGTTGCTTCCCGCCAGCACGAGGGCGGCGAGGAGGAGGGTTCGGATTGCGATAGGTTTCATTTTCATGGTTACTGTTGTTATTGTTACTATTGTTGTTACTATCAATATCGTTGTTGCTGTTGTCATTATCATTTCCATTGACGGCTGTGGAGAATACGCGTCGTCCCCCGCCTTCAGGCTCCCCGTCTTTGTGATGGGCGGTGGAGGTGATGGCGGGGGACGGAAAACGGGGTACCCCCTCTATGAACTTCAGGGGGAGTTTGGGCTATCCCTGCTTTCTTTGCAGTTTTCTATTGATTACTTTCATTCTTTCCTTTCCTTCGGACTGTTCTTCCTTTCCTTCTCTTCACAGAAACTTCTTCAGCTGTTCCGGGTTTCGGCGGGTGTCCCACACGAAGGCGAGACGTGTCCACTTGATTACCATTGCTGCATTTCCCGGTTGAGTTCTTCGTCGGTCAGGGTGAGGCCTTGGGCGTCTTGCTGGGCGGCGGTGTCCATGAGTTCGCGCAGCAGGGTGGCGGGCAGGGTGTAGGCCTCGTCATCGGTGGTGAGGATGGTGCGGGCCATGGCGGCGCGGCGGGCTTCGTTGAATTCCATTGTTTTCATAAGTCGGTTCTCCTTTCTTCTATCGGTTACTTTCATTCTTTCCTTTCCTCCGTCATTCTGAGCTTGTCGAAGAATCTCTTCCCTTTGCGTTTCCGGGGGGAGTAGATGCTTCGGCTTCGCTCAGCATGACGGATGGGTTTCCTTCTTTCATTCATTCCTTTCCGAAGGATTCTTCATTCTTCCTTTCCTCCGGCTTCTTCTTCCAGTTCCCGCAGGAAGCGGTCGAGGCAGATGACGTCGACGTGGGGGAAGGGGATGGCGGCCAGGTGGCGGAAGTGGGCGTCGTTGCTGACGATGTAGTCGGCGCCGGCGATGATGGCGCAGTCCACGAACTTGTTGTCGTCGGGGTCGCGCTCGATGAGGCCGAAGTGGAAGTGGGGGTCGAGCTTGCGGAGGTTGCGGCTGTTGATGAGCAGCAGCATGACGTTTTCGGCTACGGCGGGCGAGCCGGTGACACATTCGATGACTTCCTGATATTCGCTCAGAATTTCGTTGCTGACGCAGAGCGTGTAGCGTTTCTCGATGAAGGCTCGCCAGGCGGCATAGTAGGGGCTGGCGGCGGACAGCATCTGCACCAGGCAGTTGGTGTCCAGTACGACGTCGCGGCGGCTCATTGCTTGTAGGGTGTTCGGTAGTGGGCGGTCTTGAGGTCTTCGAGGGTCTGCTGGTTCCACTGGCCGGACTTCCAGAGTTTGTCCATTTCTTCGTCCACACGGCGGGCGTAGAATTCTACGAGCTGGTCTTTGAGGGCGTCGAGCGCCTCGGGGGTGTCGATGTGCGCAGCCATTTCCAGCAGGTGTAGCTGGGCTTCGTTAAAGGTGGTTTTCATTTCCTTGTTCTCCTTTCTTTATCGGTTACTTTTCATTCTTTCATTCCTTCATTCTTCATTTCCGAAGGATTCTTCCTTTCCTTCGTCATTCTGAGCTTGTCGAAGAATCTCCTCCCTTTGCGTTTCCGGGGGGAGTAGATGCTTCGGCTTCGCTCAGCATGACGGATGGGTTTCATTGTTTCATTCTTTCATTTCCTCCGGATTCCTCATTTCCCCGTCCCGTCGTCCGTTTCTGATGTCGTCCAGCAGGCGGCGGAGGGTGTGGAGCAGGGGCGGGAGTTCTGTGCGGACGATGTCGAACACCAGTTCCGGGTCTACGGAGAGGTATTCGTGGGAGATGATGTTGCGCATGCCGATGATTTGCTTCCACGGGATTTCGGGGTAGGGGGCGAGGAGGCGTCCGGCGGTGCGGTCGTTTACCTTGCGGATGGTTTCGCCGATGGTTTGCAGGCACATGCAGGTGGAGTTGAAGAGCACCATGCCGCTTTGCGAGGCGAGGAAGTCGTGGTAGGTGCTCATCGGCTCGGTGGTATCCATTACGAAGGCCGTTTGGCGTTCGGTGAAGCGGAGCATGTCCGTCAGGGTTTCTTTAGACGTAGATTGCATCTTGTTCTATGTTTTGGCGGAACAGCTGTCGCATGTTCTCGTGGAGGGTTAGCAGGTCTACTTTTTGCTGGAAGAGCTGTTGCAGTTCTTCGTGTATGGCGGTGTAGGTGCGGAAGGTGGTCTTCCGCAGTTTCAGGCAGATGTCGATGTCGCTGTCTTCGCGCTGGGCGCCGCGGGCGGTGGAGCCGAAGAGGGCGAGTTGCTCGATGCCGTACTTGGGGCCGTGGGTGCGCTTGTATTCGCGCAGGGCGGCGAGGATTTCTTCGGTGGTTTTCATTTCGTTGTTCTCCTTTCTTCTATTGATTACTTTCATTCCTTCCTTCTTTCATTCTTCATTTCCGAAGGATTCTTCCTTTCCTTCGTCATTCTGAGCTTGTCGAAGAATCTCCTCCCTTTGCGTTTCCGGGGGGAGGGGAGTAGATGCTTCGGCTTCGCTCAGCATGACGGATGGGTTTCATGGTTTCATTCCTTCCTTTCCTTCATTTCCGAAGGATAACACGCACAAAGATAGTAATGTTTTCCGTATTCTCCAAGATGTCAAAGAGCGAGTTTGGGGGGAGTAACTGACTCCCCCTCTGTTCATAGAGGGGGAGTTGGGGCTACTCGGGGGCCGTGGGGGCGACGTATTTCTTGATTTCCTTGAAGGTGTAGCCGGCGAAGGCCGTGCCTGCCGCATCCCAGTCGAAGGGGGTTTCGGTGAGGGTGCCTGTGCTGCCGTTGTCGCCGTCGCCCGTGAAGATTTTCTGCTCGGGGCTGAGGGTGAGGGTGAGGTTGGTGGTGGTTACATACTGGAAGACATAGCTGCCCCAGGCGGTGAGGGGGGTGCCGAAGGTGACGGAGGTGAGGTTCTCGCAGTAGTAGAAGGTCCAGTTTCCCGCAGTTGTCAGCTTGGGCAGGGTGACGGAGGCGAGGCTCGTGCAATTGTAGAAGGTTCTGTTTTCCGCAGTTGCCAGCAGGGGAAGGGTGAGGGAGGTGAGGTTCGTGCAATTGTAGAAGGTTTCGTCTCCCGCAGTTGCCAGCAGGGGAAGGGTGGGGGAGGTGAGGCTCGTGCAGTTGCTGAAGGTGTAGTCTCCCACAGTTGCCAGCAGGGGAAGGGTGGGGGAGGTGAGGCTCGTGCAGTTGCTGAAGGTGTAGTCTCCCACAGTTGCCAGCAGGGGCAGGCTGACGTCGGTGAGGGCGTAGCAGCTGCTGAAGGTTTCGTCTCCCGCAGTTGCCAGCTTGGGCAGGCTGGCTCTGGTGAGGGCGTTGCAGATGCCGAAGGCGTTGTTTTCCAGCTTCGTGGCATCGGGCAGGTAGAGGGTGATGCGGGTGGCGTTGTCGGCATCGTACACGGCTTGCAGTGCTTCCTTGATGGCGCTGATTCTCCGGTTCACGGCATCCTGGTTGTTGCTGCTTTCCACGGCGAGGCCGGAGATTTGCCAGACGGTCTTGCCCTTGGCGGTGGTGAGGGCGGCTTTGAGGGCGGCTTTGCCTGCGTCGGTGTCGTCGAATTGGGCGGCATCCAGGATGACGAAGTCTTTCTGGACGATGCTGAGGGAGAGGGAGGCGTCGATGGCTTGCGAGGCGGCAGTGCCGGTGGTCATGCTGACGCGGACGGAGGCGCTGGCGGTGAGGAAGATGGCGTCGGTTTCTTCGATGCCGGGGATGAGGACGAGGTGGCCGCTGACGATGAAGCGTCGGTCGGCGTCGGAGCCGTCGGTGGAGCCGGAGCCGTCGAGGGTGAGGGCGTCGTCGGGGGCGGAGGCGAGGGCGGTGGTGCCGTAGAAGTAGGCGTTGCCTTGGGCGTCGGTGGTGGCGGTGTAGGTGTAGTCGGTGGCGTTGGGTTCTCCGATGGCGGGGAGGAAGTGGGGGCAGAGGAGGGTGACCTCATCGCCCGGCTGGCCGGTGTAGACGCGCAGGCGGGAGCCGACGGGGAGGAATTGGGCGGTGCTGAGGTCGAGGGTGAAGGCGGCGTCCTGAGGGGTGAGCTGCTGGCTGATGATTTTCGTCTCCCAGTATTCGGTGATGCCGGGGAGGGTGCCGGGTTTGGCGCACTGGCGGAGGGGACGGATGGCTTGGAGGGCGTTGCCGTCGGCGTCGGTGGCGTTTTCGGTCTGCCACTGCAGGGCGGGGGCGTAGGTCAGGGTGGCGCTGATGTCAGTGTAGGCGCCGGAGGCTACTTCAAGGGGAAGGTTGAGGCTGACGGTGCCGTCATCGGCGGTGACGAGCAGGGGGAGCCGGGCGAGGGGAGGATGGGGCCGGGGGCGGTGGCGCCGGCGGGGGTGTAGCTGACGAGGCGCCGTCGGCGGTCAGGGTCCAGGAGTTGGTGTGGCAGGTCAGGGTGGTGTAGATGCGGTAGGTGCCGGTGGCGTCGCCGTTGCCGGTGGCGTCGCCGTCGTAGGGGTGAGGGAGAGGAGGAGGAGGAGCTGGTCGCCTTCCTGCCAGGGGCTCGGGGGTGTGGGGGGGCGCCGGGGACGGTGGCGCGGGTGGTGGGGACTCCGTAGGCGGGGCGGTCGGGGAGCTGGAAGGTGAGGGCGGGGCCGCTGCCGGTGGGGGGGTGCCGGGGAGGCCGGGTGTGAGGGCGTCGTCCAGCGTGTCGGCGCAGGAGGAGAGGAGGAGGGCGAGGGCGAACAGCAGGGGGGCTGAGGGCGGACAGCAGACTGTGTGCGGACGGCAGACTGTGTGCGGTGTGCAGTGTGCTGTGTGCGGTGTGCGGGGTGTTCATATCTGTTATGGGTTTAATGGGTTATACGGTTCGTTACGGGTTGCTCCCGTTGCCGTCATTCTGAGCTTGTCGAAGAATCTCTTCTTCCTTTCGCATTCTCCGGGGAGGGGGATGCTTCGACTTCGCTCAGCATGACGGATGGGCTTTCATTCTTTCATTCCTTCATTCTTTCTTTTCCGAAGGACTACTTCTCTTCTTTCTTCGTCTTGGCCTGGTTGGCCACCACGTTGCGGTACTTCGCCACGATGACGTTCATCCGCGCCACGAAGTCGGTGATTTCGGCCGAGGGCTGGATGAGGGTGTAGGCGTTCACCGTGTCCACCACCTGGCGGTAGAGGGCGTCGGCCTGGAGGCGGAGCTGCTTGCTGTCGGCCTGGGAGACGGGCTGGCGGCGGAGGGCTTCCTTGTCGCGCTGGGCTTCGGCCTTGAGGAAATTCGCGTTGGCCGTGTCCAGGGCTTCGGGCAGGTCGTCCAGACCGAGGGCGGTGAGGGCGGCGTCGGCCGAGGTTTCGCCCAGGGCGGTGATGAGGCCGGAGGTCTCGGTGGTCTGGCGGTGCATCTCGTGCGTCTGGATGCCGCGGTAGGGCAGCAGGAGGCTGACGAGGGTGTGGGCGGACTTCTGCTGGGCGTCCTTGGGGCTACCGGCGTAGGCGTCCACGAGGTTGAAGAGGAGGGAGAGGGTGAGGTCGCGCACGTGGTCGGCCTGCTGCATGTCGGCAGTTTCGGCGTAGGCCGTGGGACGGTTCACTACTTGCTGCTCGGCGGTGACGGCGGCGGCGTACTGGGGTGCCAGAGTCTCCAGGTGGAGCTTCTCAGCGGTGAGGGACTCGATGAGGGCGGTGACTTCCTGGTGGCACTGGGCGTGGCTGGCCAGGGTGAGCTGGCTGAGTGGCACGTTGTTGATTTTTGTAGCCATAAAACGTTTTTTTTTATGTTTGAGGGGGCGTGTCGGGCTCGGCCGGTGGCCGGGTTTGCGTGGGGCGCCTTGCCTCGGTTTTTTTTGTGGGTTGCCTGCGGCTCTTCGGGCGGCGTTTCGGTTGATTCCGAGGCGGGGCGGGAGGGGCTGTGGGTTGTGGGACCTCCAAGGGAGGTTGCGCATTCACATCCGTTAAGGATTGAGCTCATTTGGTGGTGACAAACTGGTTGGCGGGGGCCAAATGAGCTCGTTTGGCGGTGACAAACTGGTTGGCGGGGACCAAATGAGCTCGTTTGGTGGTGGCAAACTGGTTGGCGCTGCCACCTCCTCTATAAACAGAGGAGGAACTGGCTGCGCTGTATTTCAATTCTTCATTGTTTTCATTCTTTCATTCTTTCATTTCCGCAGGATTCTTCTTCATTTAATAGCCTCCAGCACCAGCGGCTCGCTGCCCACTCCCTCGGTGTCGGCGCCCTGCTCCGTGTTCTTCACGAACCGGTAGGGGCACTGCTTGGTGGGGTTCTTGGAGTTCCACCGGGTGATGGCGGCGTTCAGCGTCGGGATTTGGGTGGCGGTGCCGCTGCCGTTGTTTACTTTTTCGTCGGCATTGTCCGCCGCCGTGCCCATGACGCCCGGCCAGGTGATGTCTTCGTAGCCCGCGGTCGTGGCGCTGCCTACGGGGCAGAAGTAGATGCTGCTGCCGGCATTGGCTGCTTTGCCGCCGCCGGTGCCGCCTCCCACACCCACTGTAGGCACTCCCGTGCCCCACTGGTAGAAGCAGGCGTTGAGGGTGCCGGAGTTGTTGCTTCCCGCGACGCCGCCGGTGCTGCTGCCGGTCACCGTGCCCGTGCTGTAGCAGGCGGTGAGGGTGCCGTGGTCGTTGTATCCCACGATGCCGCCGATGCTGTTGCCGGTCACCGTGCCGGTGCTGTAGCAGGCGGTGAGGGTGCCGTAGTTGTTGTATCCCGCGATGCCGCCGGTGCTGTTGTCGGTTCCGGTCACTGCTACCTGGCTGTTGCAGGCGACGAGGGTGCCGTAGTTGTTGCGTCCCACGATGCCGCCTACGTAGTAGTTGCCCTTCACCTTGCCCTCCACGCTCAGGCCCTTCACCGTGCCGCTGCTATTGATGTATCCGAAGAAGCCTTGGTAGTACGAGCTGCTGCGGTCGATGTCGATGCCGGATACGGTGAATCCCGCACCGTCGAAGGTGCCGGCGTACTGCTTGGAGGAGTTCCCTATCGGCGTCCAGTTGTTGGTGCCTTCGGGCAGGGGGATGTCCTTCGTCAGGGTGGCGTTCAGCTTGAGGTAGTCCCCGCCCATGTTCACGAGGGTAGCGAAGCGGCTGACCTCATCGGCTGTGCCGAGGATGCAGACGGGGGAGCCGTTGGCACCTGATTCGTTGGCCAGGGTGAGGAAGTCCTTCACTTCGGGCACCCCGTCCGCCAGCGTGGGCAGGCCGTCGGTGGGGTTGCCGTTTGCCACGTAGTGGTAGGGGAAGCCGGCTTTCGCATTGTAGATGGCGAAGTTCATCTGCTTGAGGTAGTTCGTGTTCAGGTCCTCGAAGGAGCTGGCGGACGTGCCGTCGGCAGCGCCGCCCTCGGCGCCGAACACCTTGTTGTTGGTGGGGTAGCAACCGTTGAGGGTGCCGGAGTCGTTGCGTCCCACGATGCCGCCGGTGTAGCTGCCGGTTCCGTTCACCGTGCCCGTGCTGGTGCAGGCGACGAGGGTGCCGTAGGAGTTGTATCCCACGATGCCGCCGGTGTAGCTGTCGGTTCCGGTCACTGCTACCTGGCTGTTGCAGGCGACGAGGGTGCCGTAGATGTTGTATCCCACGATGCCGCCTACGTATTTTTTGCCCTTCACTTTGCCCTCCACGGTCAGGCGCTTCACCGTGCCGCCACTGCCGATGTATCCGCAGAAGCCTTGGTAGTCCGAGCTGCTGCGGTCGATGTCGATGTCGGATACGGTGTGTCCCGCGCCGTCGAAGGCGCCGGTGTACTTCGCGGAGGAGTTCCCTATCGGCGTCCAGTTGTTGGTGCCTTCGGGCAGGGCGATGTCCGCCGTCAGGGTGGCGTTCAGCTTGAGGTAGTCCCCGCCCGTGTTCACGAGGGTGGCGAAGAGGCTGAGCTCATCGGCCGTGCCGAGGAGGCAGACGGGGGAGTCGTTGGCACCCGCTTCCCCGGCCAGGGTGAAGAAGTCCTTCAGTTCGGGCGCCCCGTCTGCCAGCGTGGGCAGGCTGGTGGTGGGGCTGGCGCTTGCCTCGTAGTGGTAGGGGAAGCTGGCTTTCGCATTGTAGACCATGATGGCGATGTTCATCGGCTTGAGGTAGTTCGTGTTCAGGTCCTCGAGGGAGCTGGCGGCCGTGCCGTCGGCGGAGCCGCCCTCGGTGCCGAACACCTTGTTGTTGGTGGGGTAGCAACCGTTGAGGGTGCCGGAGTCGTTGTATCCCACGATGCCGCCGGTGTAGCTGCCGGTTCCGTTCACCGTGCCTGTGCTGGTGCAGGCGACGAGGGTGCCGTAGTTGTTTCCCACGATGCCGCCGGTGTAGCTGCCGGTTCCGGTCACTGCTACCTGGCTGTTGCAGGCGACGAGGGTGCCGTAGCTGTTCTTTCCCACGATGCCGCCTACGTCGTCTCTGCCCTTCACCTTGCCCTTCACGGTCAGGCGCTCCACCGTGCCGCCTTTGCCGATGTATCCGCAGAAGCCTTGGTAGTCCGAGCTGCGGTCGATGTCGATGCCGGATACGGTGTATCCCGCACCGTCGAAGGTGCCGGTGTATTTCGCGGAGAGGTTCCCTATCGGCGTCCAGTTGTTGGAGCCTTCGGGCAGGGCGATGTTCGCCGTCAGGGTGGCGTTCAGATTGCAGTAGTTTCCGCCCATGTTCACGATGGCGGCGAAGAGGCTGAGCTCGTCGGCTGTGCCGATAGAGTAGTGGGGTTGCCCGTTCGGACCTGTGCCGTCGGCGTTGAGGAAATCGGTTGGCTGGAGCTCTCCGGCGGTCAGTGTGGGCAGGGTGCTCTGGGCAGGGCTGCCGGGCTTGTAGTAGTAGAGGAACTTGCTGTCCGGGTTTTCCTTGTTCCATAGGTAGATGGCCATGTTGCGGGCGGGCAGGTATTTGTCGTTCAGGTCCTGGAGGGAGCTGGGCACGGGGGTGCCGGTTTCCGTGCTCGCACTCTCCGTCCCCACTCCGCTTCCTTCGCTGCCGAAGGCTTTATTGTCGATGGGGTAGCAATCTTTCCGGGTGCCGCCGCCGGTGCCGTCGCCTCCATCCACTTTGCAGCCTGTGGTGGTGGTGAAGCAGGCGGTCAGCGTTCCGCCGTTGTTGGTGCCCGTTACGCCGCCCACGACGGCGCCGTTGGTTCCCGTCAGCGTGGTGGCCATGCCGGCGCAGAGGTAGAGGTTGCCGTTGTTTTGGTTGAGTCCCACTACGCCGCCTACGCGGCTTCCGGTTCCGGTGGCCGATACTTCACCTGTGGCATAGCAGGCGATGAGCGTTCCGCCGTCGTTGAGGGCTGCCACGCCGCCGGCTCTGGCGCTGGTTCCGTTCGCTTTCACCGTGGCGTTGCTGATGCAGTTCTCCAGGCTTCCGCCTGTGTTGCATGCCACGATGGCGGCCACGCAGTCTTTGCCTTCCACACTTCCTGTCACGGTCAGGTTCTTCACCGTGGCGCCGGCACCGTCCTTGGCGGCGACGGTTCCGAAGAAGCCCTGGTAGTCGGCCTGCGGGCGCTGTATGTCGAGACCCTTGACGGTGAATCCGCCGCCGTCGAAGGTGCCGGTGTAGGGGGCTGACGGGGTGCCTATCGGGCGCCAGTTGGCGAAGCCGTTGGTGCCACCGTCGTTGTAGGTATTCACGGTCAGCCCGCCGAGGTCGATGTCCGTGGGCAGGATGAGGTTGGTCTTCATTCTGGCGGCGAGGTCGTCGGCGTTGGTTTCGGGGCGGTGCCGGCGTAGTCGGGGGCGTCTGGGTTATTTGCCGGTTTCAGGGGCGGTGTTCCGCCGTCGGCCATCCAGTCCGCCACGGCTTTCAGTCCGTGGGCGGATTTGGCGGTGTAGGTGTAGGCGCCGGTGCCGCTGTCGTAGGTCACGTCGAGCTGCTGCGTCATGTCCACCAGCGTGCCCTCTTCTCCCCATTGGGGTTTCCCGTCGGGCAGGGTGAAGTTGACGGTGCTCTGCTGTGCGGAGATGTTCAGGCTGAGGGGGTATCGCAGGTTGGCGTATAAGGCTTTGCCGGTTCCGGCGGTTTCTTCATCCCCGTTCGTCTGTTTCAGCACGAAGATACTGTTGACGGTTGCGGTGCCCGCTTCGTCCGTCATCGCCATCTGCGCCACGAAGCGCTTCACGCGGGCGGTGGCGGGGGAGTTGGAGTTGGTGCTGCTGGCAGCGGCCTCCTCGGCGATGCTGCCCGGAACGATGGCCTGCCATACGCCCTTGCCCGCCGGCACTTCTGCCGCCGACACCCGGCTGAAGGGCACGAAGAAGGTCTCCTCCTCGCCGCCCAGGGCGACTTCCACCCACAGTGCGCTCAGCGTGCCTTTCGTCAGCGTTTCTCCGCTTTCGATAATCTCACCGCTAATCTTTATGTCCGCTTCCGATAGCTGCATCAGCGCCCCGGTGTGTGCCAGGTTGGCGCAGATGCCGCCCAGGTTCTTTCCGCCCAGATTGCGGTAGATGGCGAGCTGGCCCGCCGTGAGGTTGGCGGGGGAGAGGGTGGCGCTGGCGTCCTCCACGGGGTCCGTCGTGCCGCCCGTCGCGTCCGGCGCGGCCTTGCTGCTCACCGCCACCAGGGCGTCGGCGTAGAGGCGGACGTGGTATTGCCCGTCCGTGATGCCGGGGATGTCGGTCTTGCTCGTGCCCACACGGTAGTTCATTCCGCAGGGGTCGGTGGCGAGGGTTGAGTTGGTGGTGGTTATTTCTTCAGTCACTTGCGGCGTGGCTGCCAGCCAGAGCATGGCTTGCGTCTGCTCCCAGGATTCGCCGGCTTCGGCGCCGGTGCTTCCGTCACCGCTGGTGTTGGGGCATAGGGGGTTGGTGGAGGCGTCGCCGGCGTAGGTCAGCCAGCCGCCGTCGTTCTGCAGGTGGTGTAGGTGCAGTATCGGGCGTTCGGGGTTCTGTCGGCGGTGGTTCCTGCGGCGGCATTGGCGGCATCCGCACTGAAGTCGTATCCGCCGAATCCGTGTCCGCCGAAGTTATATCGCAGGTACATCCGGTCTCCGGCGTTGGTGATGCCGGTGATGGAGATGTTGGCGGGGACGAGGGCGGTGCCGTTGGTGGTGGAATATGTGTTGCCGTCGCCGCCGCTGACGCGGGTCTGGGTACCGGTGCCGCCGGCTTGTGTGTTGCCGCCGGCTGCTTGCGCGCCGCCACGTGTATTGGCGCTGTGTCCGTCCAGGTTGACGGATGCCACGGCCAGCCTCCCCGGCGTGGGGTTGCTTCCGGGGATGATGTTGGAGAGGCGGTCGTCGTCCTGGCAGGCGGGCAGCAGGGTCAGTATGCCCAGCAGGGCCAGCACGGCCGGCAGGGCTATTGCGGTGCGCAGGCGGAGGCTTGCGGTGAACAGTTGTTTTCCAATCCGTTCACTATGTAATTCTTCGTTCTTCATTCTTCGTTCTTCATTTAAATGGTTCTTCATTCAGAAGGCTCTTTATTTGATAGTTTCTTTGTTCTCGTCTCCCGTCAGGTCCTCGTCCACCGTGGCGTCGCTCCACGTGCCGATGGTTCCGGTGGCGGAGACGATGCGGTTGCGGTCCACGGTGACGGTGAGCGTCAGGTGCTCGCCGGGGCGGAGGTAGAGGAGGTGGCCGGGGTACTTGCCGCCGGCGTCGGCGGTGCTGCCGGTGTCGCATCGGGGGTCATCGGCGGATAGGCCGGTGAGGGCGATGGAGGTGAGGGGGAGGCGGTAGGTGGCGGTGGTGGTGCTTTCGGTGCCGCTTCCGCCATCGAGGATGTTGTTCAGCTTGAGGACGAGGACGTCTTTGTCCCGGTCAGCCTCGGCGGTGGAGGTGCTGTAGCGCTCGGGGGTGCCGTCGGCGTTCAGCAGGGAGTAGGCGTAGATGTCGTAACCATCCTCGTCTTCACCTTCGTCTTTCATTGCGTGCGTGACGCTGGCGGACACGATGCCGCTTATCAGGTTGGCGGGCACGGTGATGCCGGTGGTGCCGGTGGTGGGGTGCCGCAAGGGAAATTTTTGGTAGACCTGGGGGGGTGAGGTTATAAATAGCCATTCCAGTCTGTGCCGCCGGGTCGGTGGGGTCGTCGGGGTAGTTGCCGTTGACGCTGGTGGTCAGGTATCTCATGAGGTCGGCATGCACCGCCGGACTACCATCGGCACTGGTGATGTCGCTACTGATATAGATGGGATAGATTGATGTCCACCCTGTGCTGATGTAGGCCTCCGCCAGTACGTCGGCATTGGTCATGTCCAGTGGGGTGCCTTTGCTGCCGTCGGCGGTTTTGGTTTCTACCAGTACGGAAAGCTTGGCGGAGGCGTGGCGCAGGCGGAAGTTGAAGCCGGGGGCGCTGCCTGCCAGGCGGGCGATGTCGTAGAGGTAGTCGTAGCTGCCGTCGCCCGTAATCGTCAGGATGCCCAGGCGGCTGTGGGGCTGCCGGGTGCCGGCGGCGTCTTTGTCCTTCAGGTTGAAGTGGCGCAGGCGCAGGGTGAAGGGGTCGCTGCTTTCTGTGTAGTTATTCCAAGTTGCAACGTCCTCCAGATTGCCGACGGTGACTTCTTGGGATGGGCGGAGCATGCTATTTGTTTCGTCGGTTGCGCCGGGTAACTGGAGACTGGCGTTGGCTGTCAACTTACTATCGCTATTGCGGGTGTCAGATGCCCATAAATCGTGGCCAGCCTCGGGCAGTTTTACTATCACGGTCTCCGCCGTCACCTCGTTCCATGCCGGGATGGCGGCGAGGTCGGGGCTTCCGTTGTTCGCACGTGTTTTATTCTCTGTGTTTTCTCCGCCGAAGGCTTGGAGCGTCGTTCGCAGCCCGACGGCGGTTTCGGGATCCATAGCTTCAAGGGCGTCGTGCTGTCCGTTGCCGTGGGTGTCGTCAATGCCGTCGGGGGCGCAGGCGGCGAGGGTGCAGACGAGGGTGCAGGCGGTGGCCACCAGGCGGAGTATCTTCACTCTCCCTCTATAAACAGAGGAGGAGTTTAGGATAGTCTCGCTATGTAATTCTTCATTCTTCATTCTTCGTTCTTCATTTAAAAGGTTCTTCATTTCCTTGCTCCCGTCATCCTGAGCTTGTCGAAGGCTCTCTTCCCCTTTGTGTTCTCCGGGAGAGCAGATGCTTCGGCTTCGCTCAGCATGACGGATGATTCTGCGGGACTTTTCTTTCATTTCCCTATCTCGATGATGTCGTCGCCGCCTTCCGGCTTCTGGGCGGTTACGAAGTCCGCCACGGTGATGCCGGTGATGAAGGCGCTCTTGCCGTTCAGCGTCACGGTGAAGGTGTAGGTCTTGCCAAGTTCCAGGAGGTAGGTCCTGGGCTGGCCGGTGCCGGAGTCGGTGGGCGGCTTCACGTGGTAGGTGGCGGAGGCGTTGGTGGGGAGGCCACCTGGGTCGTTGGCGTCCAATTCGTTGCCGTCCTCCGGGGCTTTGTAGATGGAGAAGAGGTAGCCTTCGGCGCCCAGGATGGCGGGGCTATCGGGGCTCCCGGAACTTCCGGTGTCGAGATAGCCGTCTCCTCCGGCCTCCCAACGGGCGGGCACGGTGCCGGACACTATGTTGACGAAGGTCCAGACGTTGCCGGCGAAGGCAGCGTGGGCATTACCGTTGGGATAGCTGCTTGCGTTGTTGTATTTGGGACGGTTGCCGTCGTCAGTCCAGGCGATGTCGGTGCCGGCGTTGTTGATGTCGGTTTGGGTCATTCCCCGCAGGTATATCCGGTATCCGCTGTTGACGTCCAGCACTTTCCCGTTGGCATCCTTCAGCTGTACGCTCACGGCGGAGGTGTAGGGCGTCAGGCTGCCGTTGAAGGTGAAGGTGGCGGCGGTGCCGGAAGGGGTAGAGGGGGTGCCGGAAGGGGTGCTACTGGAGGCGGAGGCCTGCTGCACCTGCGCTGTGCCGTGGTAGCAGACATAGAACGTCGCTCCTCCGTCCGTCCTCTGGACCTTTGCCATTGTCCGCATGTAGTAGTTGCCTGCTCCGCCATGCACGGTGAGGGGGGAGTAGCCTTCGGTCACTGTCCAGACCTTGCCAGCATCAGCGTACGTGTAGCTGCTGCTTTGCGTCACGGTTCCGTCCGCTTTCATCAGGTCCACGTAGAGCTGGATGAACTGGATGTTGTCGCCCGTGGCCTTGGTGGTGGCGGTGGCGCCGACGCTGCTGATGGCGATGACGGGTTGTCCCAGGGTGAGGGTCACGCCGGGTTGGTCGCCTCCCTCGGGGGTGGCGGTGCCGGGGGTGATGCTGCCGGTGTCGTCGGACAGGGTGCCGTCGGTGCAGGCGGCGAACAGGGTCAGCAGGGCGGTGGTGAACACCAGGCGGAGTATCCCCACTCTCCCTCTGTTTAGGATAGTCTCGCTATGTAATTCTTCATTCTTCATTCTTCGTTCTTCATTTAAAAGGTTCTTCATTTAGAAGGTTCTACCGGTGTGTCGATGTTGCCGAAGTCCGTGTCCACTGTGCGGGCTTCGTAGTCTGTAATCTGGCTCTGCACGTCGCCGGGCGTGAGGCTCTGCAGCGAGAGGGCGACGGTGAGGGTGATGTGCTCGCCGGGGTTGTAACCGAAGTCGCTGCCTTCGGCTCGCTGCACGGCGACGGTGCTGAGGTCGAGCGTCCACTCGTAGCTGGGCTCGGAGGGGTCGGTGGGGACGAACTTGCCGCCAGCGTCCTCCGCCGGGTTGCCGTCAGCGTCCTCCGCCACGTTGTAGCGGATGGTGAGCAACCGTGCGTCGGACTTGCCATCGGCGCCGGATGCGGGCAATGCCTGCGGGGCGATGAGGGTGCTGCCGGCAAAGGTGGCGAAGAAGCCGTCGCCGCCATTGCCGCCGTCATTGCCTCCGTCACCGGGATTTATCAGCGCTTCCTCCACAAGGCTTGCGCCGGACGGGATGGGCCATGCCTGGCGGTAGATGCCGGTGCCGGCGTTCTTGTCACTGGCGCCGGTGGCGTTGGCCGCCTCGTCCGCGGCACGTGGCAGTGTGTAGACGAAGGCTTTCAGCAGTTTGCCCTTCAGCCGGCTGTCCCGGCAGTTGAGGATGAGCGTCAGGCGTGCCAGGCGGCTCTTCAGCGTGCCGAAGGTGAGGGCGGGGCGGGTGGCGTCGGCGTTGCCGCTTTGGATGCCGGGGATGGCGGCGGAGCTCCAGAGCACGTTCTTCCGGTTGTCGGCGGTGAGGGTGATGCTGGGACTTTTGGCGATGACGTCGGCGGAGAAGATGCCGGCATCCTGCTCCTCCTGCGCCACGGTGAGGTAGAAGGTCTGCGCCGTGAGGCCTGCGCCGGCTGTCTGCTGCCAGTAGAGGGGGGCGGGGCTTCCGCTTCCGGTGGTGGTGCCGAAGGTGCCGGTGATGGTGGTGAAGGAGAAGTGGGCGTCGGACTGCGTGATGTCGGCGTCGGCCACGAGGTAGGGGCTCAGATGGCCGGTGGCGATGGCTTCACTGGTGCCGGTGGTGGCGGGGTAGTAGAGGGTGAGGGCGCTCAGGGGACTGTCGTCGGTGAAGGCACGGGTCAGGGTGCCGCTTCCCGAGGCTGCGGGCAGGGTGGCGGTGGCGCTCAGGGGAGTGCGGACGTCGTCGGGGCTGCCGGGACCGTCGGCGGTGCACGAGCAAAAGCCGAACAGTATCACCAGGGCGATGATGAACGTAAGGAACGACAGTACGCCGATGGCGCCCACCATGGCAGGCACCAGGTTGCCGTTCTCCTTCATTCTTTCTATGATATGCATTGTCTTCATTGTTCTTTCTTTAGGGTCATTCCTCATTCTTCATTCCTCATTTAGCAAGTTCTTCATTTAGCAACCCCCTACCAGTCCGGCTTCATGCTGCCACTGCCCTCAAGCGTCATCCAGGCCTCGATGCTGCCCGAGAGGGAGACGGCCGTTTCATCTACCGTGATGGTGATGGCGTACTTCTTGCCCGGCTCTATCTTGCCGCCGGCGAAAAGCTTTTCGCCCGTGACGCCGGAGGCCCTGGAGCTTGGGGCTGCTGCGCTCTTCTCGATGTCCGCCAGCTTCAGCGTGTACGAGTTTCCGTTGGTCAGCTTCAGCACGATGGCGGCGTCGGCGTCGGGATTGCCGGTGTTGGCGGTCAGCTCCTGCGGAGCCACGGTGTAGACTGTCCCGTTCTTGAAGGGAGCGCCGTTCGTGGCCTTTCCGCCGGCAGGGATGCCGGAGGCAGAGGGTGTCGTCGCCGTTGCCGTACCGCCTATCAGGTCGCTGACGGCGTCGGCCAGGGTGATGGCGGGGTTCCCTGCGGCATCTACGGTGGGCGTGTAGCCAGCGGTGGTGCCCTTCAGGCGGATGATGCGGGTGGTGAGGGCGGCGAGCATGGCGTCGGCGGATTCATATCCCTCTCCCGGCACCAGCGTGACGGAGATTTGGCTCATGGCATGCGCCAGCGTCACGCTGAGGGGGGTGCCGTAAGCATTGCCCTCAACGCCGGTGGCTTCTCGGGTGACGGCAAGCCCCGTCAGGAAGTCCACTTCGGGCGTGGTCTTCGTCTGATACGTGTAGAGCGCGGCGAACTTGCCGGAGTAACCGTCTTGGGCGATGTCGTCCCAGTAGAGGGGGGCGGCGGAAGTCCAGGTGGCGGGGCTGGAGGCGTTGTTGCACGTGTAGGTGGCGGTTTGCTTGGGGGCGGTGCTCAGGGCATCGCCGCTTCCGCCGCCGGTGGTCACATACGTCAGCCGCAGCGCGTCGCCCACGGAGGGGGTGAAGCTGCCGTCGCCCGATACGCCCGGCTTTCCGGCATCGGTGAAGCCGTCGATGGTGATGGTCTTTGAGGCGGTGCTTCCGGTGTCCCAGTCCGTCACGGCGAAGCCCAGGCTGACGCTGGCCTTGCTGATGCTGACGTTGAGGATGTTGGTGGCGCCTTGCTGCAGGGCATAGGTGGCGTCGGTGGCTTTCAGGGTGTAGCTCTGCGCTGTTTTGTCGTGGGTGATGGTAATCGTGGCAATCGCTGCGTCACTCTCCACCGTCTGCGGGATGCAGATGGCTTCGTAGGTGGCGATTGCGGTCAGCCCGCCGAGGTTGTTCTCAGGGCCGGAGGCGGGGGCGTCGAGCGTCTTCGGGGTGATGGGGGCCACTTCGGACAGGTTCGTGATGTCCTTGCCATCCTTGCCATCGCTGGCGTCCTTCCCCACGAAAATGACGTCGCACTTTGTGTGCAGTCCCGTGATGGAGACGGTGGCGGCGGCGAGCTCTGCTGGGGTGTAGTCGTTTCCGGTGCCGGCATTGTCCACGATGTTGATGCGCAGCTTGGCCAGGGCGTGGGTGAAGGTGAGATTGCCTTCACCGCCCATGTTCTTGGTGTATGTCAGGTCACGCACATTGTTGCTGACGAGCAGGTCGCTGGCGGTGACTTTGTCGGTGGTTTTCTGGTCGGTCTGCACGGTCCAGGAGAGGCCGGTGGCGGCGGTGAGGCCGTTGTTGGTGCTGTTCGTCGTGGGGGGAGTCCTGGCGAGGGCTGTAGGCATAGAGGTCGAGGGCCGTGAGGTAGTCGTTCCAGTAAACGGGATCCGAGGTGGTGCCATCGGCGGCGTAGGGGTGGTTGTCGCTGTTGACGTCCAAGCCGCTTAGGGAGGTGGCGCCGGCGGCGGCGAAGTAGATGCCTACCTGGGCTCCTGCGGGAAGTTTCTTATCCGGCGTTGCGGCACGGGTATTCCCCACTCCTCCTCTATAAACAGAGGGAGAGTGGGGGGTGGCATCCACGCTGAAGCTTAGCGTCACCTCTTCCCTTGCCGTTGTCCCGGCGGGCGATTCGTTGTCCTGGCAGGCGCTCAGGCTCAGGACGAGGGCGGCGGAGGCTATCCAAATGGAATGTTTCTTCTTCATGTTATATCTGTCGTTAATTGTTCTTTCTTTCTGTCGTCTGAACGTAGTGGGGAATCTCCTTCCGGTGCTTTCGGAGAGTGGATTCTTCACTCCGTTCAGAATGACAGAGTCACTTATCGGCAAGGATTAGGATGCCGGGGCCGGATCTACCGGGTCCACGAAGTCGCCGCTGCCGTCGCTGGAGTTGGTAGCCCAGTCTGTCACGCCGAAACTCAGGCCGAAGCCGGTCTTGCCGACGGTGACGGTGAGCGTGGTGTGCTGGCCGGCGGTGAGGGTGAAGGCGGCATCTTTGACGGTGATGTTGTATGTCTTGACCGGGTCTGTTCCTATTCTTATGGTGGCGATGACTGCGTTTTGCGACCATGTCTGCGGGCAGAGGACGAGGGTGTTCAGGATGGCGTTTTCACCGGTTCCTTCGGCTTCGGTGTTATGTGTCAGTGCCGCATCTGCCGTTGTCGCTTTCGTGGTGAACGTCTTGCCCGGGGTGGGGGCTGCATTCACTGTCTCGTAGCCCTTTATCAGGGTGACGGTGGCGCCTGTCAGGTCGCTCTTGGTGTACCCCTTATCGGGCTTTAACTCGATGGTGAACTGGCTCATGATGTGCTTCAGCTTGTTGGCATCTTCGGTGAATTTTAATGCTGTGCCATAGGCGCCGGCGGCGGAGGTGCCTGCCAGGTAGTCTATCTCACAGCCGGTGGCGGGATTGGCTGCCGGGGTGTAGAGGGCGGCGAAGGTGAAGTTTTTGTTGGCGTCACCTTTATCGTAGTCGTCCCAATAGGTGGGGGTGGTGGCGGTCCAGCTGCCGGGGGCGCCGCTGTTGTAGGTGAATGTTCCCTTCTGCTTTTCATTCGTGGTTACGGTGTTGGAGCCGTCAGTCAGGTAGGCAATCTCCAGCTTGTCGTTGTTTTTGGGGGTGATGCCGGTGTTGCCGGTGATGCCACCGTTGCCTGCGGCGTCGGCGTCGATGCCTTCCACGAAGACGGTTTGGGAGGAGGTCTTTGAATCCCAGTCCTTCACTTCGAAGCTCAGGCCGATGCCGGTCTTGCTGATGGTGACGTTGAGGATGTTGTTATGGCCTTGCTTCAAGGTATAGGCGGCGTCGGCGGGGGCTTTCACGGCGTAACTCTGTTCTACATTGTTGCCATTTGTCACTTTGATGGTGGCAATCGTGGTGCCCGTTGCGATGTCCTGCGGAATGCAGATGGCCTCAAAGGAGGTGGCGTTGCCTGTGGCATTGGCGGTGGCCAACTTATTCGGGGTGATGGTGGCATCGACATCGGTGTTCTTGATATCCTTGGCGGCGTCGGTCGTTTTCACGAAGATGACGTCGGCCTTGGTCTTCTGCGTGGCGATCTCGGCGGTGGCGGCTTTCAGCTGCGCTTGGGTGTAGAGTGCACCGGTACCGCCGGAGTTATCCACGAGGTTGATGGTGAGCTTGGCCAGGGCGTGGGTGAAGGTGAGTATCTTCTTTCCATCTTGGGCGTTTTTGTTCTGTGTGTACGTCAAGCCACGCACGTTGTTACTGATGAGCAGGTCGCTGGCAATGACTTTGTCGGTGGTGCTCTGGTCGGTCTTCACGGTCCAGGAGAAGCCGGTCTTGGCGGTGACGCCGCTGGTGGTGCTGTTCGTCGTGGGGGGAGTGCTGTTGTACGGGCTGTAAGCGTAGATGTCGAGCGCAGTTTTGTAGTCGTCCCAATAGACGGTTGTAGTCGGGCTGGAGGGGGTGGCGTCAGTCTTGTACTGGTTGTTGGCATTGTTGCCGTCCAGCCCATCCAGGGTGGCGTCTTTGGCGGCGAAGTATACGCCTACCGTTGCACCGTCGGGGAATGCGTTGCCCGGGACGGTGACATGGTCGCTGGAATCGTCGGCACGGGTGGTTATTCCAACGGTGGCGTCCACGTTGAAACTGAGTGCCACTTGCTCGTGGGGGTAAGCGTTGTCATCGTTACCGTTGGTGACTTCGTTGTCCTGGCAAGCGCTCAGGCTGAGGGCGGCGGCGGTGAGGGCTGCCCAGAGGTAATTCATTGTTTTCATGTTCTTGTTTTTTATAATTGATATAATGTTCTTCTTGTTTATTATAGCTCTTAGAGCTCTTACTTGTTCTTCTTTGTTAAGTACGTCTTCTTATTCATTTGATAGTACCCGTCATGGTTATCTATCTTCAGGGTTAGGGGTTGGCGGGGTCTGTGGGTTCCACGAGTTCCCCGTCGCCCTCGGTGGTGCTGCCGACGGTGTCCCATCCTTCCACCTTGAAGCTGAGGGTGGCCTCGCTCTTGTTGATGGTCAGGGTGATGCTGTTCTTCTTGCCGGGCTTGTAGGCGAAACCGCTTGCCGGCTGTGTAGGCGCCTTGAGGGTGTAGTTGCTGCCATTGATGCCGACGGTGACCAGCACGGTGCCCGCAGCTACGGTTTGCGGGGCTATCAGGGCGGTGGCGGTGAAGGATTTGCCGCCGCCACCGTTGTCACCACTGCCGCCACCGTCTTCGGTCGGATTACCCAGCGTCAACGCTCCGGTGGCGTCATCGAGCGTAAGGGTGCCGTCGGTGCCGATGTGCGCCAGCTTCTTCAGGTTGTTCAGGCTGACGGTGATGTCACTGGCCGTGGCGCCTTCGTATCCTTCGCCCGGCTTCACGGTGACGCTGACTTGCGCCATGAGGTGACTCAAGGTGAAGGAGAGCTCATTGCCGAAAGTCACATCCGAGGCTTTTCCTCCCTGGTAGTCCTTCACCAGCCCGGCATCGGTGTCTGTGCCGGCTGCTGGGGTGAACAAGGCGTTGAAGGTGTAGGGACTGCCGCTTGGGTTGAGGGCATCCCAGTAGAGGGGTGCGGTGCTTGTCCAGGACGAGCCGTAGGTGTATGTGCCGGTGGCGCTGTTTCCGGCATCGGCTATATCCAGCTTGTCACCGGTGGCGGGGGTGAAGCTGCCGTCGCTTCCCGAGACGCCGCCCGTAGAGGTGATGCTGCCGATGGTGATGGTTTCATTGGCGGTGCTTCCGGTGCCCCAGTCCGTCACGGCCACCTTGATGGTGGCCTGGGTCAGGCTCAGCGTCAGCGCCACGGTGGTTATCTTGCCCGCTTCCAGCGTGAGGGGGCTGCTGAGCGTGGCGGTGTAGGTGTTGCCGTTACCCAGCGCCACGGTGAAGTCTCCACTGACCGTCTGTGGGGCGACGATGTAGTCCGTGCCGGCGCTCAGCCCGTGGTACTCATCCGGGGTGCCGGTGGCGGTGGCGGTGATGGCGTCGCCGGTGCTATAGGATAAGGTGTAGCCGGGAAGCATTGCCGGGCTGGAGATGGTGGCGCCAGCCAGGTTTGCGCCGAAGTTGCCGTTTGCCGTCAGCGTGATGCGCAGCTTGGCCAGCAGGTGGCTGTAGGTGAGGGCCACGGCGCCACCGTTCATCGGGGTGGGGCCGGCGGCTACGGGGTCTTTCAGTCCGGTCTGGGCGTCATGGATGGCGGTGCTTCCGTCGGACTCGGTATTCTCTGCCAGGGCGTAGAAGCGGTCGGTCGATGCCACGTCGTCCACATAGAAGGGGGTGAGGGAGGCGTCGGTCCAGGAGTTGCTATTCCTATTATATAGGTGTGCGCCGGCGGGGGCTTCGGTCTTGTCGGGGTCCGATGGGGCCCTGGTGCCCGGTGCGCTGCCGCCGCTTGCTGCGGTGAATTCTTTTTTCCCCTTCCACATCTTCATGGTGCTGAAGGCGGGTGCGCTGCCGGTGGGGGTGTCGGCACTGCCGCTGATGGTGATGCCTACGGTGCCGGTGATGGCTGCCGGTGTGCTCCAGTCCGTCACGCTGACGCCTGCGAGGGTTGCCGTCGTGCGGCTGGCGGTAATCGTTAGCAGCGTGATGGCGCCGACGGTGAGGTTCATCTCTTGTCTCGTTGAAGTGTAGGTGTAGGAGTGCGCCGTGCCGCCTATGGTCACTGTGAAGCGCAGAGTGAGGGCTCCTGCCGTGAGCGTCTGCGCCGGGGCGATGAAGCGGAAACTCTTTGCGTTGCCGGTGCCGTCGGTGTAAGGCGTCAGGCCGTTGGTGGCAGCGTCAGCGGTGGCGGTGGCCAGGGCGGGGCAGGCGGTGCTGGGGATGGTGGCGTCACCGCCGTTTCCGCTTGTACTGTTTCCGCTTGTACTGTTTCCGCTTGTACTGTTTCCGCTTGTGCCGGTGTATGCCAGCGAGTACTGCGTCTTCAGTCCGTCGATGGTGAGGGTGGCGGAGGCGAGTTCGGCGGCAGTCAGGCCGTCGCTGCCACTCACGCTCACCAGCTTCACTTGCAACTGGCTGAGGAGGTGCTTCAGGTTGAGGTCGAGGGTGCCGCTTTTCGTGGTGGTCTGGTAGGCCATCAGCAGGTCGGATGCCTCAAAGGCGGTGAGGGTTCCTGCTGCTCGGGTGTTCCCCGCTGCTCCTCTGTTTATAGAGGAGGTGCTTTGGTCTTTTCTCACCTCCCCTTTATGAACGTCTCCCGGCATCTCCGGCGCCACGGCGAAGAAGGCGTACGTTCCGCCCACCGGCTTCAAATCCTGCCAGTAGAGAGGCTGGGCGGTGCTCCAGCTTCCGCCGGCGCAGGTGAATGTACTCTTCTGCCCGCTGTCCATGCTGCCGTAGCAGAGGGTGAGCGTGGCGTTTGCCGATGTGTAGGCGCTGGTTCCGTCGGCCCGTGTCTGCGGCGTTCCGCCGGTGCGTGCCTGTGGTGTTCCGTCGCTTCGCATCTGCACCGGGTCGCTGCCCAGGGTGACTCGTGTGCTGATGCTCACGGCGTCCTTGTTCGCTCCCATTCCGTTTTCTTCTGTGCTGCATGCCGCCATCAGGGCTGCCGTCACCATCATTGTCGTTACTGCTTTTATCTTCATATCTTTATCTGTTTCATTACTTCATTCCTTCAGTCATCATATCCCGCGTCTCCCGTATGTTCTTCGCCTGTGGTCCAGTCCGTGGTGCTGACGCTGATGCCGCTTATGGCGCTCTTGCTGAGGGTAATTTTCAGTACAGTGGTCTTTCCTGCTTCCGCCTTCATGCCGGCGGGGGTGCTGACTCCGTAGGTGTGGCCTGTCACGGCGATGGTGGCCAGGCGGCTGCCGGTGGTGAAGCTTTGCGGGGCGAGGATGAGGGAGAAACGCTCACCCGCCTTGTCCACGCTCAGGGTGCGGGGACGGGTGGTGTTGGCGTCGGTGGTCGTTACGCCGTCGGGGGCGATGGTAGCCAGGGGCTGCACGGCGTCGAGGCTTACCCGGGCGGCGGCCAGTTCGGTGGCGGTGAATCCGGTGGCGGTGAGCTGCAGCTCAATGCGTGCCAGTGAGTGCTTCAACATGAAGGCGGGCGAGGTGCCGAAGGGGGTGGTGGCGGTGCCGGAGAGGTAATCCCGTTCATTGTCGCCTGCAGGGGTTGCCGCCGGGGTGAAGAGGGCGGCGAAGTTGCACGGTGTGCCGGTCTGCTGTAGGTGGTCCCAGTAGAGGGGGGCGTCGCAGGTCCAGGCGCCGGCGGTGTAGAGGTAGGTGGCGGCGAGGGAAGCGGTACCCTCTGCCGCCCCGTCCGCGAGGTAAGTTAGCCTTAGCATGTCTCCTTGGGCGGCTGCCAGGGCGATTTCATCTTTGCCGCTTCCGTCGGTGAGGCCGTCGATGCGGATGCTCTGGTCGGCGGTGATGCCGGTGCCCCAGTCGGTCACGGTGGCGGATATGCCCAGCTTGGTGGGGTTCAGCGTCAGGTTGAGGGTGGCGATGGTGCCGGACTTCAGCGTCAGGGCTTCGGCCAGCACGGCAGTGTAGGTGTCGGCGTTTGTGCTGTTGCTGCCGGCGGCGGTGTCCTTCAGTTTCACGGTGAACCTGGTGCCGACGGTCATTTCCTGCGGGGCGACAATGAACGAGGCGTTTCCGGCGTCGTCGAGGGTGAGGGTGCAGGCGGTGGCGTCGTTGGCGTCGATGATGCCGTCGCCGTTGGTGTCGGCATCCCGGGCCGTCACTACGTTTTCATCGCTGATGTCCGTACCCTTTTTAAGTCCGTCTAGCGTCAGCGTGGCGCCGCCCGGGTTGGTGCCTGCGGGGAACGTTTCCCCTTTCAGCAGGGCGATGTTCAGGCGGGCGTAGAGGTGCTCCAGTTTGAGGGCGATGCCGCCGTCGTGCAGCGTGGCGGGGGTGATGTTGCCCAGCACGTCGGGTAGTCCGCTCACGGGGTCGGGGATGGCGGTCATTTTTGTGCGGGCAAAGAAGGTGGCGTCGGCGGCGAGGTTCTCAAGGTAGAAAGGCGTGGGGCTGCTCCACTTTGCCGTGGCGGCGTCGAAGGTGTATTCAGCCTTTGAGGTGGGTGTGGCGGCGGGCCAGAGGGTGAGGGCGTTGATGCCCGCCTCGGTGCCGTCGGTGGCGGTTACTTCCATTTCCAGAGATTTCAGGTCGGCGGTGACACCGGTAGTCCAGTCGATCACGGTGGCGTTGATGGCTACTCCCGTCTGTCGCAGGTGTACGCGCAAGGTGTTCACGGTGCCTGGCACAAGGGCGGTTCCGGCGGATAGCGGGGCATCGAAGGCCTGTCCGGCGGCGGTGGTAATCACCAGCTTTACGCCTGCGTCGGCTGCGGTGGGCAGCACGATGGCGGTACCGCTGAGGCGGCCGGGAAGGGTTTGGCCTGCTGCTGTGCCCGAGGCGGAAGCTGTGGCGTCGTATGTCATCGGCAGGCTGATATCGGCCTTGCTTGCTTCGTCCTTAATGAGCTTTTCTCCCGTCAGGCTCCATCGGGCGGTGGTGGCGGTGCCTTGCAGCACTACGGTGGCGCCGTTCAGGTCTACATCTGCCGCAAAGGCTTCCCGGTCCACCGTAATCACCAGCTTCACCAGCTTGTGGCTGAAGGCGAGCGATACATCGGGCTTGGTGGCGCTGTGGGACGGGCTCTTGTCCGCCACCATCAGGTCAATCTGGCTCAGTGCTGTCTGTGAGGCGGTGCTGACGGGTATCATAAGGTCGGCGCCCAACTCCCGGTAGGGGTAGAAGGCAAGCACGTCGGCCTCTTCTCCCTGGGTGGGGTAATAGGCCGTATTGGCTTCGTCGGCGGGTGAGAAACGTCCGTTGGCGGTGGGGGTGACGTAGCGGGCGGCTGTGGGATTGCCTTCCACAGGGGTGGCGGTGCCACTTTGCAGCAGGATGATGCCGATGGCGTCGGTGGCCTGCCAGGCGTTGTCGGTAGCACGGGTGGCGGGAGAGGACTCCTCCGTCAGCCTGCGGCTGCCACCTCCTCTATAAACAGAGGAGGAGTAAGAATTGCCGGTGATGACGGCGGCGGTGATGCTGATGGGGGTTCGGTCGTCGGTGTCGGTGCCGTCATGGTCTTTGTCGGAGCAGGCTACCAGTGCCAGTAGCGCCATGGCCGCCGGCAGTAGGAGATGTTTCATTCTTGCTTTCATAAGAGTCGTTATTTATTTATTGTAATTCTTCATTCTTCATTTAAATTCTTCAATGAATCACCGCCTTCGCCGTTCTCACCGTTCGCAGGTTGTACGTGCGGGTGCCGCCTGCCTTGGTGATGTTACTTGTGGGCAGGGTGCATTCCGCCGTTCCGGCCAGGGCTACGAGGCGGTAGCTGCCGTTGGACAGTGCCAGTACGCTGTTGTCGGTGGAACTGTTCAGAGTGGCCGATGCTTGCAGTTTGGAGGCGGCGTTGAAAGCGTAGAGCGTGATGGGGTAAGATAAGGTGTCGTTTGCGGAGCTGCCGCGCGTGGTGATGTGCAGTTGGGTGGAGGTTGCCTCCGTTTCGTCGTCATCGTCATCGTCAATGATGTTGACGTAGGAGCCGGTGGAGAAGAGGGCTGTCAACAAGGCAAAGCCCGCCAGAAAAGAAGAAGTTTTGTTCGTCATTCTGTTGATGATTTTACAGTTAGTAATGTCAATGTTCTTTGTCGTGTGGAAGGCGTGTGCGCGTCTCGTGCGATAAAGTGAGTCTAAAAATACAGCAGTGGCGCCGATTGGGGTGGCTTTAACCTAACTTCCATGTGACATCTGGAGGAATAAGTTTGTGACATCTCCTTTCAGTATGCTTTCTGAACGGTAAAAAGGAGGAAGAACTGAATAGGCTCTTTTGTACGGTGGGGCGAATATGGAAAAAGCCCCGCCAAGACTTTTGTCTTGGCAGGGCTTTGCTGATTAGATTATTGCTATGTCTTTTTGTAAAGACAAATTCTTATGTGGTATGCACTATAAAGTTTTGCGGAAGCGCTCGAGGAACATGTCGGCTTCCTCCATGCTGAGGCAGAGAGGCGGCAACAGACGGATGACATGGGTTCCGCTCACACCGGTAAATACATGCTGCTCTTTCAATAGTTTCAAACGTAATTCCTTGATCGGCTCTTCAAATTCAAGGCCAATCATCAGGCCGCGTCCGCGAACTTCCTTGATTTGCGGGAACTTTTTCAGTTCCGTCATCAGGTAGTTACCTACTTTGGCGGTATTTTCTATCAGGTTCTCTTGTTCTATCACATCCAGCACGGCGAGCGCTGCGCTACATGCCAGGTGGTTGCCACCGAAAGTAGTGCCAAGCTGTCCGTAAACGGGGGTGAACATCGGGCTGATAAGTACGCCTGCCATCGGGAAACCATTGCCGATACCTTTGGCTACGGTGATGATGTCGGCTTTGATGCCGTTATGCTGGTGAGCGAAGAACTTGCCACTACGTCCGTAACCGCTTTGGATTTCATCGAGAATCAGCACCGTGTTGTGTGCCGTACAAGCTTCACGCAGGGCATGCATAAATTCATCCGTCGGCAATTGAATACCACCCACACCTTGAATACCTTCGATGATTACTGCACAAACATCCCCTTTAGCCAGTTCAGCTTTCATGGCTTCTATATCGTTCAAAGGCAGATACGTTACGTGTCCGCAATCGTTGATAGGAGCAATGATTTTCGGGTTATTGGTTACTTCTACAGCCAGTGAAGTGCGTCCGTGAAATGCTTTGTTGAAGGAAACAACACGCGTACGTCCATTGTAGAACGAAGCGAGTTTCAAGGCATTCTCGTTGGCTTCTGCACCGCTATTAATCAGGAATAAGGAGTAATCATCATAACCACAAACTTTTCCTAAGCGTTCAGCAACCTGTTCCTGTAACTTGTTGATGACAGAGTTGGAATAAAATCCCAACGTGGCAACTTGCTTGCTTATCATCTCCACGTAGTGCGGATGCGCATGACCAATGGAGATAACGGCATGACCGCCGTAGAGATCGAGGTATTCAGTACCCTTTTCGTCCCATACGTGGCAGCCTTTTCCTTTGACAATATTGATGTCAAAAAGAGGATATACGTCGAATAAATTCATTTCTTTAATTATAAATTACGAAATACGAATTACTTAGAAGGCACTGGGCTTCAATCGCAAGCCGACGGTTTCTTCTAAATTGAACATCAAGTTCATGTTATGTACTGCCTGTCCACTGGCACCTTTCAGCAAGTTGTCGATGCAGGAGATGATAAGTAACTTATCACCATGTTTTTCCAGATGCAGCAGACACTTGTTGGTGTTTACCACTTGCTTCAGGTCGATGTTCTTCTCTACAATGTGTACGAAAGAGTCTTTTGCATAGTATTCTTCGTACATACGGGTGATTTCATCCAGTGCTACTTTGGTTTTTACTACGATGGTAGCAAAAATACCACGCGGGAAATCGCCACGGTAGGGGATAAAGTCGATATCCGCATCAAAGCTGTTCTGTAATTGCTTCAGGGATTGCTTGATTTCGGGAACATGCTGGTGATCGAATGCTTTATAAACACTCAGGTTATTATTTCGCCAGCTGAAGTGACTGGTTGACCCCGGTTTCACACCAGCTCCGGTAGAGCCGGTGATGGCGTTTACCATGATGTTGTCGTTCAGCATCAGGTGCTTGGCGAGAGGCAACAATCCCAGTTGGATGCAAGTGGCAAAGCAGCCGGGATTGGCTACATATTTCGCTTTGCAGGTGGCGCGGCGGTTCAGTTCCGGCAGGCCGTAGATGAATTCATGCTCCGGAGAAGCAATACGATAATCCATAGAAAGGTCGATTACTTTCAGTTCCTCAGGGAGGTTATGGCTTTCCATGAACTTCTTCGTATCGCCGTGGGCGGTGCAGAAGAATAATACATCAATTTCATTCAAAGGTAACTCGTCGGTGAAGACAAGATCCGTTTCGCCGTACAATCCTTCGTGTACGTCGGTAATTTTGTTTCCGGCGTTACTAGAGCTGTTGATGAATACGATTTCCGCTTCCGGATGGTTAATCAGCAAGCGTATCAATTCACCTGCCGTATATCCTGCTCCGCCGATGATTCCTACTTTAATCATTGTGTGTTCTTTATCTGTTATATAAGTTTTTCTCTTCAGGGACAATCAACCACATAATAAGGTATACAGGGATACCGGCAAATACGGTGAAAAATGTCAGCAATGCATAACCGATGCGTACGAGAGACGGGTCGAGCCCGAAGTAATTTGCCAGTCCTCCGCAAACGCCGGCAAGCATTCTGTCGCTGCGTGAGCGGGTAAGTTTCCTATTATTATTGTCCATAAGATTTAAATCTCTTCGTCCTTATGATTGTTATAGTACACTCTCAGCGGGGTAGAAGTCACTTTGATAAAGCCTTTTGCATCCTCTGCCGTCCAGCCTTTCTGCATTTCACCGTATTCGCCGAACTTAGTCTTTACCAAATCGTCCTTACTTTCCACACCTACGGTTGAGAAACCTAACGGGCGGAGTTCCAGGATAGCCGTACCATTCACGTTGCGTTGCGAAGATTCCAGCATGGCTTCGATGTCACGCATCACCGGTTCCAGGTACTGACTTTCGTGCAGGAACATACCGTACCAATTAGCAACTTGGTCTTTCCAGTATTGTTGCCATTTACTCAGTGTATATTTTTCCAGGAATTTATGTGCACCGATAATCAACATCGGGGCAGCAGCTTCGAAACCTACACGGCCTTTGATACCGATAATTGTATCACCCACATGCATATCACGACCAATGCCGTAAGCGGCACCAATTTCTTCCACTTTCTGGATAGCTTTGATGGGATCGTCGAATGTCTCATCGTTTACTGCTTTCAGCTCACCTTTCTCAAAAGTAAGACGCAATTGTTCGCTACCTTCTTTAGTGCAGTGTTTCAGGTAAGCCGTTTCGGGCAAGCCTTGTGCTGAATCCAGAATTTCACCACCACAGATGGAAGTACCCCACAAGCCTACATTATAGGAATATTTCAGCTTGGTGAAGTCTGCTGAGAAACCATGTTTGTTCAGATAATCGATTTCTTCCTGGCGGCTCAATGCCATGTCACGGGTCAGTGTGATGATTTCTACACCCGGAGCCAGTACGAGGAACGTCATGTCGAAACGAATCTGGTCGTTACCTGCCCCTGTAGAACCATGAGCGATAGCGTCTGCTCCAATCTCGTTGGCATAACGTGCAATGGCAAGTGCCTGGAAGATACGCTCGGAACTTACGGAAATAGGATAGGTGCCATTACGCAACACGTTGCCGAACACCATGTATTTCAAGCTCTTTTCGTAATATTCCTGAGTTACGTCGATAGTAACATATTCTTTTGCGCCCAGTTTATAGGCGTTTTCTTCGTTCGTTTTCAGTTGTTCAGGACTGAAGCCACCGGTGTTTGCACAAGCTGCATACACTTCGTACCCTTTTTCTTTGGCAAGGTACATTACCGTAAATGAAGTATCAAGACCGCCGCTGAATGCGACTACTACTTTTTTCTTCTTTTCCATAACTTTTTGAATTAAGAATGATGAATTAAGAATGAAGAATTTCATTGCATTGTATAAATATGCCGCATGGCAATTCTTCATTCTTCATTTTTAGTTCTTCATTTATTTAAATTTTATCTTCTTCATGCAGTTCCGGGTCGTAGAGCATTGCGGTGCAGATGCAGAACTTGCGGTTCTTGGCTACTAATATATCATGGTTGATGCAACCTTCGCAGCCTTTCCAGAAGGATTCATCGTCTGTCAATTCATTGAAGGTAACAGGGACATATCCCAGTTCCGTATTCATTTTCATGACGGCAGCTCCGCTGGTGAGGCTGAATACTTTGGCGTTGGGCCATCGCAAGCGTGCCAGGCGGAAGGATGCCATTTTGATACGCTTAGCCAATCCTATGCCGCGAAAGTCGGGATGTACAATCAAACCGGAGGTGGCGACGTATTGTTTGTTTCCCCAGCTTTCGATGTAGGTGAAACCTGCAAACACGTCTCCGCATAAGGCGATGATGGCTTTTCCTTCCTTCATTTTTGTCGCCACATATTCGTGTGTGCGTTCTGCGATGCCCGTTCCACGTACTTTGGCCGCTTCTCTGATGGTATCCAAAATCTTATCCACATAAATTTCGTGAGAGGCGTCAGCCACCATCACGTCCACTTTTTTGGTATCCATTTCGTATTTAATTAATAATTTTAGAATGAAGAATGAAGAATTTTGCTGCGCTATGCAAGTATGCCGCATGGTAATTCTTCATTCTTCATTTTTAGTTCTTCATTTATTCTATGTTAGGGATGATTTGTGACAGGAATTCGCGTACCTCGCTGTGCGAAGCGGCTTCGTGCACTACCAGCATGATGGTGTCGTCACCGGCGATGGTGCCCAAGATAGCGGGACATTCGCGGTTGTCAATGTCATAGGCCATACTGCTGGCATAGCCAGGCCGTGTGCGAATAACGGCAATGTTACCGGAGAATTGCAGGGAAACAAAACCGCTGGTCATCAGCATTTCGCTGGCACTCTGGTCATTGGAACGCTTGTACATGATGTTATTGGGTAATACATATACGTATTTCCCATTCATGTTTGCCGCTTTGGCAACTTTCAGTTGTTTCAAGTCGCGGGAAAGAGTGGCTTGTGTCAGCTCAAAGCCTTCCTTACCTAAAGCTTGCAGCAGTTCTTCCTGAGAACTGACATCTTTGCTTGAGATAATCATCTTGATGGCGTCTAACCGATTGGCTTTTTTCTTCATTTTTCTGTATAATTATTCTAAGAATGGCGCAAAAGTAGGGATAATTTTGGAAAGAATATGCATTAAAGAGAGAAATTTTGTACTTTTTATACTATGAATGCTATGTTTTATGCATAAATCGGGAAATATATGCAATCGAAATCGGAGATTAGGAACTGATTGACCCGTATCTGAGGCGCACTTGCTCCGTACCAAGTCCGGGATTTCTTCGGTCAGAAGTACCTCTGGACGGAGAATGTATGGAGCAAGTGTGCCTCAGGTGCGGGTCAAGTCCGAAGTGGATATGAAGAATTATTCAGTTTGATGCTTTTTCTGGTCTTAAACATATAATGTTTTTACGGAAAACAAACGGTCTTTTACATCAAAACTAATAATGTTATTTGCCATAAGGTTGTACCTTTTTCCTAAAATCCTATCTTATGATATCTATTCCAATTTTTTGTGTATCTTTGTTGCATATTTCTTCAATAGTGAAGAGATGTGTTTTGTGATTTGGAGATCATTTTATTATTCGTACTTTCGGAAATCTGGTAAATTTTAAATAAGAGCGAATAATAAGTGAAAGTCTCCACGTCCGGATTGCATATAACTTTGTTATATACATTTTGTGGCGTGGGGCTATTGCTTGTTATTTTCTTGCCGGTTTACCAGAGCCTCGAAAGTGGATAATATGTCAATAGTTCCCATGCCACTTTTATTATAAGAGCATAGCATAGGGACAACATCAACCTTTAAAACTTATAACACGATGGATGAACTTTTACCTGCTCCTGCCAGATGAAAACCGACTTAGAAAACTCAGCCGATGCATTTTCCTTTTTCAAAGAGAACTACCCCTTACCCGGTATTGTTGATAATCTGAATAAACTTTCCAATAAGGAACTACGCTGTGCCTGCTGTCTAATGGGGACTGCTTTAATTGCCATTTCCCGAAAGAAAATGATTTGGGGCTGGCTGAAGATAAAGGAATAGATAATGTTGATTCTATTATTTATGGAAACAACAAAAGCAATAAGAAAACTATCAAAATATAAAGAAGGGGTTTCGGTGGAAACCCCTATTTTTGTGCCGTCAGGTATTGGCATGTTCTATAAAATAATCTATGTGAATCTATAAACTATTAAAGGCACATGAAAGAGCTTCTTAGATTTTCAATATTCCTTGTATTAGGTTTATTTGCTTCTCTCACCACAGAAGCAAAGGTGACGTTACCTGCCATTTTCTCTGATAACATGGTATTGCAGCAAAATGCACAAGTGAATGTGTGGGGGGCAAGGCTACGCCCGGAGAAAAAGTAACTGTTAAAGCATCGTGGGCAGACAAAGTAGTAACAGCAAAAGCAGCTGCCAACGGTAAATGGACATTAAAACTGAAAAACCCGGATGCAATGACCAATCCTTTCCGTACAGATACATGGCAACCGGATTCGTATGCCCGTTGGTTTGCTGATTCGGAGATGGTACGTTTTCCGCAGGCGTATCAGCTGGATCATGGAAAGCGTCTTTTCTTTGGGTATGCACAAGGGGTAGGTTGCTGTGCGATGCTGCAAATGTGGAAGAAGACGGGAGAACGCCGTTACTTTGACTATGTGGAGCAATGGGCAGACTCCTTGATTGATGACAAAGGGGAAATCCATCTGTATCGTGTGGAAACATACAACCTTGACTATATAAATTCAGGTAAGGTTCTGTTCGACTTGTATCGTGAAACTGGTAAGGAGAAATATAAGACGGCAATGGATGCCCTTGTCAGACAGTTGAAAAATCATCCGCGTACGTTGGAAGGTGCCTACTGGCATAAGTTGATTTATCAGCACCAGATCTGGCTGGATGGTTTGTATATGGCTTCCCCTTTCCTTGCCCAGTATGGTGCAGAATTCAATAAACCCGAATGGATTGATGAGGCAGTGAAACAATTCACGCTTTGTCAGAAACATACCTATGATGCCAAGACCGGGCTTTATCATCATGCTTGGGATGAAAGTAAGAGCCAGCGTTGGGCTGATCCGGAAACCGGGCATTCCCCTAACTTCTGGGGACGCAGTATCGGCTGGTGGTTTATGGCGATGGTGGATGCATTGGATTATATTCCGGAAGACCATGAAGGACGTGCCCGGATGATCGGGTGGATACAAGGGTTGGCTGAGGTGTTGCCTGCATATCAGGATAAGAATGGTTTGTGGTATCAGGTGCTTGATCAGCCGAAACGGAAAGGAAACTTCCCGGAGGCATCTGTGACAACGCAATTCATGTATGCTTATGCAAAGGCTGTGAACAAGGGATATATTGATGAAAAGTATCGTGCTGTGGCGGAGAAGGCTTTCAATGGTTTGAAGAGCAAATTGATAGTAGAGTGCCAGGATGGTACATTGACATTGACACGCTGCTGTCAGGTAGGCGGCTTGGGTGGACATCCGTATCGCGATGGCAGCTTTGAATATTATATAGGTGAAAAGATGCGGGATAATGATGCGAAAGCAACAGGACCGTTTATTATGGGGTGCATTGAGCTGGGAAAGTGACAAACTGTCGCTTTTATAAATAATATATATCATGAAAAAGAATTTATTAGCAATAATTTTTGCTTCTTTCTGTGCCGGAACCATTTCTGCACAGAACATCTCGTGGCCTGAGGTAACCACGGAAGCTAAACCCGGTGCCCGTTGGTGGTGGATGGGGAGTGCAGTAGATGCGGCTAATCTGACTCGTAATCTGGAAGCATACTCCAAAGCCGGAATGGGGACGATGGAAGTTACTCCTATTTATGGAGTGCAGGGCAATGACGCAAACGAAATTCAGTTCCTTACGCCCGAGTGGATGCGGATGTTGCGCCATACGGAAAGTGAGGCTGCGCGTCTGGGCATGAAGATTGATATGAATACGGGTACGGGATGGCCTTTTGGTGGTCCGGAAGTAGGTATAGAAGATGCTGCCTGTAAATTATTGATTGAAGAATATACATTGAAAGGCGGCGAACGCTTGAATACAACCATAGAAGTGACGGATGAAAAACAACGTCCGTATGCCAAATTGTGTCGGCTGATGGCTTTTAGGGTTCTGACAGACACTTCTACTCCGAAAGAACAAAAAGCTGTGCGCTGCTATGACCTGACATCGAAGATAGAAAACGGAAAGCTGGTATGGAAGGCTCCGAAAGGGGAGTGGCGGCTGATTGCCGCTTTCATAGGAAAAACATTTCAGAAGGTAAAACGTGCTGCACCCGGCGGTGAAGGATATGTGATGAATCACTTCTCGGCAAAAGCTGTGTCCAATTACTTGAATCGTTTTGAACAGGCTTTCTCAGGAAAGACAGCTAATGGAACAGCCGGGACTCCAACTGAGTATCCGCATAATTTCTTTAATGATTCTTATGAGGTTTACGGTGCTGACTGGACAGGTGACCTGTTCGAGCAATTTGCTCTTCGTCGTGGATATAAATTGGAGGAGTTCTTGCCCGATTTCCTTTCAGAAGAGCGTACAGAGACTACCCGCCGTGTTATTTCCGATTATCGTGAGACTCTTGCAGAACTGCTTCAGGAGAACTTTACCCGTCAGTGGACGGACTGGGCGCACAAACATGGTTCACGTACCCGTAATCAGGCACACGGCTCACCCGGTAATCTTATAGATCTTTATGCAACGGTCGATGTTCCCGAATGTGAGGGCTTTGGACTGTCGGACTTCGGTATCCGCGGACTACGTAAAGACTCGTTGACTCGTCCTAACGACTCTGATCTCTCCATGCTGAAATATGCTTCTTCGGCGGCACATATCGCAGGAAAGCCTTATACGACTTCAGAAACATTCACCTGGCTGACAGAACATTTCCGTACTTCACTATCCCAGTGCAAACCGGATATGGATTTGATGTTCGTATCCGGTGTGAATCACATGTATTTCCATGGAACGACTTACTCGCCGGCTGAGGCCGCATGGCCGGGATGGAAGTTTTATGCCTCTATTGATATGTCTCCTACCAATAACATTTGGCAGGATGCTCCGGCATTCTTTGATTATGTCACCCGTTGCCAGAGTTTCCTGCAAATGGGACAACCGGATAATGACTTCCTGGTTTATCTGCCTGTTTATGATATGTGGGACGATCAGGACGGTCGTCTGCTGCTTTTCGATATTCATAAGATGGCGAAACGTGCTCCTCGGTTTATAGAGGCAGTGCATCGCATTTATGGTGCAGGATATGATATGGATTATATTTCCGATAACTTTATCCGTAACGCTATGTGTCAAGGACGGTAAGATATTTACTTCCGGTGGAGCTTCTTATAAGGCATTGGTAGTTCCCGGTGCGCGCTTGATGCCTGCTGATGTGATGGAGAAATTACTTCGCCTGGCGGATGAGGGAGCTACGATTGTTTTCCTGGAACAGTATCCGGAAGATGTACCGGGATTGAATGATTTGGGTCAACGTCGTGCAGAGTTTAATAAAGCTTTGGCACAAATAAAGGAACGGGAAGGAAAAGAAGGCATGTCCTTTTCGGAACAGATTATGCCCGCACACTGGCTGCCACCGCCACCGTTCCCGAAGAAATGAAGACTACTTTTGGATTGAGTAGCATCCGCCGCTCACATTCCGAAGGATACCACTATTTTATCTCAGCTTTAAAGACAGAAGACACTGAAAGTTGGATACCATTGGCTGTACAGGCACGTTCTGCAATGCTTTATAATCCGATGAATGGTACATCCGGTAAGGCGCGGTTGCGTCAGAATAATGGCAGGACAGAAGTCTTTCCTGCAATTGGCATCCGGTGAGTCTATTATTCTGAAAACATTTACAGATCACGATGTTGCCGTACCGGAATATGGGTATTGGACATCTATGCCCCAGGATGAAGCGGCAAAGATACTTCCGGGTGCTTGTTCTTTTGCCGGTAAATGGGGGATTTAGTTTCGTAGAAGCAATGCCTGTGGTAAGTAATGTACCGGATAGTGTTTCTCTTGGTTCGTGGACGGAAATAGCTGCCGAAGGTGTGAAAAATACAATGGGGACAGCTTGTTATACCACCACATTCACTTTGAAAACTCCTGCTGAGGCTGGAGAATGGATGCTTGATCTTGGCGATGTTCGCGAGAGCGCACGTGTACGCATTAATGGACAAGAGGTAGCTACGCTTATAGCTGTTCCTTACCGTTGTTTAGTGGGTAAATATCTTCGTCCGGGTGTGAATACACTTGAAGTGGAAGTAACGAATCTGCCTGCCAACCGTATTGCGGATATGGATCGTCGTAATGTGCCTTGGCGTATCTATAAAGATGCCAATATTGTGAATATCCATTATAAGAAGGATAATTATGGAAAGTGGGAATCGGTGCCAAGTGGTTTGTTGGGGCCTGTGCGCTTGATTCCGATGCAGAGTATAAAATGATAATTTAGCGTTCTGCGCTAAATTATCATTTATGTACCATATTATCTTTTGAGCGTTTGCATATACAGTATCCTTTGTGGTAAGAATATCAGAAATAACATCTTTTCAATCAAAACTAATACAGAGTATAGGGGAGTAATCCCCTATTTTTGTATCGTCAAATATCTATTTAATATCATGAAACATTGCTTTTTGCGGTTGATTTGGGTGCTACTACCAGCGGCCGTACCATACTGGGAACATTCACTCCGCAAGGATTAGAACTACAAGATGTGAACCGCTTCCCTAACCATCTGATTGAAGTTGGAGGACATTACTACTGGGATATCTACGAATTGTACCGTCATATTCTGGAAGGTTTGAAACTGGCTGCCCGGATGGATGATGTGCAGATAACCTCTATTGGAATTGATACCTGGGGAGTCGATTTTGTATGTGTGGGTAAAGATGGTGGTTTGCTTCGTCAGCCCTATTCTTATCGTGATCCGCATACGATGGGAGCTCCTGAGGCTTTTTTTGCCCGCGTTCCCCGCAAGCAGGTATATGGATGGACAGGTATTCAGATCATGAATTTCAATTCGCTTTTCCAGTTGGATACTTTACGCCGGAATAAGGATAGTGCACTGGAAATGGCTGATAAGATCCTTTTCATGCCGGATGCACTTAGTTATTTACTGACCGGAGAGATGGTGACTGAATATACCATTGCCAGTACGGCTCAATTGGTAAATGCTGAAACGCGTCGTCTGGAACCGGCATTGCTGAAAGAGCTTGGATTAACGGAAGATAACTTCGGGCGTTTTGTATATCCGGGTGAGAAAATAGGCGTATTGACCAAAGAAATACAAACGATTACCGGACTGGGAGCAATACCTGTGATTGCAGTTGCCGGACATGACACGGCTTCCGCTGTGGCTGCCGCACCAGCATTGGACCGTAACTTTGCTTATCTGAGCAGTGGCACATGGTCATTGATGGGAGTGGAGACAGATGCACCGGTTATTAATGAAGAAACAGAAGCACTGAACTTCACGAATGAAGGAGGTGTTGCGGGGACGATTCGTTTACTGAAGAATATTTGTGGCATGTGGTTGTTGGAACGCTGCCGTTGCGATTGGGAAGAAATATCTTATCCTGAGCTGATTGCTGAAGCAGAGGCATGCGAACCTTTCCGTAGTCTGATAAATCCGGATGATGTTCTGTTTGCCAACCCGATGAATATGGAACAGGCTATTCGTACTTATTGCGCTGACCATCATCAACCGATACCGGAGACACGTGGACAAATTGTACGTTGTATTTTTGAAAGCCTGTCACTGCGCTATCGCCAAGTTTTGGAGAACCTGTGCAGCCTTTCTCCCCGGGGTCCTGTAGAAGTACTGCACGTTATTGGAGGAGGAAGCCGTAATGATTTGCTGAATCAGTGGACTGCCAATGCGGTAGGTATTCCTGTTGTTGCCGGACCGTCGGAGGCGACCGCTATCGGCAACGTAATGATACAAGCTCTCACAGCAGGTGCAGCAAGTGACATTGTTTCCATGCGCCAACTTATCAATCGTTCAATTCCATTGAAGACTTTTACTCCGGAGAACGTTGAAGTTTGGAATACCGCTTATCTGCATTTCTTGCAGTTAGCCTAATATTACTTGTCAGTGATAACGTATAACTAATAAATTATAACTAATAACTAAAAAACTAGTACCATCATGAAAGAAGAATTGATTCAAAAAGCCTATGAAGTGGCAAAAGAACGTTACGCAGCTATCGGCGTAGATGTAGAAAAGCAATGGACACCTTGCAAAAGATTTCCCTCTCCCTGCATTGCTGGCAGGCAGATGATGTAGCCGGATTTGAAGCACAGGGTTGCATTGACCGGAGGCATTCAGGCTACCGGAAACTATCCTCGGCAAGGCTCGTAATATGGAAGAACTGAGACAAGACGTATTGAAGGCAGCCAGCTATATTCCTGGAACTCATCGTTTGAATCTGCATGAAATCTATGGTGACTTCGGCGGTAAGTTCGTTGACCGCGACCAGGTGGAGCCGGCTCACTTCGAAAGTTGGATACAGTGGGCAGCTGAAAATAATATGAAGTTGGATTTCAATTCCACTTCTTTCTCTCATCCGAAAGAGTGGTAATCTTTCCCTTTCTAATCCTGATAAAGGTATTCGTGACTTCTGGATAGAACATACTAAGCGTTGTCGTGCCATAGCTGAGGAGATGGGTAAACGCGAGGGCGATCCTTGTATCATGAATCTGTGGGTACATGATGGCAGCAAGGATATCACTGTGAACCGTATGTTGTATCGTGAATTACTGAAGGATTCTCTGGATCGCATTTTCGAAGTGGAATACAAGAATATGAAAGACTGTGTAGAGTCTAAAGTATTTGGTATCGGTCTGGAGAGTTATACGGTAGGTTCCAATGATTTCTATATCGGTTATGGTGTGAGCCGTAATAAGATTGTTACACTGGATACAGGTCACTTCCATCCGACTGAAAGCGTTGCCGACAAGTTGTCTTCATTATTACTGTTTATTCCGGAAATCATGTTGCACGTGAGCCGTCCGGTACGTTGGGATTCTGACCATGTAACGATAATGAATGATGAGACAATGGATCTCTGCAAAGAAATTGTACGTTGTAATGCTTTGGATCGCGTACATATCGGTTTGGACTATTTTGATGCTTCTATCAATCGTATCGGTGCGTATGTAGTAGGTAGCCGTGCTACACAGAAATGTGTGTTGCAAGCCCTTCTGGAACCGCTGGATACTTTGCGCAAATATGAAGCAAATGATCAGTTATTTGAGCGTCTTGCTTTGCTCGAAGAAGGAAAATCTTTACCTTGGAATGCTGTTTGGGATATGTTCTGCTTAAAGAACGGTGTACCTGTAGGTGAGGAATTCATTACTGAGATACAGAAATACGAAGCAGACGTTACGTCGAAACGTAATTGAGGGATTAATGGTTAGTGATTACTAAACGTTATTATCATGAATACACTGATAGGATTGTTGATTATAGCTATCGGGAGCTTCGGGCAGAGTAGTTCGTATGTACCCATTAACAAGGTGAAAAACTGGTCGTGGGAGAGTTTCTGGCTTGTACAGGGAATCTTTTGCATGGCTTGTTTTCCCGTTGTTGGGGGCATTGCTTGCCATTCCGGCGGGAAGTTCGCTGATTGAACTTTGGGGGGCAGGCGGTGCTTTGCCTGCTATGGTTTATGGTGTTCTGTGGGGCGTAGGTGGATTGACCTTTGGGTTAAGTATGCGTTATCTGGGTGTAGCACTTGGACAAAGTATAGCCCTCGGTACATGCGCCGGATTCGGAACACTCTTCCCCTGCTTTGTTTGCCGGAAAAGATTTGCTGCATGGTGAAGGACTGATGCTACTTATTGGCGTCTGCATAACGCTGGCTGGTATTGCTATCATCGGATATGCCGGTAGTCTTCGCTCCAAGAATATGACGGAAGAAGAAAAACGGGCAGCTGTTAAGGACTTTGCCCTGACGAAAGGTTTGCTCGTGGCATTGCTGGCAGGTGTGATGAGTGCGTGTTTTGCTCTTGGGTTGGATGCCGGAACACCTATCAAAGGAGCTGCTTTGGCAGGTGGAGTAGAAGCTCTTTATGCTGGTTTACCTGTAATTTTCCTAGTTACTCTCGGTGGTTTCTGTACAAATGCTGTTTATTGTATTTGGCAGAATATCAAGAATAAAACCGGTAAGGAATATTTCTCTGTAAATGGTACGACATTGACGAATAATCTCTTATTTTGTGCTCTTGCCGGTGTACTGTGGTATTCACAGTTCTTTGGTCTTGAAATGGGTAAGAGTTTCCTGACAGACAGTCCTATACTTCTTGCTTTCTCTTGAGTATCCTGATGTCACTGAATGTTACGTTCAGTAATGTTTGGGGTATTTTGCTGAAGGAGTGGAAAGGTGTCAGCAATACTACGATTGCCGTTCTTATCTTAGGCTTGGTGGTTCTGATCTCTTCCATCATAGTAGTGGCAATGGCACAGGTATAATAGTGTATAGCTACGAGTTACGAGCTACAAGTACTTTTCGGTATGATAGCGCAGCAACTCGTAGCTTATAACTCGTAACTTAATTTATTATAATGAAATCAATTCTCGAAAATCGCCAGGCATTGACTTATGCAGTCAATCAAGTGGCAGAAGTTGCCGGATATCTCTGGCAAAAGGGATGGGCTGAACGTAATGGCGGCAACATCACACTGAATATTACTGAATTTGTAGACGATGAGATAAAGTCGTTGCCTGCTATTAGCGATGTAAAGCAGATCGGTGCTACTTTACCTTATCTGAAAGGTTGCTATTTCTATTGCAAAGGAACTAATAAGCGTATGCGCGATTTGGCTCGTTGGCCGATGGAACATGGTTCTGTAATTCGTATCCTGGATGACTGTGCCAGTTATGTGATTATTGCGGATCATCCTGTGATGCCTACTTCTGAATTACCTGCCCATCTCAGTGTACACAATCGTCTGATTGAGAAAGGTTCGCCTTATAAAGCTTCGTTGCATACTCATCCCATTGAATTGATTGCTATGACTCATTGTAAGAAATTCCTTGAAAAAGATGTTGCTACCAATTTGCTTTGGAGTATGATTCCCGAAACTAAGGCTTTCTGTCCGCGTGGTTTGGGTATTATTCCTTATGAATTGCCAAGCTCCGTAAAATTGGCAGAGGCTACCATCGAACAATTGGAAGATTATGATGTGGCTATGTGGGAAAAAGCATGGTGTATTTGCAGTGGATGTGGATATCATGTCGGCTTTCGATCAGGTGGATGTACTGAATAAGTCTGCCCTGATTTATATTGCAGCCAAAAATATGGGCTTTGAACCTGACGGTATGAGCCAAGAACAAATGCAGGAAATGACTCGTGCATTTAATCTGCCTAAATGATTCTTAAGTAGATGGCAGGCATTTCTTATTGACTGCTATCTACTTTACTAATTCTTTAAAAAAGTATAATATGAAGCGAATATTCTTCTCTCTCGCTCTGCTGTTGGTAGTAACAACTCTCGCTGCCCAGACCAATATGACGGCAAGAGAAGCTGCTGTAAAGATTGCAGACCGCATTCTTGCCAGTACCACATACGAGTTTAAGAATACGAAGACTGGTGAAACTTATAAGTCCGTCAAGAAATTACCTCTTGACATGAATGTGAAGGTAGCATGCAAGTACAATAACTGGCATTATACGAATGGTGTAACCAATATGGCTCTCATGGAACTGGGAGATAAACTTGCTGACAAGAAGTATGAGAAATATGTTTTGAAGAACATGAATTTTGTGTTCAATGAAGGTAATCTTGAATTCTTTCGCAAACAGTACGATGAGGCCTTTAAACAAGATGGTTGGAATGCCGTGCGAAAATTGAGTTGGCACATGATCTTCCGTGGCAAGCGTCTGGATGATAATGGTCCGATGGGAGCCAGTCTGATTGAACTGCAGATGAGATATCCTAATCAATCTTTTCTGGATTATGTTAACGAAACAGCCGAACACCTGAATTACGGTGAACCTCGTCTGGTTGATGGTACCATTGCCCGTATATGGCCGCATGTCAATACGATTTGGGCAGATGATGCCTTTATGGCAATTTCTTTTCTGGCACGCATGGGTAAGATGACCGGTGATGAGAAGTATTTTAATGATGCAGCCAATCAGGTGCTAAACTATACCCGTTATCTCTGGTGTCCTGAAAAGCAGATTTATTATCACTGCTATCATACGGATAATAAGGAACATGGAGTAGCTCACTGGAGCCGTGCCAACGGATGGGTATTTATGGCACAGGCTGATCTGCTTAGTATGATGCCGAAAGATCATCCGATGCGTGAAGCTGTTATCGAAAATTTCCGCCAACAGGCAAGTGGTGTAGCCCGTTATCAAGGTAAGAATGGACTTTGGCATCAGTTGTTGGATAAAGAAGATTCTTATGAAGAAATCACAGGAACAGCAATGTTTGTTTTTGGTATTGCCCGTGGTGTGAAAGAAGGATGGCTACATCCTGATTTCATTTACGTAGCTGAGCAGGGATTGAAGGGTATGATGAAAAAAAGATTTCTGATAATGGAGATGTTACTTCTATTTGTGTAGGAACAGGTATCATGCCTTCGTTGGTATATTATTATAACCGTCCTACACAGGAAAATGATCCTATGGGCGAAGGCCCTGTACTCCGTGCATTTGTCGAAATGATAGATGCACCCAAGTACACAGAAATAAAGGCCGAAGAACAATATGATAAAATTGTTGTAAAAAAATAATCTTTCCCCTATTACTCGTTTTTATTAGTCCGCTCCGGTATATTTTTTTAGAATAAAGCCGGAACGGACATTTTTTTATTCATAAATAATTTCTATTTTTTGCCACATATCTATTATGTAAAACACGTGTTATGACTAAGAACTATAATGATTTAGGGGTTGAATTCAAATATTTGATTGTGAATGATATGGACCAGAAATTTGGTCTGTGGGTAAATACCGTGGGGTTCCAGTCCATTCAGCCAAATTCTCCTTATCCCTTGAAGGATCATCCTTCAGGATATTTCTTTAATGCCCAGAAGGGGCGTGTTTTACGTGAATATCAGTTGGTTTATATAACTAAAGGACGAGGTTTGTTTGCTTCCGATTCTACTCGGAGAAACAAGTCTGTAAAGGCAGGCTTATGGTTCTTTTCCCGGGCAATGGCATACGTATCATCCATATCAGCAAACAGGCTGGAATGAGTATTATATCGGTTTTGAGGGGCCGGTCATCGATGATATGCTGAGAGGAGGCTTCCTCTCTAAAGACAATCAAATACTGGAAGTAGGTCTGAATGAGGAACTGGTTACCCTTTTTTCACGTGCATTGGAGATAGCTGAGGCTGATAAGATTTCATCCCAGCAATATCTTTCAGGTATTGTATTGCACATGATAGGAATGATTCTTTCCATATCCAAGAACAAGATATTCGAGATGGGTGATGTTGATCAAAAGATTGAACAGGCGAAAATTATTATGAATGAGAATATATTCAAGGATATTGACCCGGAAGAGTTGGCCATGAAATTGAATATCAGTTATTCTTGGTTTCGTAAGGTTTTTAAGGATTATACGGGATATGCGCCTGCTAAGTATTTCCAGGAACTTAAGTTGCGTAAGGCAAAGCAGTTACTGGTTGGCACTTCCCAATCGGTAAAGGAAATTTCGTTTATGCTCGATTATAAATCTACTGAACACTTTTTCTCTCTCTTCAAAAAACGTACAGGATTTACTCCATTAGAATACAGGTCTTTCGGGCGTGAGACGAATGTAGAGGAGGAAGATTTATTGTAAAGTTAAAGCGAAAAGCACTTTGACACTTTGCTTTTTATGCATAATGAGAATGTGATATTTCCGTCCGACGGAGGGGGAGAACGAAAAGAAACGAACGGAAATCAGCATATTGTTGATTGAGAGTGGAATACAGAAATACGTACAACTCTGAAAAAAGAAAAACAGATGGTCTGTCCACTGAAAACACATAGTTTGCTTCCCATCTATAGACCGTTTATGTTCGATCCATGGATCGTTTGTTCTTCATCTATAGATCAGACGTGTTTCATTTATAGATTGTTTGCGTTAGATCTATAGTTCCTTTGTGAAAGAACTATAGTTTCTTGCATAAGTATTGCATTCGTCGTCTGTTTTATACGGAAATACTGCATTTATATTCTATAAATTATGCAGCCGGATTCTATTTGAACTGTTTGTGGAAAATGTTCTGTTGGGAAAAGGATTGTTTTGATAGCTTTTTGTTCGCAGTGAGGCGGAATGAGTGACTTCTCTTGTGATATAAAGAGTTAAGTGGGAAGAAGCGGAGATTCTCTCTCCGTCATTTTGTACAGCCAGAAAATCATTCTGCTTATTTATTGTTTGCCAGAGAATGCCTTTCTTTGTAAAATCGAATAATAAAGCCAAATACTATGAGTAGAAAGCACTTTTTGGGTACTATCCTTTTCTTACTGACAGCTTGGGTTGTACAAGCTCAGGAAACAGAACGTCAATATCTTTCCGGCACAGGGTTGGGTAACACCGTAACCGGCAGTTTCGTGTATCCGAAGGACACAACAGCGGGCGTTGGAGTAAAATAGAAGTTCCTTCACAATGGGAACTGCAAGGCTTCGGTGAATATACCTATGGCCGTTGGTATAAGAAAGCCGGAGTGAAGAATCCTTCGATGGAAGAAGGTACTTATAAGCGCTCTTTCCGTGTTCCCCGCAACTGGCAGGGACAGAATGTACGCCTCTGGTTTGGTGGCGTAATGACTGATACCGAAGTCTTCGTCAATGGCCAATCCGCAGGCCCCGTACATCAGGGGGAGGCTTCTATCGCTTCTCTTATGACGTCGCCGATCTGCTGAAATTCGGAAGCAACAATCAAATTGAAGTTCGTGTAAAGAAGCACTCTGACAACAAGTCCATCAACGCTGCCGAGCGCAAGGCGGACTGGTGGCTCTTTGGTGGAATATATCGCCCCGTATGGCTGGAAGCAAAGCCGGCTACGCATATCGAACGCATGGCTGTAGATGCCCGTGCGGATGGAGAGCTAAAAGTAGAAGTACATTTGCAAGGTACCACCGGAGAAGAAAGTCTTTCCATGGAAGTGGCACCGATATCTGCCAAGGATGCCGAACACCGTCCCGTGAAAGTTACTAAAGATTCCGTTCAGTTGCTGACTGCTCATTTCGACGGTATATCTCCGTGGACTCCTGAGTCTCCTGTACTCTATCGGCTTACAGTTTCTCTGCTCGGTAAGGAAGGAAACGTCATTCACTCCATGGATACCCGCATCGGCTTCCGCACCATTGATTTCCGTCCTCGCGACGGACTCTACCTGAACGGTACCAAGCTTGTTATGAAAGGCATCAATCGGCACACTTTCCACCCCGATGGCGGACGAACTACGAATAAAGAACTCAGCATACAGGATGTCAAGCTCATAAAAGAGATGAACATGAATGCCGTCCGTTCTCACTATCCCCCCCCTGATGAACACTTCCTGGATGCCTGCGACTCCCTTGGTTTACTCTACATCGACGAGTTGGCTGGTTGGCAAGATGCTTATGATACTCCTACAGGTACTCGTCTTGTTCGTGAAATGTTGACGCGTGACGTGAATCATCCCTGTATCGTGCTCTGGAGTAATGGTAACGAAGGTGGATGGAATACTGCAATTGATAGCCTGTTCCGTACTTACGACCCGCAAAAACGTCATGTCATCCACCCCTGGGCGGATTTCGACGAACTCGATACGCACCACTATCCTGCTTATCTCACCGGTGTGGCTCGTTTTACCAATGGCTATAAAGTCTTCATGCCCGCCGAATTCATGCATGGCCAGTACGATCAGGGACATGGTGCCGGGTTGGAGGATTTCTGGGCACGTTACACTGCTCACCCTCTCTTTGCCGGAGGCTTCATGTGGGCATACAGCGACGAAGCTGTACGCCGTTCCGACCGTGGCGGAGCGCTGGATAGTGAAGATTACAATGCCCCGGATGGTATCCTCGGTCCCTATCGCGAAAAGGAGGGCAGTTACTATTCTGTCCGTGAAGTCTGGTCGCCTATATATGTGGAGCCTCTGATGATTACCCCCTCGTTCCGTGGTGAATTCCGGGTATCGAACCGATTCCTGTTTACGAATCTGGACAAGTGTTCCATGCGTTGGCGCGTACTCCATTGTGCTTCGCCGTTGCAAGGTGAAGCTGTGGGTAGCCCGGTATCTGTAGCCGATGGAGGTGCCCAAGCCTGGCGTCAGGTAGTAGATAGCGGAATGGTACAACTTCCTTCGTTGGTTCCCGGTGAGACTGGGTTCGCCCGAATCACTGCTCCCAAGCTTTTTGAGGGGGACATTCTGGAACTTGAAGCGTATGGAGTGGATGGCGAAAGTATCTGTACACGTACCTTCCCGATACATTATGCGAAAGATTATCTGCAAGGTGAACTGGAGGCAAATGCTCATTCGTCCGCTTCACAAACTTCAGTCACGGGTAATTGCCGTGTTGAAGAAACCGATACTCTGATTACTTTGCATTCTCCTGCCGTTACCGTCTCTTTCCGGAAGAGTGACGCTACTATCACTTCTGTGATAAGGAATGCCGACAGTCGGGTTATCCCTCTGAAAGATGGTCCTGTTGCCGTGGGTATGAAGATGATCCTGTCTAATCTCTCCGCTCGTACGGAAAATGGTGATGCTGTTCTTTGTGCACGCTATCGGGGTGCTGCCGACTCTATCGTTTGGCGTCTTACCCCTGCCGGTCTCCTCTCTATGGATGCCGTGCTGTTGAACCGTGCTTCCGGTGGCGGTGGCTTCGACGATGCCTTTACCGACACCGAAGTCCTGAACCTTGGACTCACCTTCTCATATCCCGAATCCGAGTGCTCCGGCATGCGCTGGATGGGACGTGGCCCGTACCGTGTCTGGAAGAACCGTATCCCCGGTGCCAATTATGGCATCTGGCAGAAAGATTATAACAATACCATTACCGGTGAAAGCACCGACCGCCTTGTGTACCCCGAGTTCAAGGGCTATCATGCCAACTTCTATTGGGCTACCCTGCAAAGCCCTACGGTTCCTTTCACCGTGTATGCCGCCAGTGATGGCATCTTCTTGCGGGTATTCACGCCCGAAGAACCCCACGGCCGCCAGGATGGCATCAATACCATGCCCGACTTCCCCGCGGGAGATATTTCTTTCTTACTCGATATTCCGGGTATCCGTTGTTTCAAGCCCATCAGCCAACATGGTCCACAGAGCCAGCCGGGAATTATCCGCATCAAGAAAGGAGACGAAGGACTACGGCTGAATCTGATGTTCGACTTCCGTTAGCTTCCCCAAAATACTATTAATCTAATTATCTGTTATCAAGAATACCATGAAAAAAGTATTTTATTCCCTTTTCGCTGCTTTCGTGCTGACGGCTTGCGGTTCGGAGAAACAAGCTCCGATAGACCGTGAAGCATTGGTGACTCGTAACAATCCTCAAGTAGCCTCGTTCGATTCGTTGGCTTCGCTCAGCGTGGGTAATGGTGAATTTGCGTTCACGGTAGATGCTACTGGCTTACAAACATTCCCGTCTATGTATAGTAAGGGTGTGCCTTTGGGGACACAGAGCCAGTGGGGCTGGCATTCATTTGCCAATCCGCAAGGATACAAGTCTGAAGAAGTCCTGAAAGCCTTTGACTTCGGTCGTGGACACGAAGAACTCTACGCCTGCCAGTTCAAGGAAGAGGGACGGCAAAAAGAAGCTTCCGACTGGTTCCGCGTCAATCCGCACCGCTTGCACTTGGGGATCGTTGGCTTGGAACTGGGTGACGGAGTGAAAGCATCTGATATCACCGATATCCGCCAAACACTGAATATGTGGAAAGGTGAAATCACCAGCCACTTCACACTGAATGGTAACGCTTTCGATGTACGGACAGTTTGCCATCCCGATCAGGATATGATTTCCGCCAGTGTCATCAGCCGTGCACATGTCGGTGTCAATCTGCGCTTTCCGTATCCCACGGGTGCACATGCTGATGATGCCTGCAATTGGGATGCGAACGATAAACATTCTACAACCATTGTCCGTCAGGATGCCCAAAGTGCCGTGCTGAAGCGTGTGCTCGATGAAACCACTTATTATGTAACCCTGCGTTGGGAAGGTAAAGCCAACCTGGCCGAGAAGTCCAAGAACTATTTCGTCTTGACTCCGGATGAAGATATGCTGGCATTCTCCTGCCTCTTTACACCGAATTTTCAGGGAACCGTATTCGAAAGTGAACCTGCTGTCTATGCTGACGGTCAGGTATTGCCCTCTTTCGCAGAAACTGCTGCTGCCAGTGCCTCTCATTGGACGAACTTCTGGACGAATGGCGCTGCTGTCGATTTCTCACATTGCACCGATCCGCGTGCAAAGGAGCTGGAACGTCGTGTGGTACTCAGTCAGTATCTTCTCGCTATCCAGTCTGCCGGTAGTGTACCTCCGCAGGAGACAGGTCTGACTTATAATTCTGGTTCGGTAAGTTCCATCTCGAAATGATTTGGTGGCATCAAGCCTGGCAGCCGCTTTGGGGGCATACTGATCTGCTGGACCGTACGTTGGGTTGGTATGAAACCGTAGAACCCGTTGCCCGTGAAATAGCCCGTCGCCAGGGGTTTCCCGGTGTGCGCTGGATGAAGATGACCGATCCTAGCGGTACGGAAGCGCCTTCCAATGTAGGTTCTTTCCTGATCTGGCAACAACCGCATTTCATTTATCTGGCCGAGCTTGTTTACCGTTCCAATCCTTCAGACGAAGTGATTCAAAAGTACAACAAACTGGTGCAGGAAACTGCCGAGTTCATGTATGCTTTCGCAACTTATGATGAATTCCACGGTCGTTTCATCCTGAAAGGTGCCATCCCTGCACAGGAAACATTGCGTGCAGCTACCACCATCAACCCACCTTTCGAACTCTCTTACTGGCACTTTGCTATGCAGACAGCCCAGAAGTGGCGCGAGCGTGCCGGTGGAAAGCGCAATCTGGAATGGGACGAAATGATAGACAAACTCTCTCCGCTTGCTTATAACGAGGATCATCTCTACCTGGCATCCGAAGATGCCGTTGATACTTACAAAGATATTCGTTTTACCAGCGATCACATGGCCGTGCTCGGTTCCGTAGGTATCCTTCCGATGAACAAGCTCATTCGTGACGACTATATGAAGAATACCCTGCACTGGGTGTGGGACAACTGGAATTGGGGGAAAACCTGGGGTTGGGACTATCCGATGACTGCAATGAACGCCACTCGTCTGGGCGAACCCGAAAAGGCTGTAGGCGCTTTACTGATGGATAAACGCACTAATACCTACCTGTTGAATGGACATAATTATCAGGATGGCCGTCTGCGCTGTTACCTGCCCGGTAATGGTGGTTTGCTGACTGCCGTAGCATTGATGTGTGCCGGTTGGGATGGGTGTCAGGTGAAGAATCCGGGCTTCCCGCAAGACGGAACATGGGATGTGCGTTGGGAAGGTCTGAGTCCGATGCCGTAAGTGCTATCACTCTTTATCACATCTTATCCATCACCCTATATGAAACGAATATTTCTTTATGCCGCTATCTCTCTGTTGCCTGCCATCGCTTACGCACAGTATACCACTGGAAATAAACCGCAAGGTGCTGGCGATCGCATAGAGTCCACCTCTTTCAACGATCATAAACGTGGTGCCTCCCGTACCTTGCAATATCGTCCGGATGGAGAAGACTTTGTAAGCGTCAACGGTAAGAACCGCTATACCCGCGCTCTCTATGGCAGCCACACAGCTTTCCGTTTAGAGACGAGCGACCGTCCCGTTTTTGCCGTTTATGAGAAACGTAATAGTAAGAATATCAGTTTTCGTCTTCTGCTGAGTGATGGCAGTTCTGTAGCTCTTGACTCTACTGCCTGGTGTGAATCACGCTACACTCCCGGTCGCCGTTCGTATCGCCTGACGCATCCTGCACTGGGGTGAAAATGCAGAACTGCAGATCTTCGCTCTTGCCTTGCCCGATGAAGATGCTGCTATCTGGAAGATTACTCCCATCAATATGCCTCAGGGGGCTACTTTACGCTCTTTGCTGAGCGAAATCCGTCTTGACAAACTGAGCCGTAACGGTGATATGGGAGCTGATCCTCCGGGTTGCTTCGATGCGCCGGAGCACCCTGAACAATTACAGACTATGGATATAGCTCTGGATACTGATCCACAGAATATCTATATTCTTGTCCGCGATTATTCCTTGGTGATTCCTTCCTTTGAAGAGAGCGGTGTTGCTCTCTATGATAAATCAGAGCGAGCCCGTGCCGAACTGGCTTCCCGCATTCGGATTACAACTCCCGATCCATTTTTTAATACCCTGGGTGGTGCCCTTGCCGTAGCTGCCGATGGTATTTGGGATGGTGAAGTCTGGTTGCATGGTGCCATTGGTTGGCGTATGCCCCTTAGCGGCTGGCGTGCAGCTTATACAGGCGATGCTTTGGGGTGGCACGATCGTGCCCGTACGCATTTCGATGCCTATGCTGCCAGCCAGGTGACTGAGGTACCCAATACGATACCACATCCTGCACAGGATTCTGCCCTTGCTCTGGCTCGTTCCGTAAAGCAATGGGGTACACCGCAGTACAGTAACGGATATATTTGTCGTAATCCGCGTCGTAACGATCAGATGCATCATTATGATATGAATCTTTGTTATATAGATGAACTCCTGTGGCATCTTAACTGGACCGGTGATCTGGAATATGCCCGTCGTATATGGCCTGTATTTTACTCGTCATCTTGCCTGGGAGAAGCTCAACTATGATCCCGATAATGACGGTCTTTACGATGCCTACGCCTGTATCTGGGCAAGCGATGCCCTCTACTACAACAGCGGTGCCGTAACTCACAGTACTGCTTATAACTATCGTGCCAATCGCCTTGCTGCTCTGATTGCTGAAAAAAATAGGGGAAGATTCCACACCTTACCGCGAGGAAGCTGATAATATATTGAAAGCACTGAATGCCCGCCTTTGGATGCCCGAACGTGGACATTGGGCTGAGTTCCGGACTTCATGGGACATAAACGCCTGCATACCGCTCCCGGTGTGTGGACCATCTATCATGCGCTCGACAGCGATATTGCCGATCCTTTCCAGGCATACCTTGCCACCAGTTATGTAGACCGTGAAATTCCTCATATTCCTGTTCGTGGCGAAGGTCTGAAAGATGAAGGATATGCTACCATTTCCACTACCAATTGGCTACCTTATTCTGGAGTATTAATATATATGTAGCTTTTGCCGAAGTGATGCATACTGCCCTTGCTTATTTCCAGGCAGGTCGTACCGATGCCGGTTTGAAATTGTTGAAAAGTTCCATTCTGGATGGTATGTATTTAGGTGAAAGCCCTGCCAACTTTGGGCAAGTCAGCTTTTATGATGCTGCCCGTGGAGAGTGTTACCGCGATTTCGGTGATCCTATCGGTGTTGCTTCCCGCGTGTTGATACAAGGTCTTTATGGTATTCTGCCGGATGCAATGAACGAACGTTTGTTAGTGAAACCCGGTTTGCCGTCCGCATGGCCGTCTGCCTCTCTGCATACACCGGATATTGATTTCGATTTTCAGCGGGGAGATAAGGAAGGAGTTACCTCTTATGTCGTAACTCATCGTTTGCCTGCTGTCCGTACCCTGGAACTTCAGTTTCCGGCACAACGTTCTAAGGTGGCAAAACTTAGAATCAATGGGAAACCTGCCACGTGGACATTGGTTGAGAAATCTATTACTCGTCCAATGCTGTCTGTCGTGGTACCTGCCTCTTCCGGTGAAGAGACAGATGTACGTATTGAATGGGGTGGTGAAGAGTTTTCTTCTCCTGCATCAGTTCCTGCCAACGTTATATATGCTGAGGCTCCTGTCTGCTTTGTTCCTATGCAACAGGATGAAATGAAATGGTGGTATCCTGTTGGCAGACCTCATTCTGAAGCTAATCAAAGTTTGATAGAACCCAGTACTTTCACCCAAGTTCATTTTGCAAAATGTGAGCCGGTAGTGATGGATACCCGTTTCAACTCATCTGTGACGGATATTTTCCGTAACGAATATCTTTCTCCCCGTTCTCCTTATACTACTTTGCAAATACCCAAACAGGGTATCGGGGAGTGGTGTCATCCTTTACATACAGTGGATATTAATGATGCCGGGCTTCGTTCTTCTGTTCAGAATGGTATATTGAATACTGAGTTGGGCATACCTTTCCGTACTCCTGCTGAAGGTCATAATGTGGCTTTTACTTCTCTTTGGGACAATTATCCGGATAGCCTGGAAATTCCTCTCAAAGGAAAAGCTTCCCGTGCTTATTTGCTTATGGCGGGCAGTACGAATCATATGCAGTGTCATATCGATAATGGAGTTATCCGTATCTATTATAAAGACGGTACCCGTGATGTTATGTTCTTGCGCAATCCGGATAACTGGCCTCCTATCGAACACATCTTCTTTGAAGATGGTTTAGCATTCAATCGCCATACGCCGGCACTCTACCGCCTGCGACTTAAAACAGGCGAAATCAGTAATAATTTCGGTGAGGAGTTGGGATTCCCCGGTGCTTCCCGTGAATTGGATGGTGGAGCGGCTGTGTTGCTCGAAATGCCTTTGAACCCCGGTAAGAAGCTTTCTCACCTTGTTCTCGAAACTCTTTCTAATGATGTGGTAATCGGATTGATGAGCATTACGCTGCAACGGTAAGTAATCCCTTGGCAAAGCACCATACGAAATACCCGCCATATCACTACTTTGAATACTGTTCCTACCAAGAAACCTATCAGTGCCCCGATGCCCGATTTGAAGGCGTCCCGGGCACTTCTTTCTCCTAAAAGTTCTCCGATAAAAGCCCCTCCGAAAGGTCCTAAAACAATTCCCCACGGGCTGAAAAACACGATTCCGACAATAGAACCTATCAGGCATCCCCAACTTCCCCATTTGGTTCCACCGCTAAATTTACTTCCTATAACAGGAGTGAAGTAATCCAGCACTTGCACCACCACAACCAGCAACAACCACACGAGTAACTGGGTGGTAGAAAATTGCGATCTATCCGTAATGTGAAGCAATAACAAGCCGACGTAAGATATAGGCGGCCCGGGAATGACAGGCAGGATACAGCCCAATAAGCCTACGATAAGGCATATTCCTCCTAATGTGATGAGTAAAATGTCAACCATGCTGATATGGATTTGGAAAAATATGGCTCAGTTGTAATTTTGGGGATTAATATTTGTTAATTTCCCTTTATGCATACACCTTTGCTAATCTATACAGAAAGAACCTCTTATCTACTACTCCACGAAATGAAGCCCTAAATGCTTTAATTTTTGCATTAAAAGCTTCCGCAGCAGCATTTGTGCTTCTGTTCACAAAGTAGTTTAATATCCGTTCGTAATGATTCTCAATGGAATTGGCAACAGTAGTGAATGTATCATAACCAAACTCCTCAATTTCATTATTATACCAAAGTGCCAGTTTGGCACGAGCCACATCTTTATCTGTATAGTCTGAAAATATCTTCCCTAATCGTAGTGCGTAATAGTACACGGATTTTATATCCGGGAATTGTTCAAAGAGTAGTTTGGCTCTTACCTTCTGGCTTTGCAGCCACTTGTCCGGAGCCTTAAACAGCAGGTACCGGCTTCTGGCCAACAACTGTCTGAGTGTATCTCCATTGCTAAACACTTTAGGTTCATAACTTTCCCCTTGGCTTTAGCTTCCTTTGATTTTCCTGTTCTCATCCTTCATTACTTGCCAGCGATAAGCGATCCGAAGGTCTTGTACAGCTTCATAAACCAACTTTGAGACATGGAAACGATCCACTACCTGCATAGCCCCGGGAAAACAACGTTTTGCTATTTTCTGCATACTGCCGGCCATATCAAGTGTAATTTCCTTTACTTGGTTGCGCTTATCGGCATCTATTTTGAGAAGCACATTGATAACATCCTCTGCTTTAGTTCCCTTTACAATAGCTACAATGGTGCCTTTTCGACCATGCTTATCCCGATTGGTAAGGATTGTATATAGTTCGCCTTTGCTTAAAGCCGTTTCATCAATACATAAATGATAACCTATATTTTTTTAGGATAAAGAATAAAGTCTTCAGCATGTTCCTTCTGATTCCAATTATTGAAATCACTTAAATGTTCTTTGTATTGAGTCTGGAGTTGCTTGCCATCCATACAGTAATGTTCTGCTACACTTTGGCAACTAACCGCATGATTGTCTAAGGATAACACTTTTAAAAAAGCTCCGAACTCAGCTGTTATGCGAGTACCGGAGGCTACTAAGTTCAATCACGACTATAAGTTTGTCCTGTTTCCGGGTCTTCCCAACGACGCCGCTTGATGCGTAGATATACAGCCTTGCCGCGAACAGGAAAGTCTTGCACTTCTATTTCCGGGAAGAAACCTTTGGAATGTAGATGTAAATGGGAATGCACTTGAGGAATGGAAGGCTTTTCCTCAAGAAAAAAAATGAAGCAAGTCTCTTGAGAGACATGGTTAACCAGGTCAAAATAGTCAAGCAGGCCTGCAGGAAAGAACAAGCTCAACATCTCCAGTGGAGTGGCAGGGGGTTGAAGGTTCTGTTTCATGCCACAAAGATAGTGTTTTTAACTAATTCCCCCAAGTTTTCAAACTGAGCCAAAAATATTGTCTTTTTGTGAACCGATATATAACAAAAAAGGTCTAACTCTTGTTGAGAATCAGACCTTTTTTGTGTCGGAATGAGGCGACTCGAACGCCCGACCCCTACGTCCCGAACGTAGTGCGCTACCAACTGCGCTACATTCCGATACTTGCTTTCGAAAAGTGGTGCCACCAGCAACCGAAAAACGGTTTGTATAGCACTATTTCTCAATAAATTATATCTTTATTACGATGTTAGTCCCTTGAATAAGGTTTTCACAACTTTGCACCGTTCAACACAATTTTGTGTCTTAGGTTCGATTTCTGCGTGCAAAGGTAGATATTTATTTGGAATTATCAATATCTCCAAGAAGTTTTTTTTAGCATTTAGTATATTTTCAAATATTACATTATCTTTTCGGGAAACAAAAACAAGAGTATATTCTATTGAATAATAGATGTTTATAAAATTATATGCAATAATGGGTAACGATATAGAAACGAGCGAAATTCTCTAATCTGCTTTGTGTTTCTATTGTTCTATCTAAGACAAAGATAATTCTTTATGATAAAAACTCCAATGTTTCTCTATATAATTCTTCACTTTTCAATTCATTTGAGTGAGAACTTTTACATTAGACATTATATCGAATAAGGTTTTAGGGTGCTGATAACCAATATCCCTATTTCTTATTCTGTATAAACTCTATTATCATTTATTTTTATATTCCTTAGGTGATAAACCAGTATTTCTCTTGAAATATTTACCAAAAAAAGATTGAGAGGGAAAATTTAATTCATCACTAATTTGTTGTATCGTTAGTTTTCCGGTTTTCAGTAAGGCTTTTGCTTCCAATATGACATAGTCATCAATCCAATCAGCAACCGTACGTCCACTAACTTTTTTTATTACAGTAGAAAGATAGCTGGCAGATAAATATAATTTGTTTGCATAAAATGAAACTTTTCTTTCTTGTTTATAATACTGCTGAACCTCTTTCAAAAATTTCTGCATCAGCATTTCCTCGTTTGTTAGTTTTCTATTTTCCATTTTCTCGATAAAATAATATCCCAACCCATAAAAAAAAGCACAAGTAAGGTGCTTCACTGTTTCCTTTTTATAAGGATTTCGGCTGCCCAATATATTGCGTACCATATCACAATACGATATTGCAGGAGTAAAATGTTCATCTGTTAGATTTAGGATAGGATTTTCTTGGATAAAAAGATGAGTTTGAAAATCATAAGATAATCCCAATCCACTAAGGAACCTCTCTGATAACATAATACATATACATTTAAAATCATCACTCATATATTCATGTTCAAGTATATATCCCGGCATAGTAATACACATAGTCTGTGATTTCAATGTACAAGGAAGTAAGTTTATTCGTCCCCTCGCTTCTCCATGAGTCACAATGCAACATACGTACATATCATTTTTTATCGGATAAGGGGGAATGATGTCTTTATTGTACGAGAATACACAAAAATCGTTTTTTATGCTCTTTATATCCTCTTTATCAGATAAAAAAGATTGTATTTCTAAAAAAGTTTTTTCCGTCATTTTCTATTATTTAGACTACAAATATAGAATAAAAAAGATTGTTTATATACATAAATATAATAAATCGTCCAAATGTTTCAATAAAAAGACCTTTGTTGCATTTCAAAACTACATGACCTTTGTAAACAAAAAAAAGACTATTGTCATGAAAAGTAAAAAATAGTAAACCAAGTTATTTTATACGAGTTTGTTTTTTTGTAGTAAATAGTGTATTATCTACATATGGCAATGCGCAAGTAATAACAGATTCTTTAGCAAATGATATTAGGAGTTTTGCCGCACGTAATATTTCGAGGTATCGTACTTTGAATTTATATTGGGAAACAAAGGGTACGCATAGTTATTCCCTTAGAATGAATGGAAAAAATATTGAGAGAGGAAGAAGGAACGATTTGCATACAATTAAATTTTCAACAATGTTTCCTATTTTAAAACAAAAAAATATTTCACTATATGCCAATCTTCAATACAACTGTTACAAATCCCAAAACAACCTTTCTGATGTCAATCAGTCCATTTTATTTACACAAGATGCATATAATTATTATGCAGGTGGAATAAATGGAGCATATTATATCAATATGTTTAATAAACCTTTGATATTATCTGCAAATATCATGCTTGATGGCTGGGACAAAGGTATAGGAAAGGTACAAGGTCGCTTTTCTGCCGTAATGCTAATCGTAAAAAAGCCTGATATGAGTTTTAGTACAGGTCTTATGGGAATGACTTTATTTAATAGTATTCCTATAATGCCAGTTTTTACTTATTGGTGTCGTTTTAATCCACATCTAAGTATAGATGTGACTTTGCCGAGCCAGATATATTTGCGCTATCAAGTACGCGCACAAAGAATTTCAGTAGGTACGTCCATGTCGGGAGAGAGTTTTTATCTCAAAACCAATTTAAGAGGTTTCACAGAAACTTGTTATTATAGTGATGCCGTTTTTAAACCTGAAATTCATTATGAATATATCATTAATAAACATTTTTATTTATCTGTTCATGCTGGATTATCCATGGTTATAAAAAGTGGACTTTATCAAAAAAACAGGAAAGAAGTAAAATTTATAGATGAAAATGGGAAAGTAGAAAAAGAGCCTATCATAGAACAGAAACGCCCTATTATACCGTTTTTTAATCTTGGCATTTCATATAGTTTATTTAAATAATTTTATTCAAATGCGACCTATTTACTATCTAATCATGTATTAAAAATGAGTAGTTTGTTACAACAGAGATTTTTTCGATTACTATCGGAATACTCGCAGCGCAAAGTTTCTGCATCTGAACTTACAGAAGCTATCGAAGAATTGGCTACGCATGTAGCCGATTTCAGTATCAACGAACAAAATTATGGCGTATTACTACGTTATTTTTCTTTTGGCTTGTATCGTCTTAAATCGTATCGTGTACGGTTTGAGCAAGAAAAAAATGCCCTATCTGCATCTAATTGATGAAGCGATAGGGCTGTTAAACACCGAAATACGTCTTATCGAATGGCGCATCAAGTACCCGGAACAGTTGCGGCAACACACCGATAAACAAGCCCTTTCCCCTCTCTTTCTTGCCGACAAGACAACCCTTATCAACATCATGGAAATGGTAAGCGGTCTGTTCCTCTCCAAAGACATCGTATATCAGAACGGCAAACCCGCCTACTTGGTGGATTTATCCAAAGCCTTTGAATGGCTTTTCAATATCAGGATAAGCGACTGCCACCAAAAGCATGAGGACGTGATAAAACGCAAGCCGGGTAAAATCACAGAGTTTCTTAATGGACTGGCAGAGCTTATCCGCAAGGAACATGAAAAGAAAGGGTACAGATAGCCAACGGCTTACGATTTATTTATAGGGGATTCCATTAGTTCCCCCGTAATTTCTTTGCGCCTGTTTTCTGAACTTTGCTTCATCAATCGATTGACAGACCATAATGTATAATCAGAAAAATGAAGCAATCATGTATATAGAGAATGACGATTTCAGCGTATGGATGCAGAAGCTGTACGCCAAACTGGAAGAACTCTGCAAGGATGTACGGGTACTGCGCAATGCCGACAGGGTGCTGCCCGAAGATGACAACCTGCTGGATAATCAGGACTTGTGCCTGCTGTTCAAAGTAAGTATCAAGACCCTGCAACGCTACCGGGCTATCGGTGCGCTGCCGTACTTCACAATCAGCGGGAAAGTGTACTACAAGGCTTCCGATGTCCGGGAGTTCATCAAGGAGCGGTTCAGCGTCACCACGCTACGCCAGTTCGAGAAAGAACACTGCACGAAGAAAAAGAAGTGAATTAAAAAGCCGGGGCGGTTCTGCTCCGGCTTCGCTTTGGGTTTATGGTTTGCCCAGCTTGTCGGCTTGCTCTCTTAGCTGCTCGGCTTGTTCGTTCAACAGCCTTGCCCGTTCCAACGTTTCCGCCTGTTTCCTGCTGCGGTATTCAAAGCCTTTCACCGAATCGGTCAGGCTTCGGATGAAAGCGTTGTCCCGTTCCCTGCTGAACTCCGTTTCCAAAGCAAATCAAGGCTGCTGCCGTCTGCCTTTCCTTTCATCAGGATATAGCGGTATTTTTTATATCGTTGTCCTGTAACCGCTGCATTCTTTGTATAAACCGCATATTCAATGCAAGCGACACAAGACAAATGATTATCCCTGCTGAAAGAAGAAAGAACTTGGGTTTCAAATAGGGAGTTACCCGGTATGTCAGTTTGTCATGCCATGAAACGGGCGTTGTTTCTCCGGTCGGTGTATCATCAGCCGGGAACAACACCTTTAACCGCTCCTTGAAATATCGGTGCGAGGTCACGATAAGCCCCTTTATATCTTCAAGGTCTTGTTTTTGGTTCTCGGACTGCCCTTTTCCGATACTGCCGATTTGGTTCAGAATCTCCTGTACCGTGTTTTCATGAATGCCGGATTTGCCCTGCATATCCGAAATGCGCTGTTCGATAACGTCCAGTCGGTTAATCGTTTCCTCCCGGCTGGCTGGCGTTACCTGCTTCTCCTGCCGTTCTTTCAGTTCCGTAACCATGGAGAGAAGCCCCTCCAAAATTAAGTTATTTTCCATGTTCCTATAATTTTAAGTGTCGTTTCTTTTTCTTCTTTTTTCTTTCACCGGGATTGTCGGGCGTTTCATCAGCCGGAGAGGATGAAGCGGAGAACAGACCGCCCAAGCCTGCCAGTAACGGACTGTCGGCTTTGCCCGGTGTCTGTGCTGGTTCCTGAACAGGTGCGGAAACTATCTGCCTATTGTTTCCGGCAGTGTTCAGCCCCGCATCCCCGAAACATTTATCCAGCTTGGAGAAACTGAAACTACGGTCTATCTCCGAACCTTTGAACGTGTATTCGCCTTTGGAAAAGGATATGCCCTGTATCTCGCTTGTCTGCCCCTTGTATTTGAACTGGATAGTAATACCCTTTTCCGCTAACCGCTCCTGTAACTGCTGCCAGTTCTTGGACTTCCCGGATTCATTTTTTACAGCGTTGTAAATCTCGTATTTGGATTTGTCCGGTTCTCTCAAACGGTGCTGCTTTACATGCTCCTTGCCTTTAGCGAAATAAAGCCCGTGTTTGGCTTTCAGCTTCTTGCATACCTGCTCGTTGCGGTACATGTCGTTCCTGTCCGAAATGGTCTTGCCGTTGTTGTCTATGCGGTTGAACACGATATGCACGTGCGGATGTTCCCGGTCTTGGTGGCGCACGATGATGTACTGCGTATCGGTGATTTTCATTTCACGCATGTACTCCTGCGCAAGCTGTACCATTTTCCCGTCTGTCAGCTTGGGTGCGTCCACCGGGGAATAGCTTAGCGCAATATGTCCGACAGGCTTTTTCAGGTCGGGGTTCATCCCGGCTTGCAGAATGAGACTGCGTATGATGTCCCGGTTGCTTTCGGCTAACACCCCCTCCGCATGAAGCAAGGCTGCCTGTTCCTTGCCGAGTACATAGTTCACGCAGCCTTTAAATCCGCTTCCCTTTTTTATTTTTCCAATCATCCGACAACTGGTTTATGATTTCGACAATCCTGTTCTTGAGTTTCACCAGTTCCACCGCTACCAGTGCGAACCCTCCGGCATTCGCCCGGTGCGCCAGTTGGTTGATGTTGTTGGCTTCGCCCGCCAGCCTGCGGATAGTGTCCGCATCCTGCCTGTTCAGCCGGGGCGTTACCTTTGCCGAAACGACAGCCTGCCGGACGTACTCGCTGACGTGCAGCCCGGCTTCGGTGGCTCGTTTCCTGATTGCGTAGAACTGTAACTCGGTCAGTTTCGTGCTGACTACCCGGTTCTGCTTGTCTATCCGGCTTTTTGTCGGGCGACCTCCCGGTTTGTTCCTTATCCCTGTCATACGTTTTTGCTTTTAGGTGGTATCTTAAAAATTGCGACCAACGGGAGAAATTTTCTTTGCGTTAAGCAAAGCAAGGTGTTTCGGTCTACCGAAACATAACCTTGCTCTCCCTAATCATACCGTTTACCGTTGGTAATCCTGCCGGACTAAATGCCCCTGCCCCTTTTTCTGTTTTGGGGTGGCACGTTGTCCGGTTTCCTGCTTTATTTCCTGCGCTTGGCTGGTACTGTTTTTCTGTTCCTGCTTCCTGCCGCACAGATAGTCGTTCAAGTCCGAATAACCCCTGTAATTGTCCGAGAAGTCACGCACACGGTAGGAATATTCCAAAGCGATAGCCTGTGTTGCCCGAAATCCTGCTTCGTCATTGTCGAGCATGCAGTGGATGCGTTTATACGGGAACAGTACGTCAATGGCTTTCGGCACGTTGGCGGTAGAGTTGAGTATGACATAATCCTGCCTGTCAAGGTCGGGCATGGTCGGACAGTTCTTCATCCGGAGTGTGAGGAAAGAAAGATAGTCCATAAAGCCCTCGAATACCAAACATTTCTCTCTCGGCTCTCCCTGCTGCCGTATATGGGTGATGTCTTTCGATGTGCTGCCCTTGAAACGGGGATTGCGGAGTTCGTAACCTCCTGAATCATTCCTGAACGCCAGCGCAAAATAAGGCTTCCCACCGATGCGGTAATACATTTCCTGCACGTATGGGGCTGCTGTTCCGGGGGAAATCCCCCTTTCCTGCAAGTAGCGCATGAGTGCTGGATTCTGTAACGGCTGTATTCTGCGTATCTCTATCGGGCTGGCAGCCTGCCTTTTCGTGTCCCTTTCGGGCAGGTCTTTCCCGTGAAAGGAAAAAGAGGCGGTTTCGCCCTGCTCCAGTCGGCAGATAGCACCGTAGGCGTTGCACCTGTTCTGCTTCATCACAAGGTCGATGAGCGTCCCGCCCTCGCCAGTTCCGTAGTCACACCATAGATTGGCGTTATAATCCACCTTGAAACTTGGCGTGTTGTCCTCCCGTAAGGGGCTGCGGTACATCCCGTAGCTTCCTTTTTCCGTAACGGGTTGGATTCCTAAAGAGTTCAGGTAGTCTTTGATACTGATATTGTTGGCTTCCTTGTAGGTCATAATCTTTATTTTTTTTGGTGTTGATAAATCGCAGTAGCACAGTAAGAAGTCAGTAAGAAGAAAAGTTACTATGTTTCTTCGCATAATTCTTTTTTCTTTCAGCGGATTATCTCTTATGCAGTAAGATAAGTAAGTTATTTCTTCAAAAGGAAATAGAAATACAGCCTTATATTCCTGCTTGCTCTTTTCTTGTTTTTCTTTTTTCCGGTTTTCCAAAAAGTTTTGGATTTTATCTTACTGCTTACTGCGCATTGTATAACAGATTGATTTTTAATAGTTTGAATAACAGCATAATACTTTTGCAGTAATTACTGCATGGCTGCCTATCCGTAATCGTCATTTGTATAGGATGCAGGAATAGGCTTTATTCTGTACCCATATACCGAATAATTCTGTTTGTTGATACGTTTTTGCACTCGTTTGAACCCGGCTTTGCGCAACGCTTCCCCCAGCCGTTTTTCAGATAGCTGCATGGCGCATATATCCCGTAAACGTGCCAGTATTTGTGCCGTTGTCATAAAGAACAAGGGTTCTTCCTCCTCTGTCGGCTTCTCAAAATATTGTGTCAGCATCTCAAACTCGACCGTCTACACCTCAAATCCCGCATTTGCTAAATGCAATTCTCTAATCTCCATATCATTGAACCAGTAGCGCACGCCCTGACGGTACAGGTACATAATTTCGGAATAGACGTTATCCATGTGAATACTTTCTGCCGTGGGCTTGTCTATGCGCAGCACCTCGAACGGCAAAAAACGCCTGCTGCCTGTCGGGTCGGTCAGGAACTCGTTGCCGTTCACCGAAGCCATGAAGCTGGCGAGGTGGGGGTATTCCTCTATGTAAACATCATACGGTCTGCGGTACTTCACCGCCGGGGTGGTGATAAGGTTCTTCAATGCGTTCTCGTTCTGCTTGTTGAGTTCCTTTAGCTGGTCGTCAATGTTGATGAACAGGTATTCGGCTATCAGTGTCAGGATGTCTTTGCCCTGCGGGTCTATCTTCCCGGTAAACAGGTAGTTCTTAAGCGGTGTCGGGCAAAGGTTGTCCAGCCACCACGATTTGAATTGTCCCTGCCTGTCCCCTGTCAATACCAGACAGGTATGGTTCTGACATCCCGTGTCATTCATGGCGTTGGCTACCACACCGACAAGCCATTTCGTGAAATATTCCTCCCATTTGCCGGGGTTGGCTACCTGTACCGTGTTCAGAAGCCTGCCGATATGCCCGTGTTCGGCAGGATTCAGTAAGGGCAGGGCGTTGAAGTATTCCCGTATGGGATGTACCTTTCTTGCGAAATCGCTTTCCAGTATGGTACGGATGTTCTCGGCAGAGGTGACAATACCAGCGGTTGCGTCCAGCCTGCGCCTGAACGAGTTCAGGACGAATTTCGTAACGGGCTGGTACAAGCCCGAAGAACTTGCAGCCCGGTATTCCGTCCGGCTCTTTACGGTATTGAACCGGAAATCGTACAGGACATTCAACAGGCTTTCGATGCGCTCGTTCTTTGACTGCCAGCCCTCGATATGCCGTGCATCATCACTTCTTTTCTTTTTCATCGGGAAGTCTGTTAGAAGCCGGGACATACTGCTGTTGCATCCACTTTTTGAGTTCCTCCATGTCAAAACGCAGGGTACGCCCACGCTTGACACACGGTATCATCCCCTTGCCGGCTAAATGATACAGGTAATTGACCGAATACCCGGTTATGCCGCTGGCAACGGATATTTTGACTAACACAGGCTCTTTTCCGTCCTGCCGTTCTTCGGGCTGTGCGCCCATGACCGGGGCAATCATCTTTTCGATGTTCTCCAGCCGTTTGAAAATTTCTTCGAAAGGATTGTTCATAGGTGCTTGTTTTTTGAATTAGCACCACAAATAAAATAAGAAAAATCGGTAAAAAACAAAGCGTCAGCCGTTTGGAATCGCTTTGCTTCGCTCTGCGCCAAATTAATGTCGGCAATTGGAATACGTTTTAGTGTTCATTACCTTACTTATTTAGGGAGTGGGGAAAAACCGGAGTTCTTGTTATCGGTTCGTTTCTTTCGTGTTGTTGGGTTGGCGGTGGACATTTTCGGACACGCAAGGTCATTTGCGGACAGGAAGAAACAACCTGTCATTCAGCCTTATATATTTGCACCAGTGAAGAAAAACGGAGTATTGACAAGAATAAATATATCGGTTATGGAAATAGTGACGATTGAAAAAGAAAACCTTTGAACTATGGAAACAGAGGTTTGAACATTTTGTGGGTCGTGTGGATGCGCTCTGCGTGCCTTTACGCAGGAAGCGTGACAAGTGGCTGGATAACTGCGAGACCTGCCGTTTGCTGAATGTTTCAGCCCGGACAATGCAGACCTACCGTGATACGGGGAAACTGCCTTATTCGCAGATTAACAATAAGATTTACTACAAGGCTTCGGACGTGGAAGCCTTTCTGCTCGACCAAGTAAGGGACAATTCTAAAAAGTAGGCGTATGGATTTGATAACGAAAGATTCCGAAACCACGTTGGTACTGTTTTCCTCCCTCGACAGGGTACTGGAAAACGTGGAGTACGTGGTAATGAACTATCGCCCGGTATTGAACGGTGAACACTACCTGACGGGCGATGAGGTGTGCAGGCGGCTTTGCATCAGCAAACGGACGTTGCAGGATTACAGGGACACGGGGCTGCTGGGGTACGTGCAGCTTCCGGGAAAAATCATCTACCGGGAAAGTGACATCATGGATTTGTTGGAAAGGTTCTATCAGAAATGAAATCTTGAAAACATGGAATCTTGTTTTCTTGCTTTCTTGAAAGATTGAAATATTGAAGTATAGCTGTCTTGTTTTCTATATTGTTTGATTGATTGAAAGCCAGCAATCACAGTTTTCAAGAAACCGTGATTGCTGGCTCTTTTGATTTTTATTTAATTGATTTCTCTGTGCTATATGTTAAATACAGAAGAACCATTAGTTTGTATTACATATTCAAAAGTGATTTCATCGTTATAATCTCCTCGCTTGTCGTCTTTTAATGCAAGAATTTTTATTGCAGCATAAAATCCATTTATATTTTGTAACACGACAATTTGGTTAATAATTGGAGTCCTAATTCTTGATGAACTATCATATATGCGAGCATCAGTTATTTGGTTAATATCCGATAAATCTTTAACTAAGGCAACTGTTGAGACACTTGCGGAATCGTTGTATATGTGAATACTTCTATTGCTTGCTTTAGAAAAGCATAATTCAAACATTAATTCATTTTGACCAATACAATATCGTCCATTGTTATTTGAATAATCAAAAGTTACAAGTCCTTTTACCGCCGGAGAAACGTATTTCTCATTTGAGGGTATAAATCTTTGTTTTGCAGAATCTTTTATATTCTTAAATGGATTTTTTCCAATAGGAGGAATAGGTAATACTGGTTCATCAAGAATATCTCTTAATAATTCTTCATATTTTGATTCATATAGATTAGAATCATTGAAATCAATATATTGTCTTCCACCTAAGAATATAGGGACTTTTTTAGTTGTATCATTGTTTCTAATAAGTGGGATAACCCAATTTGAATTTTGGTCTTGAATGTACTCTGCTGATATTATCTGTTTTTCATATCCAGCTCCACCTTTACCCTCATTGGCTTTTGTTACATATTTTTCTGAACATATACAGATTACTCTTTGTGATTTAGAAAGTCCTTGTTCCATAAATGCAGCCAAATCGCTACCTAATTTTAAATTCCATCTATCTAAGATTATATCAACTCCATTTGAACGTAATCTTGTAGCAAAGTTGTAGAACCCACTCTTTATGCTCTTCATTGTCATGTGAGTAAGATACAAAAACTTTTGGTATCATAGTTCCCTTTTTATTTGATTGATTTACACAAAAATAAAATATAAAACTAATATGAGCAAATTTTAGAAACCAAACTTTATACGCTAATATAGAATCTTTAATTCTTAGAAATTTTAGATTCCACTATCTGCATATCCCTTAATATTGTTTGGTCTAATACCTTTGCGTAGTGCTGCGTCATTCGGGTGGATGAATGCCCCAGCATTTTAGCCACGTTCGGCAGTGACACGTTGTTAGCCAGCGCAATAACCGATGCAAAACTATGGCGGGCTGTGTGCGTGGTCAGGTTCTTTTTAATACCGCACAGGTCGGCAATCTCTTTCAGGTAGCTGTTCATCTTCTGATTGCAGGGAACGGGCAGCAAAGTTCCTTTATCCATGCAGTAGGGGTTATCCTTATACTTTTCAAGTATCTGTTTGGGAATGCTCAAAAGCGGGATGTTGCAGATATTGTTTGTCTTTTCACGGGGTTTCACTATCCACAGGTTGCCGTTGCTGTCCTCTAAAACGTGTTCGGGGCGCAAGTTATACACGTCTATGAATGCCAGCCCGGTATATACGCAGAAGATGAAAACATCCCGTACCAGTTCCAGCCGTTCAATCCTGAACTCTTTTTGCCATATCCGGTTTATCTCGGCTTGGCTTAGGAACTGTTTGTTTACCTCCACCTCGTGAAACTTGATTCCGGCAAACGGGTTCTTTGTCAGCCATTCGTTGGCAATGGCAAGGTTTATCACTTTCTTAAAACATTTCATGTACCGGATAACGGTATTCTGTGCGCAATGCTTCTCCGTCTTTAGGTATAAATCGAATTTGCGTACCAGTTCCCCGTTTACCTCACGCAACAGCATATCATCTACCTTGTAATCCCGTTTAACCAGTTCCATGAGGTATTTAAGGCAATTGTCGTAACGTCTTACGGTGATGTCGGCATAGTCCGTCCCGATTAGCTTCCGGCAGTTGTCGTTATGTTCTTTGAATACATTATACAATGTCTTGAAAGTCTCGTCCTTTCCCTGATAGCGGTTCACTATGGCACGTGCGGAGATAATCTTTCCCTCCAGTTCCAAGTCTTGGTAAATCTGATAGAATTTCACACGCAGGGCGTCAATGTAATGGTTTAGTTCTACGGAGTTTCGGTCTTTGCCTGTCGATTTCTCTTTTTCCTGCGACCAGAGTGGGACTTTTACGCTCCGCTTTAGTTGAAGTTCCACGTATAGGCGGTCATAAGTGACACGCACACGCACGGGTGCTTCCCCGTTTTTTAACAGTTTGCTACGCTTGATGAAGAACAACACGCTGAATCTTTTTCTTTCCATACGGCTCGATTTTTAATGATACAAAGTTAGGAAATCGAACCGAGAACCCTGTTATGTAAAATAGTGCAACGTGCTGTAAAAAGAATGAAGTAAATACCTCGCAGTGGAACATTTCGGGCTTTTAAAAACAGTCCCTTGAATAAGGACGTATAGTTTGCTTCAATCCCACTAATTTTGCTTACTCTTGGAAAAGAAAAATCCCCGAACTTCTTTGAAATTCAGGGATTTACATCGTTTTTCTTTCTTAAAAAGTGGTGCCACCAGAATCGAACCGGGGACACAAGGATTTTCAGTCCTTTGCTCTACCAACTGAGCTATGGCACCTTCTTCGTTTGCGGGTGCAAAGATAAATAGTTTTTTAATACAGCCAAAGGATTTCTGAAAAAATAAAAAGAAAAATCCCCCTTGCCTTCGGCTTCTGCTGACGCAAGAGGGAATCTCTGGTTAGGCTTGTGTTTATTTCCCAATAAATTATTAGCCTATTGCCTAATTTTTTTTCTCCTACTGGGAAAATATATTTTTCTTATTGGGCACACATACATTTATACCTTTTTATTTTTAGAACGTTACATTAATCAATATTCGGGTTGATGCTTTTCCAATCCTTTATTTCAGGAAGTACACCCATTCCGATTACTTCGTCGCGCAGCTTGCAAAGGTGTGCATAGCTCTCCTTCAGTTTGGCTTCTTCTTCCGGAGTACCTTTCAGTTCTTTGTAATGTACGCCGTCTTTGGTGATTTCTGTTTCCATAGCCATCATGATGTGGTCGAAACCGTGGCTGTGTACATAGGTACCTGCAGGCCAGCGGAACGGTTTGCCACCCATAGCAGCGGCAATCATCTCTTATGGACACGTACGCAGGGCTTTGGAAAGAAGAGCGTCCGCGAAGATTGATAATATTGGCACCACCCTTGGTTACCTTGCTTTGAATTTCAGCCCATTGCTCGGCTGTGAGAGCAGGAGTACCGATGATTTCCAACAAAGGTTTACCGTCTACTTTTGCAGTGGAAGCATAAACAGCCATTTGTTCTCCGTGGCCACCATAGGTACGGCAGTTCTCCACCTTATCGGGAGAAATGTGGAAATGCTTGGCAAGTTCGCTGCGTAGGCGAGTACTATCGAGAGCGGCAAGGGTAGTTACCTGTGAAGGTTTCAGGCCGGAGTACAACAGGGTAATCAACCCGGTGATGTCAGCTGGATTGAAAATTACCACTACATGTTTCACATCCGGACAGTAAGCCTTTACATTCTTACCGAATTCCTCGGCGATGGCGGCGTTGCCTTTCAATAAGTCTTCACGTGTCATGCCGGCTTTGCGGGCAGCACCACCCGAAGATACGATGTATTTGGCATCTGTCAGTGCTTCTTTGATATCGGAAGTGTAAGTGAGGTTCAGTCCTTCGAAACCGCAGTGGAACATTTCTTCCGCTACACCTTCCAAGCCCGGGCCGTAAGGATCATACAGACAAATGTTTGGTGTCAAGTGCATCATAATGGCAGTCTGTGCCATGTTAGAGCCGATCATGCCGGCAGCTCCTACAATCGTAAGTTTTTCGTTTGTTAGAAATTCCATAACTTTTATGTATTTAAAGGTGAATATTATTTCTCTCATTTCTGATTTCGCGGTACAAAAATAACTGTTTTTTCCAGGAGAATTGTTCATAGAAAAAAAGTTATGGTTTAGATTAAAAAGTTATTCCTTATATCTAATCTTTGTTCAAAAGCGAAGATTAGCTGTATCTTAGCGTTAAAAATAAGCAAGCTTATTTTGTACTGCTTTCGGTTTACATTACCTTTGCCCCAAAGGAAAAGAAATTATGAGCATCGAATTAGGAAAATACAATGTCTTGGAGGTAGTCAAAGAAGTAGAGTTTGGCATGTATCTGGATGGTGGTGAAGACGGAGAAATCCTGCTTCCCTTGCGCTATGTGCCCGAAGGTTGCCAGCCGGGAGACTTACTGAATGTATTTATATACTTGGATAACGAGGAACGCCTTGTTGCCACCACGCTGACCCCGCTGGTGCAGGTGGGCGAATTTGCCTGTTTGGAAGTGGCATGGGTAAATGAGTACGGGGCATTCTTGAATTGGGGATTGATGAAAGACCTTTTCGTTCCTTTCCGTGAACAAAAGATGAAGATGCAGGTTGGGAAGAAATATGTCATCCATGCTCATCTGGATGATGAAAGTTACCGCATCGTAGCTTCTGCCAAAGTGGATCGCTATCTTTCCAAGGAGGCTGCCCCTTATCAGGCGGGGGATGAAGTAGATATACTGATCTGGCAAAAGACGGATTTAGGTTTCAAGGCAATCATTGAAAATATGTACAGCGGTTTGCTCTATGATAGTGAAATATTCCAGTCCCTGCACACGGGCGACCGGGTGAAAGCTTTTATCAAGCAGATACGCGAAGATGGCAAGATAGACCTGATACTCCAGAAACCCGGTTTCGAGAAGGTAGACGATTTTTCGAAAACCCTGTTGCAATACATCAAGGATAATGGCGGACGGATTGCATTGAATGATAAAAGTCCGGCAGATGAAATCTACTCTACCTTTGGGGTGAGTAAGAAGACCTTTAAGAAAGGAGTGGGCGATCTTTATAAAAAGCATCTCATCCTCTTGCCGGGAGATGGTATTGTGTTGGTAACTTCCCCGAAAGTCCTAAACTGATTAGGGAAATCCCTATATAAGAATAGAGAGAAACAAGTGGATAGGGGATAATCTTCCCCTATTTTTGTTTTCAATAAAGAATAGATATTCATGAACTAAGTAAAAAACGCTACCATGAAACGAATATTATTTATCCTGTTTGCCACTTTGAGTACTGCTGTTTGCAGCGCAGGCACGAATGCTATGAGTAATAGCAAAGTACGTAAGGAAACCCGTTTCCTCACCGATAAAATGGCTTATGAGTTGAATCTGAACACCGAGCAATACAATGATGTGTATGAAATCAATTATGATTTCATTTCCGGCATACGCTATCTGATGGATGATGTATTGTATGGCAATGAGTGGGCGCTCAATCGTTATTATGATTATCTGGATGTACGAAATGACGATCTCCGCTGGGTGCTTAGCAGCAGGCAGTATGCTCGCTTTATGCAGGCAGAGTATTTCTACCGCCCCATCTATACCAGTGGAAACCGTTGGTACTTCCGTGTTTACATCACGTATACCAATCACAATCATTTCTATTTCCCTCGACCATATCATTATCGTACCTACGCAGGTGGGCACTATCGTACACATTATAATAATACAAGCTATTATCGTGGACGTTACAAACATCCGTTCTATAACGGTTCGTACCGCATCCGTGATACTAAATCCTATACTACGCACCGCCGTTCGGATTTCGGTTCTGTAACTGTACGTCCGGGTTCCAATCGTGCACCGGCAAGAGACGATGTATACACTACCCGTCGTAGCAGTTCCAATAATAACCGCTCTGCCACTACCGGTACTACCCGTCGTGAAAGTACGAACAGTAATGCTACTACCAATACTAATAATAGCTCACGCAGCAATAGTAGCACTACGCGCAGAACAGATAACAGCACGCGCAACAATAGCGGTTCCCGCAGTAACAGTAATAATTCCCGCAGCAATCGCAGCAGTGAAACGAAAAGCAAAACGAACACTACTCGCCGTAGCACCACTACCAAGCCGGGTACGGAACGTAAAGAGAACAGTTCTTCCAGTAACACTTCCCGCCGTTCTTCGGGTGATCGCCGCTAAGTAAAAAATGAGCGAATTATTTGTGTATCTGCCGAATAATTCGTTCCTTTGCACCGCTTTCGCGCAATCGCTGTCAGGACCCAGAGAAGAAGCCTGGTATGTTGCGTTGTAACGATCAAACAATTTAAGAACAATAACAATGGATTTAATTAAAATTGCAGAAGAAGCATTTGCTACCGGTAAACAACACCCGAGCTTCAAAGCAGGTGACACTGTTACAGTAGCATATCGTATTGTCGAAGGTAACAAAGAACGTGTACAGTTGTACCGTGGTGTTGTTATCAAGATTGCCGGTCACGGAGACAAGAAGCGTTTCACTGTACGCAAGATGTCCGGTACCATAGGCGTAGAACGTATTTTCCCAATCGAATCACCGGCTATCGATAGCATCGAGGTGAACAAGGTAGGTAAGGTTCGTCGCGCTAAATTGTACTATCTGCGTGCTCTTACCGGTAAGAAAGCAAGAATTAAAGAAAAAAGAGTTAATAGCTAATCTGTTATACTCTAATTTCGAGATAAAAAAGGGAAGCCAATTCGTTGGTTTCCCTTTTTTATTGCAATATATGGTAGCTGACATTCTGTGCCTTACAAGAAGTTAACTTCCTGTCAGCAAGGAGTTGACTTCTTGCCGACAGGGAGTTAACTCCTTGTCGGCAGGGAGTTGAGAGGTTGAAATTAGAATGGTGTGAGATGGCTATCCGTACTATACTTGGGATGCACTTGCTCCGTACCAAGGCCGTAGTTTCTCCACTCAGGGGTACTTGTGAGGGGAGATACTACGGAGCAAGTGCATCTCGGGTATAGTTTAGGTATGGTGATATGCAGTCGTAAAAGGTTTGTATTGAATTCGTTTGGTTTAAGTGCGCAGAAATTGAAACTATGTTATCTGATTTGCGCCCGGCTGTGCAATAAAGTGATTGCAGTTATTACTCCTAAGTCGGTATTAAAGACGAAGCAGCGTATTAAGAATAAAATAGGTTTGTCGGGTAAGGATAGTTTGGATCGGTATGTACAGCAATACTGATATAATTACTGTCTGAAGTTTTGCAAGTACTATTTTTTCGGTTGTAATCGAAAAAAATTATATCTTTGTAGAAAAAAAGTGGTTATGCTTGAACGGGAAATCCGAAATCAATTCTTGCTGATTTCAAACGCAAGAAAGTAATTGTATTATTGGGAGCAAGACAGGTTGGTAAAAAAAACTTTTGTTGTCACTGGCTCTTCTTCGTTTGATATGGCAAATGAAATCAATGAATCGGCTACTGGGCGTTTGATAGAATATAATCTTTATCCTTTTTCTTTGGCTGAGCTGGCTGCTGATACTTCTGAACGGGAGGAAAAACGATTGTTAGAGAATCGATTGATTTATGGCTTATATCCGGAAGTGATAACGGAGCCGGGGGATGCCAAAAGATAACAATTATCTGTATAAAGATTTGTTTTCTTATAAGGGCTTGAAAAAGCCTGATGTTATTCAAAAACTTGTTAGAGCTTTAGCTTTACAGTTAGGAAGTGAAGTGTCTTATAATGAACTAAGTAATCTGTTGGGAATAGATAAAGAAACCGTTGAAAACTATATATGTCTTCTGGAAAAATGCTTTGTTGTATTCAGACTGGATTCCTTTAGTCGAAATCTGAGGAATGAAATAAAAAAAGGAAAGAAAATTTATTTTTATGATAATGGAATCAGAAATGCAGTGATTTCCAATTTTGCTCCGTTAGAACTGAGGACGGATGCGGGTGCATTGGAGTTTAAATGGAACGCTAAGGCTAAAAGTAAGCAGCCTAAGGTTTTTATGGAAAGTTATCCAAACTCTGTTTATGAGATAATTACGCCTGAAAACTTTTGGAGTTTTGTGAGATAAAAAATCCTCCTTTCCCGTTTTACCGGCAAAAGGAGGATTCTACTTAAAATTATGATGGACTATTTTTACTTCAAGTCTCTTAGTTCCCAGCCCAATGCACTGGCACCTAATACAGCAGCATCGGAATCTTTCAATTCAGACATCAACAACTTGGCTTTACCTTTATAGATATTCAGCACATTGTCATCGATAGCTTTCTGGATAGGCTTGAAGATATAATCTCCGGATTTAGCCAATCCGCCAAACAGGATGATAGCTTCGGGGCTGGAGAATGCGATAGCATCTGCTATAGCTTCACCCAGAATGTTGCCTGTGAAGTCGAAAATATCTTGTGCCAGTTTGTCACCTTGAACGGCTGCATCGTACACATCTTTAGACGTGATATTTTCAGCAGGAATAGAACGAAGCAAACTTGGCTCGGTACGTGCAGTTAGGAATTCACGGGCTGTACGAGCTACACCGGTAGCCGAACAGTAAGTTTCCAAGCAGCCATGACGTCCGCATCCGCAGAGACGACCGTTCTCGCGACGTATGATGACGTGACCTAATTCTCCGGCAAAACCATCGTGACCATAAACCATCTGACCGTTGATAACGATACCGCTACCTACACCTGTACCCAGAGTGATCATGATGAAATCTTTCATACCACGTGCAGCACCATAAGTCATTTCACCGATAGCTGCGGCGTTGGCGTCGTTCGTCAATGGCAGTCGGGATACCCAGACGTTCCTCAAACATGGCTGCCAAAGGAATTACACCTTTCCAGGGGGCAAGTTAGGGGCAAATTCAATAGTACCGCTGTAGTAGTTACCGTTGGGAGCACCAATACCGATACCTTTAATTTTGTCTACGCCACCGTTGGCGATAATCAAAGGTAACAGATTTTTGCAGACTTCGTCTACATAATTATCTACCTGTTCGTGAGCGCCGGTTTTGATAGAGCCGCTTGCAATAATAGTTCCACGTGCATCTACAATACCAAAGACGGTGTTTGTTCCGCCTATGTCAATACCTACTACGTAGGGTTTTTCCATGCTTGAATTCATGATATTAATGTTTTGTTTAAAGGGTTAGTTAATTAGTTTTATGGTTACAAATTACACAAAGAAAAATGATACTTCAAAATCTTTTTGAAAAAAACTTCACCTCATTTGCAACTTTTCGTAACATAGCTGCGTCTAATAGTGAAAATTAATAAGAAACAGACTAAAAACAGAGAGATTCGTGATACAGCTGAAAGACATTAACAAGACCTACAACAACGGGGCACCCCTACATGTGCTCAAAGGCATCAACCTCGAAATTAAACGGGGGGAGTTCGTTTCCATTATGGGAGCTTCGGGTTCCGGTAAATCCACTCTACTGAATATATTAGGTATTCTGGATAATTATGATACCGGTGAGTATTATCTGAATGGTACGCTGATCAAAAATCTCAGTGAGACTAAAGCGGCTGAATACCGGAACCGTATGATCGGGTTCATCTTTCAGTCGTTTAACTTGATTTCCTTTAAAAATGCAGTGGAGAATGTGGCACTACCCCTTTTCTATCAGGGAGTGAGCCGTCGCAAACGCAATGCCCTGGCACTGGAGTATCTGGATCGCTTGGGGTTGAAAGATTGGGCGCATCACATGCCGAACGAAATGTCCGGCGGACAGAAACAGCGTGTCGCTATCGCCCGTGCCCTTATCACTCAGCCGCAGATTATCCTGGCTGACGAACCTACCGGTGCTCTTGATAGTAAGACTTCCGTGGAAGTTATGCAGATTCTTAAAGATTTGCACAAGACAGGTATGACTATTGTGGTGGTTACGCATGAAAGCGGTGTAGCCAATCAGACGGATAAGATTATTCATATTAAGGATGGTATTATCGGCAGTATTGAAGAAAATCAGAATCATGATGCTTCTCCATTCGGAAAAGACGGATTCATGAAATAAAAAAAGAATGTACAATGTACAATTTACAACGTACAATTGAAGCTTTGCCAACATTCCGGAAGGCAAATTGTAAATTGTAAATTGTCAAATAGTAAATGAATATATGTTTGATATTTGGCAAGAAATATACGGAACCATCAAACGGAACAAATTGCGTACGTTCCTTACAGGGTTTGCCGTGGCATGGGGCATCTTTATGCTTATCGTATTGCTGGGTGCCGGAAACGGTATTATCCATGCTTTCGACCAATCTTCCTCGGAACGTGCATTGAACTCTATCCGCATTTTTCCGGGATGGACTTCCAAGCCTTATGCGGGATTGAAAGAGGGACGCCGTGTCCGTTTGGAGAATAATGATCTGGAAGCTACTGAAAAGTTTTTTCCGGATCATGTAATCAGTGCCGGTGCTACCGTGCGGCAGAGCAATGTAAACGTCAGTTTTGGGCAGGAGTATGTGAATATCTCTTTGATGGGGGTACATCCTAACTATACGGAGGTGGAGACTGTGAAGACTGCAGACGGGCGTTTTATCAACCAGAATGACTTGAAGGAGCGCCGGAAAGTGATGGTTATACATAAGAAAACTGCTGAAATTCTATTCGGTAAGACTCATACTGAACCTATCGGACAGTTTGTTAATGCAAGTGGAGTGGCTTATCAGATCGTTGGTATCTATAACGACCAGGGAGATCGTGAAGCCAGTGAGGCTTATATCCCTTTCTCTACTTTGCAGACCATTTATAATAAAGGTGAACAGCTGAACAATATCATCTTTACGACTAAGAATCTGGAAACGATAGAGAGCAATGAAATTTTTGAGGCAAACTATCGTAGAGTAATTGGTGCCAGTCGCCGTTTCGATCCTCAGGATAACAGTGCTATCTGGATATGGAACCGCTTCACGGATTATATGCGGACGCAAAATGCAATGGGAATGCTGCGTACAGCTATCTGGGTAATTGGTATCTTTACTTTACTGAGCGGTATTGTAGGAGTTTCGAACATCATGTTGATTACAGTGAAGGAGCGTACTCGTGAATTCGGTATCCGTAAGGCACTTGGAGCGAAGCCGTTATCCATCCTTTGGTTGATAATTGTGGAGAGTGTCACTATCACTACTCTGTTCGGATATATAGGTATGGTGGCCGGCATTGCCGTCACGGAATGGATGAACTCAGCCTTTGGTAATCAGACTATGGATGCGGGAATGTTCCAGCAAACCATGTTCTCGAACCCGACAGTAGATTTGGGGATTGCCATTCAGGCTACGCTCACTTTGATTATCGCAGGCACACTGGCAGGATTCTTCCCTGCGAAGAAGGCTGTGAGTATCAGTCCGATAGAAGCATTGAGAGCGGATTAAGTCGAACGTAAATCGTAAATAGAAATTATGAGAATAGATATAGACTCTTGTGAGGAAATCCTCATCACGATTACAAGAAACAAAACGCGGAGCTTACTGACGGCTTTTGGTGTATTCTGGGGCATTTTTATGCTGGTGGCACTCATTGGTGGTGGCCAGGGGATGCAGCAGGCTATGAGTTCCCAGTTCGAGGGCTTTGCCACGAATTCTGCTTTTCTGGTTTCGCAGAAGACGGGGGAAGCGTATAAAGGTTTCCGCAAAGGACGCTGGTGGGATTTGGAACTATCGGACATTGAGCGTCTGCGTCATGGGGTGAATGAAATAGATGTCATTACACCGTCCATCGCTTATTGGGGAAGAACAGCCATACACGGAGATAAGAAATATGAATGTAGCGTAAAGGGATTGTATCCCGAATATGAGCATATAGAGCACCAGGAGATGGCATATGGACGCTTTATTAATGATGTGGATATTAAGGAGGCGCGTAAAGTGTGTGTGATTGGTAAACGTGTGTATGAAAGCTTATTCCGCCCGGGAGAAGATCCATGTGGAAAGTATATTCGGGTAGACGGTATTTATTACCAGGTTATCGGTATGTGCTCGTCCGAGGGGAATATGAATATCCAGGGACAAGCATCGGAGGCTGTGACTTTGCCTTATACTACCATGAAACAGGCATATAATCTGGGTAACCGGATACATGTGATATGTTTTACAGTGAAACCGGGTGTTAAGGTAACGGATATTCAGGATAAGGTAGAGCGCATTGTAAAGGCGGCTCATTACATATCTCCGGATGATAAGCAGGCAGTGATGATGCTGAATGCAGAGGCTATGTTCTCTATGGTGGATAATCTGATGACTGGTGTCCGGATTTTGATCTGGATGGTAGGTTTGGGTACTTTATTTGCCGGAGCAATTGGTGTATCGAACATTATGATGGTAACGGTGCGCGAACGTACTACGGAAATCGGTATTCGACGCGCTATTGGAGCACGTCCACGGGATATTCTGCAACAGATTCTTTCGGAAAGTATGGTGCTGACCACGATTGCGGGTATGGCAGGTATTTCTTTTTGCCGTATTGGTGTTGCAGGTATTGGAGGTTGCTGCCAATGATCCGGGGCATATAACTACGCATTACCAGGTTTCATTTGGCCTGGCTATCGGTACCTGTGCGTTGCTGATAGGTTTGGGGGTACTAGCAGGCCTGGCTCCCGCTTATCGTGCCATGGCGATCAAGCCTATCGAGGCTATCAGGGATGAATAATTGAGGTATCTGAATATTTAGAGAAGCCCTACAGACAGTAAGGTAAAAATTAAAATAGAAAAACAATAATATAATAATAGTATGAAAAAGTATCTGAAAATCGCATTGTTGGTAGTTGTAGCTGCCATTTTCATCTTCACGTTCGTGTTCCTTTATCAGAAGTCTAAACCGAAGATTACGGTTTATGAGACAATTACTCCGGCAGTAGCTGATCTGGAGAAAACAACGGTGGCAACCGGAAAGGTGGAACCGAGAGACGAGATCCTTATCAAGCCTCAGATATCGGGTATCATTGACGAGCTGTATAAAGAAGCCGGACAAACGATACGTAAGGGTGAAGTGATTGCTAAAGTGAAAGTAATTCCCGAACTGGGTACGCTGAACTCTGCCGAGAGCCGTGTGCGTCTGGCTGAACTCAATGCGAAGCAGGGTGAAACTGACTTCGCTCGTGTAGAGAAATTGTTTGAGGACAAGCTGGTTAGCTGTGAGGACTATGAAAAAGCTGAGGTTAGTGTGAAACAGGCACGTGAGGAGTTGCAAACAGCTAAGGATAATCTGGAAATTGTGAAGGAGGGTATTACAAAGAACAGTGCTTCTTTTTTCAAGTACGCTGATCCGTTCTACAATCGACGGCTTGATTCTGGATGTACCAGTAAAGGCCGGTAACTCGGTAATTATGAGTAATACATTCAATGATGGTACTACAATCGCTACGGTTGCTAACATGAACGATCTCATCTTTAGAGGTAAGATTGACGAAACGGAAGTAGGACGTGTGCATGAAGGAATGCCGGTGAAGCTGACAATCGGCGCTTTGCAGAATCTTTCATTCGATGCTATACTGGAATATATTTTCTCCGAAGGGAGTGGAGGAGAATGGTGCCAATCAGTTTGAAATAAAAGCGGCTATCCAGGTACCGGATACGGTGATGATCCGTTCGGGTTATTCTGCTAATGCGGAAATTGTACTGGAACGTGCACAGCAGGCACTTACCTTGCCTGAGAGTACAATCGAATTCAGTGGGGACAGCACATTCGTATATGTGATGACGGATAGTGTGCCTACCCAGAAGTTTGAACGTAAAGAAGTGAAAGTTGGCATGAGCGATGGTATCAAGATTGTTATCAAAGACGGTGTAGACGGTAAGTCTAAAGTACGTGGTGCAGAAAAAGAAGGATAAATAAAAACCGTTGGAGTAACCTTGTATAATTCAATAATAACAGATTATGAAGAAGAACTTAATAATGGGATGCATGGCCGTCTTTGCCGTTTCAGTACAGGCTCAGGAGGGCTGGACGCTGCGCCAGTGCATCGACTACGCTATAGAACATAATATTAGCATCCGCCGGACTGCCAATGCTGCGGAACAAAGTGCCGTGAGTGTGAACACGGCTAAATGGGCACGCCTACCGAATCTGAATGGTAGTGCCGGGCAAAGCTGGAACTGGGGACGTACGCAGACGGCTGTAAAGAATGAAGCCACTGGTGATTATTCTACGGTTTATGTCAATACAAGTAGTAACAGCACCAATATGTCTGTGTCTACCAGTGTTCCCTTATTTTCCGGTCTGGAAATTCCCAATCAGTATGCTTTGTCTAAATTGAATCTGAAAGCCGCTATTGCGGATTTGGAAAAGGCTAAGGAGGATATTTCCATTAATATTGCTTCTGCGTATTTGCAGGTGCTATTCGATCAGGAACTATACCAGGTAGCCATCAGTCAGGTAGCATTGAGTAAAGAACAGTTGGCACGTATTGCACGTCTTGCCGAACTGGGTAAAGCATCTCCTGCCGAGGTTGCTGAGGCTAAGGCCCGCGTGGCACAAGATGAGATGAAAGCTGTGCAGGCAGATAATAACTACCAGCTTGCTTTACTTGATCTTAGCCAGCTTATAGAGCTGGAAACTCCGGAAGGGTTTTCTTTATCAGCTCCTGCGGTAAAATTGGACCTGCTTCCTCTTACTCCGCCGGATGAGGTTTATCAGACGGCATTGACAAGTAAAGCTGCTGTTCAGGCTGCAAAATATCGTCTGGAAGGCAGTGAACACAGTATTCGTATTGCTCAGAGTGCTTTTTATCCTAAATTGAATCTGAATGGTAGTCTTGGTACGAATTATTATTCTACTCTCGATCGTAATTTCAGTCAGCAAATGCGGGATAACTTTAGCAAGTACGTAGGACTCAGTCTTAGTGTGCCTATTTTTAACCGTTTTGCCACTCGCAATCGTGTACGTACTGCCCGCTTGCAGCAGGAGAATTATTCTTTGCAGTTGGACGATGTAAAGAAGACGCTCTATAAGGAAATACAGCAGGCATGGTACAATGCATTGGCTTCCGAGAGCAAATATACCAGTAGTAGTACGGCTACCAATGCCAGTGCAGAGTCTTTCAAACTGATGAGTGAAAAGTATGACAATGGTAAAGCAACCGCTGTAGAGTATAACGAAGCGAAACAGAATCTGATGAAAGCCCAATCTGATGAATTGCAGGCTAAATATGAATATCTGTTCCGTACAAAGATATTGGACTTCTATAAAGGAATACCGATTGAATAACTTTTTTAGTGTCTTTCTCTTGAAAATCCTTCTCCGGCTGTAGGGCTGGGGGAGGATTTTCTGTATATTTGCTGCATGAGTCCTTTTATCAGCATAATTATCCCCTTTTACGGTACGGCAGACCCGGTGCTGCTACAACGTTGTCTTGATTCTATCCGCCGGCAAGGGATGGAAGAGGGAAGCTATGAGATAATTGTAGCGGATGACGAGAGTCAGACTACGGGAGGAGCGCGTAATAATGGAATGCAACAAGCACATGGTGAGTATCTTTTTTTTTTGTAGATGCAGATGATGTCTTATTGCCGAATACACTGCCTTCTTGTTTGTCTCTATTGAGACTGTATTCGCCTGATATCCTGAAGTTTGGTTTCCAGGAGCTTACTTGTCATTTTTCGTTAGAGAGACAGAACCTGATAAATCAATCGCTGTCTTATGTGGAATACTCATCCGGTGCTGACTTTATGGCACTCAACAACTTTACAGGAGTTGTTTGGACGCATTTCTTCCGCCGGAGTTTGCTGGAAACGTCTTCTCTTTATTTCAGTGAGACGAGCTTTTTGAGGATGAAGAGTTTGTTGCCAAAGCTTACCTCTTTGCCCGAAAAATGTTGGTGACTTCTTATAAAGTATATGGTTATTACCGTTCCTCGTCTTCTTTGACGGGAATGACTGCTGATGAAAAGTGTCGTGAGAGAATATTAGCCTTCAGGGAAATGCTTTTTCGATTGAAAGCGTTTAGCCAGTCTGCCACTTCTATTGAACGTTTGGAAGCATTGAATAGACGAATCCATTTTCTTGTTATTGATTATATTCGTCAGATGTGGAGAAATAAATGTAGTATGAAAGAGATAAAACAACAATTGACTGTCCTGAAACAAAATGGATTACTGCCTTTGCCTTCTAAAAAGTATTCCTGGAAGTATTGTTTGGTTTGTCCTGTTATTAATGTTTATATCCGTTTTGCTATATGAAGATATTGTTACTTGGAGAGTTTAGCGGGCTGCATTGGAATCTTGCGGAAGGGCTTCGGGCATTAGGGCACGATGTTTGTGTTGCTTCCGATGGTTGTGGTTGGAGAAATTACCCGCGCAACATAGCTCTTGACCGGCCGACGGATAGTTTGCGTGATGGCATTTTCTGTATTCTCCGCATACTGCGCCATCTACCGAGTTTTCGGGAATATGATGTTGTACAGATTATCAGTCCTTATTTTTTGCGCTTACGTAGCGAACGCACTTTGCCAGTTTACCGTTATTTGCAGCGGCATAATGGCAAGGTCTTCTTGGGAGCTTTTGGGACCGATTATTATTATATTCGCGCTTGTATGGAAACAGATGTTTTCCACTATTCGGATTTTAAGATCGGAAGCCGGTATCGTGATACAGCTTTTTAATCAGAGCACTCTTCAGGATTGGTATTATGGTGGGGCAGCTCGTGCCACTCAGGCTATAGCTGAAACATGTAATGGCATTATTGCTTGCTTATGGGAGTATTACGTTTCTTATCAACCTAGCTTCCCTGAGAAAACGGGCTTTATTCCTTTGCCTATTGATTTGCAGAAGATAACATCGCGCGTTCGCTGTGTGCCGGAGAAGCTGAATTTCTTTATTGGTATTCAATCTGCCCGTAGTAATTTAAAAGGTACTGATGTTATGCTGCCCGTGTTGCAAGAAGTGCAACGCAAGTATCCCGACCTTTGCCGGATTACCGAAGTGCATGATGTGCCTTATGCCCGTTATCAACAGTTGATGGATGATGCGGATGTCCAGTTAGACCAGTTGTATTCGTATACTCCTTCTATGAATTCACTGCTTGCCATGGCAAAAGGAGTAACTGTTGTGGGAGGCGGTGAACCGGAAAACTACGAGATATTAAATGAAACGGAGCTTCGCCCTATTATCAATGTCTTGCCTGATGAACAGGACATTTACCGGAAACTGGAAGAGATTGTTCTTCATAAAGAACGTATTCCGGAATTATCGGCGCAAAGTGTAGAATACGTAGCCAAACATCACGATCATATCAAAGTTGCCCGGCAATACCTCGATTTTTGGGAGCAGCATTAATGCCCTTTATAACTCATCATTTGTTTCACGGCATGGAACTGCTTGCTCCAAGCGATGAAACTGTTTATTTCAAGCCTTGAAACTTTTCATTTCAGATGGTGCAACAATTACCTCCTACCTTTTTCTTCTTTTTAAGCCTGTATTTGCCCTTGAATACCTTCTGTATCTTTCGGATGTAACATGAGTGAAAGAAAATGAAATGTTATTGCAGAAAGATGTAATATCAGCGAAAGTTTGTGTAAAATGATTGTAGGTGCCTTTTGATGTCTATGTTGTATATTTTTGCTGCAGGGAGATTTCCCTGCGAAAGAAACAAGCAAAGAAATATCAAAAAAGAAATAGTATGCAAAGACGTTTTTATCTTTTCTTGCTGGTGACCATCCTGTATAGTTGCACAGCTCTGAGCCAGGGAAGCTCAGCCGGAAATCCGGTGATTTATGCCGATGTACCCGATATGTCGATGATTCGGGTAGGAGATACCTATTATATGAGTAGTACGACCATGCACATGGCTCCGGGAGTCCCCATTATGAAATCGAAAGATCTTGTAAACTGGGAATTGGTGAATTATTGCTATGATATTCTGGCAGATGTGGATGCGCTGAACCTGAATAATGGAAAAAATGCGTATGGAAGCGGAACATGGGCAATCTGTATTCGCTATCATAATAATATGTATTATGTATCGACATTCTCCAGCACTACCGGGAAGACCTATATATATGCTACGGAAGATATAGAAAAAAAGGTCCTTGGAAAACAGTCACGTTTACTCCCTCTTATCATGATCATACGGTTTTCTTTGATGATGATGGTCGTATTTATATCATCTGGGGAGGTGGTAAACTGCATATAGCGGAGTTGAAGCCCGATTTATCCGGCATCAAAGAAGGCACTGAACGTATTTTTTATAGAGAATGCCAGTGCTCCGTCAGGGGATAATGTCGGTTTGCCCGCCGAGGGTTCACAGTTATTTAAGGTGAATGGGAAGTATTATTTATTTAATATAACCTGGCCGAGGGGAAATGCGTACAGTGGTTATTCACCGCGCTGATAATATGAATGGCCCTTGGGAGGGTAGAGTAGCTTTGCAGGATAAAGGTGTGGCTCAAGGAGGCTTGATAGATACGCCTGATGGCAGATGGTTTGCTTATCTTTTCCGTGATAATGGTGCGGTAGGCCGTATTCCTTACCTTGTTCCGGTAAAATGGGAAGATGGCTGGCCCGTTCTTGGAATAAATGGAAAAGTTCCGGAAACAGTGGATCTACCGGCAAGTAAAGGCTTAATACCGGGTATTGTAGTCTCGGATGAGTTTATACGCAAGAAGAAAGATGCGGCTTTGCCGCTGGTTTGGCAGTGGAATCACAACCCGGATAATTCTCTTTGGTCAGTTGGTGAACGAAAGGGGTATCTGCGCCTTAAAACCGGACGGATAGATGCTGATTTCTTGTCTGCACGAAATACATTGACACAGCGAACGGTTGGTCCGGTATGTTCGGGAACCACTTCTATGGATGTATCTAATATGAAAGAGGGAGATTTTGCAGGTCTTGCACTTCTTCAGAAAAAATATGGATTCGTAGGTGTAATGTATGAAAACAGGGGTAAAAGAAGATTGTAATGGTAAGTGCGCAGACTGATAAGCCGGAAGAGGTGGAAAGTCTGCCACTGAACCAGGGATACAGTATTCTTGAAAGCCGAATGTAACTTCACGGATAGGAAAGATATGGCAGACTTCTACTATAGCCTGGATGGCAAGAAGTGGATTAAAATAGGTAGTCAGCTTAAAATGGCCTATACCCTCCCACATTTTATGGGGTACCGTTTCGGACTATTCAATTATGCTACCAAGACTTCCGGGGGTATGTGGACTTTGACTATTTCCGTATCAACGATAAGAAATAAAGCGATTCGTAATTATAAATCGATAATTTATATAGAAATGAGAAAGATGAAATCGACGCTTTCTTTGTGGGGAAGCGCATCATTTTGTTGTCAGTTTGTATGGCAATATTTTCAGTAACAGGATTTAGCCAGGGAGCTAAAGGTAAAAAGGTGAAGGGTGTTCCGGTATTCTCGCAGGTGGTCTATCAGGGCAATGATCATGTGTACAGTGAGAATACTCTGTTGCCCGGTGAATTCTATAACCCTATTCTGCAGGGTTGCTATCCCGATCCTTCCATAACACGCAAAGGGGATGACTATTTTCTGGTGTGTTCATCATTTGCCATGTTTCCCGGTGTGCCTATCTTCCACTCGAAAGATTTGGTGAACTGGACGCAGATCGGCCATGTGCTGGACCGTACTTCACAGTTGAAGGTACATGATACGGGTATCAGTGCCGGTGTGTATGCTCCGGCCATCAAGTATAACCCCAATAATGATACTTTCTATATGATTACCACCCAGTTTGCAGGGGATTCGGGAATATCATTGTAAAATCGAAAGATCCTTTCAAAGGATGGAGTGATCCTATCAAGTTGAATTTTGACGGTATCGACCCCTCTATCTTTTTTGATGATAACGGCAAGGCGTATGTGGTTCATAATGACGGACCGAAGCGTGGTGAAGAACTCTATAACGGACACCGTGTGATTAAAATCTGGGAGTATGATGTGGAAAACGATCAGGTGATTCCCGGTACGGATCAGGTAATTGTGAATGGTGGTGTAGATTTGTCCAAGAAGCCTATCTGGATTGAAGCTCCGCATATCTATAAAAAAAGAACGGACGCTACTATCTGATGTGTGCTGAAGGTGGTACTGGAGACTGGCATAGTGAAGTTATCTTTGTGAGCGATAGTCCGAAAGGTCCCTTTATTCCGGCTTCCAATAATCCTATCCTGAGTCAGAGATACCTGAATCAGAACCGGAAGAATATGGTGGATTGGGCCGGACATGCCGATTTAGTAGAAGGTCCTGACGGCAAATATTACGGTGTGTTCCTGGCTATCCGTCCGAATGAGAAGGGCAGAGTGAACATTGGCCGTGAAACGTTTATCCTGCCGGTTGACTGGTCGGGAGAATTCCCTGTCTTTGAAAACGGATTGATTCCGATGGAGCCAAAGTTGAAAACACCTAAAGGAGTAGAGAACAAAACCGGACAAGATGGTTACTTCCCCAATGGCAATTTTACCTTTACTGAAAATTTCACATCTCCACAACTGGATTATCGTTGGATTGGTTTGAGAGGTCCTCGTGAAGAGTTCATTTCAGTACTGAAAGACGGAGGATTGCAGATTACTCCTTTCCCGGTGAACATAAAAGAGGTGAAGCCTACTTCAACTCTCTTCTACAGACAGCAACATAATAACTTCTCGTTTACTACTACATTGCAGTATGTCCCGAAGACAGAGAAAGATCTGGCAGGTATCACTTGCGTACAGAGTGAAAAAAATTCAATTATGTCTTTGGCTTGACAAAAAAGGATAAAGATTTCTATATGGTGCTGGAAAGAACAGTAAGAGGTAAATCCGGACTTGTTGCAAGTGCGAAAGTAGATGTGAAGAATCCTATTCAACTGCAAGTAAAGGGTGAGGGAGATGGCTATGATTTTTATTATTCAACGGATGGAATCAACTTCGTACAGTTGGGAAATACCGTGCCCGGTGATATTCTTTCAACGAATGTGGCAGGCGGTTTCACCGGTTGTCTGATAGGTTTGTATGCTACTTCTGCGAATGACACTCAGGTGAAAATCTAAAGGATGCGTATGCTGATCATTTCACTATAGGATGTTCTATGATGAAAAGGTGATTGGGTATTAAAGGAAGTGTTGTCTGAGAGAGTGAGGATTCATATTCATACGCCTTTAAATAAAGGCGTTGATGCAGTTTATTATATACTCTGTCTCTTCATTCGTGAGTAATGGAGAGATGGGGAGACTTAACTCCTCATTATGGATACGTTCTGTAATGGGGAGTTGTTGCATTCCATATTCTTTTCTCAACGCTTCCTGGCGATGAGGTGGAATGGGATAATGAATCTGGGTAGAAATACCGCATTGGGTCAGATAACGTTGCAATTCATCCCGGCGGGGAGAAAAGACGGGAAAGATGTGGAAGACATTGGCTTCATCGATGTAATCCGTATGGACAGTACTTTGTAATCCCAAGCGTTGCCAGTCAATGTTTTCTTTATAGGATTGTGCTATCTCCCTTCTCCGGGCATTATCTTTATCTAAGCGGGATAACTTTATGGAAAGAACCGCCGCTTGCAACTCATCCAGTCGGCTGTTTATGCCCTGGTACAAATGAACATATTTTTCTGTGGAACCGTAATTGGCAATGGAACGTGCGGTGGTGGCAAGTTCGGCATCATGGGTGGTTATAGCACCGCCGTCTCCCATGGCACCCAGGTTTTTGGCCGGATAGAAGCTGAAGGCTGCGGCATCACTTAAATTACCGGCTCGCAAGACCGGGCTTCCTTTTCCCGGTAAGCCTTTGTGCCAGATGGCACCATGTGCCTGTGCGGCATCTTCTATGATTTTTAGTCCGTAGCGGTTAGCCAGATCGTATATTCCTTGCACATCGGCTAAACGTCCATATAGATGGACTGGTAATATGGCACGCGTACGAGGGGTAATCAGTGATTCTGCATAGGTGAGGTCTATGTTGCATGTTTCAAAGGCAGGTTCACAGAGCACCGGTTTCAGTCCGGCACGGATGATAGAGAGTATGGTTGCGATGTATGTATTGGCAGGGACGATTATTTCATCTCCGGCATCCATGACTCCCAATTCACGGTAAGCAAGAAATATTAATGTAAGAGCATCCAGGCCATTTCCTGTACTTATACAATAAGCTGTACCGCAGTAGGCTGCGAATTCTTGCTCAAAACGAGCCGTCGCCTCTCCATACAGGTACCATCCCGAATGGGAAACACGTAGTAAGGCATCCGACAGTTCAGGCTCAAAGGAAGCATTGATCTTTTGCAGGTCTAAATACTTTATCATAATTTCAATTCGTAAACGTCATACATGATTGCTCTTGCACCGAAACCTTCCTTTTGGAAAAGTAATCCTTCATTCAATACTTGTCCGCCTTGCTCGGTGGAAATGCCGAAGTCGAAGTAACGCTTTTGTCCGTAACGGCTATATATCAGTTGGTGGAAAAGCAGGTCGAGTGCTCCGCATTTCTTTCCTTGTGTAGAAGCGGCTATGTATTGCACGTGGGCCACTTCTTCGGTTTCGTATATTACGCAACCGCCCAGTGTTTCAGTTCCGTCGCATACTCGGAAAAGGGAAATCTGACGGGGAAAGTTTTTGTGCAGTCGGGTGATTTCTTCCAGTGAATGTACCGGGGCAACGCAATATCGTTCATGTAGGTTTTCTTCCAATATCGACCAAAAAGAGGCGAAGTCCTCGTCTTCTGTGATTGTCAATGCACAGGCTTGTGCCTTTTTTAGTTGGCGACGGCGCAGGGTGCGGAAAGGTAGACGGTCGTCCAGTGGAATTACGGATGAGATGCTACGTGCTGTAAGTTGTGCGCCCAGACGAACGAGGATATATAAATCTTCTTCCGCCGGATAGCGGTGATAAATGTGCGGAATAGCCCGATACACCACTGATTGTACGCCGCACTCCGTATGTAAATAATTCAGGGCGGTGCGGAACGCACTTTCGGCTTGTACTAAGGTAATAGAGGCGGAGAGGAGTATTCCTCCATAAGTCAGTCCCTGATGGGAATAAAAGCAATCACCGGAAAGGTTGCCGGGAAGCAAGGCTGTTAATTTCTGATTGCAATAAATCAGTAGGGAACAATCCTGAAAACGCTCGGCATGATAGTCCATATAGTCGCGTTGTAACAGGAATGTACCGTTCTTGGAATGGCGCACGAAGCGGTCCCAGTGTTCTTTTTCTTCTGCCGAGTAGCGGACTATGTGCCAGTTTTGATCGGTTACCATGCTTATTCCCATGTATCTGCTTGTTTAATACTTGATAAGTAACGTAAATTTCGTTGGTTTATTATATGTTTGGGGATATTCAGTGTGAAGATGGTTCATAAACCGTACCTTAACCGTATCTCAATCGTATCTCAACCCTACTTGCTCCATACTTTCTCCAGCCAGAAGTATCTCTGACCGAAGAAATCCCGGATTTGGTACGGAGCAAGTATATCTCGTGTACAGCCTGAAGAAGTGTAATCTGTTTGACGTGGAAATATCTCGAAACTTAAAAATGTGCCTGAAAATGAAAAAAAGCTCATTCTTTTTCTTCCCGTCAGGATGGGATAAGAAAGACAATTCGTTATATTTGTAGCAATTTAAAAAAACAAACGAAATGAAAAGAATGACTTTGAAATTTATTCCCGGTGTACTTTGGATAGCTGTATTCTTGCTAAGCTCTTGTCATCCTGCGTATAAGGTGACGAAGGCGGAGGGTACGATGGTGGCGATTGATTCTACCTGGGATGTAAATCCTGATTCTGAAGCAATGGCATTGCTTGCTCCCTATAAGGCAAAGGTTGACAGCATCATGCTCCGTGTGGTAGGTACTGCAGAAGTGAGCATGGACAAAGGAGCACCCGAAAGTCTGCTTTCTAATCTGGTAGCGGATGTTCTACGTAATGCAGCCGGAAAAGTATTGGGTAAGCCTGCCGATATGGGGTTAATAAATATGGGTGGCTTGCGTAATGTGTTGACTGAAGGTCCTATTACTTGCGAAAATATTTATGAGATATTGCCTTTCGAGAATTCTCTTTGTGTATTAACCATGAAAGGAGTTTATCTGAAAGAATTGTTCAATAATATTGCAGCATGTCACGGCCAAGGTGTCAGTGGGATGCAGCTTCTGATAACGAAAGACGGAAAATTATTGGAAGGCACGGTTGCAGGCCGTCCGATAGAAGATGAACAGCTTTATACAATTGCTACCATTGATTACCTGGCAGACGGAAATGATGGTATGACTGCCCTGCCGCAGGCTGAGAAACGTGAATGTCCGGATGGGGCTACTTTGCGTGGCTTGTTTATGGACTATGTGGAACAACAGACTGCTGCCGGAAAGAAGATTACTTCCCGTATGGAAGGCAGGATAACTGTGAAAGATGAGTAATCCAGCTTTGCAAGAGCATAATCAGAAATTATAAATCAGAAATTATGAAACGATATATTCTTTTATTAATGGCAGTTTACTGCCTATTTCCGGTATCCGCACAGCAATCGATCAAAGAGATAGTTGAAGAGCCTCTGTTTGGTAGCTCCTGATTCTGTCCAGAAAACCAAACAACTGGTGATTCTGCAAACAAGTGATACGCACAGCCGCATTGAACCCATTGCTGTGAATGCTGCCGACCGCTATGCCGGTATGGGTGGAACGGTGCGCCGGGCTACTTTTATTAAGGAAGCGCGTAAAATAAACCCCAACCTGTTACTGTTTGATTGCGGAGATATTTCCCAAGGAACTCCTTACTACAATTTGTTTCAGGGAGAAGTTGAAGTAAAGATGATGAAATCTTATGGGCTATGATGCCATGACAATAGGTAATCATGAATTTGATTTCGGCCTGGAAAATATGGCACGTCTGTTCCGCATGGCAAATTTCCCGGTGGTATGTTCCAATTATGATGTGACAGGTACAGTGCTGGAAGGCTTGGTGAAACCCTATACTACCTTTTACCGCAATGGATTGAAGATCGGTGTCTTTGGTCTTGCTCCGAAGATGGAAGGATTGGTGCAGGCCGATAAATGTGAAGGTGTGGTTTATAATGATCCGATAGAAGCAGCACAGAAAATGGCGGACTTGCTGAAGAATGAGGAAGGTTGTGATGTAGTCATTTGTTTGTCGCACCTCGGTTATCAACTTAAAAATGCTCCTTGTGACGAAGAACTGGCACAGAAAACAAATAATATTGATGCCATATTGGGCGGACATACCCATACCTTTATGAAGGAACCGGCTGTTTACTTGAATAAAGACGGCCAGAATGTACCTGTGATGCATGCCGGGAAAAATGGAATTTATGTTGGTATGTTGAAACTAACACTTGCGGAAGAATAAATATCCCAATCATCTAAATAGTAAAAAAAATAAGAAGAGACCTATTCTCTTATTGTTTGTTGCCCTTTTGTGGGGGGGCGCAGGATTGCTTCATGCCCAGCAGAGGTATCTTTTCTCCCTTCAGCGGCAGATGCACGTTGCAAACAGTGGGTAGATTCTGTATATTCCGGTTTGAATCTGCAGGAAAAGTAGGGCAGTTGATTGTCACCACCTTCCCGGCCAAGGCGGATAAGCAGAAAAAGAAGCAGATACGCGATCTTGTTAAGAAGTATAAGATCGGAGGTCTGCTCTTTGCCGAAGGTACACCGGAAGAGCAGGCTATACTGACGAATATTGCCCAGAAGAATTCTAAAGTTCCCGTTATGATTACTTTCGATGGTGAGTGGGGACTCTCTATGCGCCTGGAAGGTACGCCTTATTTCCCGAAGAATGCTGCACTTGGCTGTATTGAAGACAACCATCTGATTTATGAATACGGGCGTGAAGTGGCACGGGAATTTCGTGAGCTGGGTGTTCATGTGAATTTTGCACCGGATGCGGATGTCAATACCAATCCTCTGAACCCGGTAATTCATGTACGCTCTTTCGGGGAAGACCCGAAGAAGGTGGCTGAAAAGGTGGTCGCTTATAGTCGTGGACTGGAAAGTGGCGGTGTGTTGTCCGTGAGCAAACACTTCCCTGGGCACGGAGATACGGATGTGGACTCGCATAAAGGATTACCGTCACTATGTTATAACCGCGAACGCCTGGATAGTGTGGAACTGTATCCTTTTAAGGAAATGATACGTGCCGGCTTGGGTGGGGTAATGGTTGGTCATCTGCAGGTACCTGTGCTGGAACCGGATGCTATCACGGCTTCTTCACTTTCCGGAAATGTGGTGACCGGATTATTGAAAAATGAAATGGGCTTTCAGGGATTGGTGTTTACGGATGCATTGGATATGAAGGGAGTTTCATCTGTGCCCCAAGTTACTACAAAAGCCTTGCTTGCAGGAAATGATATGGTGCTGGTGCAGTATAATACTGAAAATGCTGTGCAGGAGGTGCTGAATGCGGTGAAAGACGGTGTTCTTTCGGAGAAGGTTGTAGAAGAGAAATGTCGTAAGATACTTACTTATAAATATCTGTTGGGTTTACGTCAGCCGCGTCCGCAGTTGCAGGTTAGCGGAATGAGTTATCGTATCCATACAGATGAAGCCAAGGCACTGGTAACGCGACTTCGCCAGGCTGCTGTTACGGTGCTGGGTAATCATTTTGGAGCATTACCGTTGACACCTGTCGGCGACACTCCGATTGCACTGTTGAGTGTGGTCGAAGGTAAAGACAGCATCTTCATTGCTGAGATGAAGAAATTATCACCTGTTCCTGTAGAGTGTTTTCATTTGACGGGGGAGATGGGTGAAGATGAACTCCATGAATTGGCACGCAAACTGGCGAATTATCGTCGGGTTGTAATCAGTATATCAGGTAAAGATACAGATGCACTTGCTTATGCCGATTTTCTGGCAGGATTGAATTTACCCGCCCCCATAATATATGCTTTCTTTACGTCCTATCGTGCTATGCAACCTTTAGTTCCTGCTTTGAATCAGGCCAGTGCTGTGGTGTTGGGACATTCGTCGGAAGCGGATATTCAGCAATATGTAGCGGGTGTGATATTTGCTAAAGTCCCTGCTCAGGGAAAGCTTTCCATGAGCATCGGTAATCTCTATCAGGCCGGTGAGGGAAGTGTGATTACTCCGGGGATGAAGCCGGGACGTATTATTCCTGAAGATTTGGGAATGAAGTCTAATGAGTTGCACCGTATCGATGCGATTGTCAAGGGCGGATTGGCTGCCGGAGCCTATCCCGGTTGTCAGGTGCTGGTGTTGAAAGATGGTCAGACGGTATATGATAAGTGTTTCGGTACTCATTCAGATAAAGACACCACTGCTGTACGCCCTACAGATATGTTCGACCTTGCTTCTTTGACGAAGACTACTGCAACACTGCTTGCCGTGATGAAACTGTATGATACGGGTAAGTTGAAGCTGACGGATAAAGCATCCCAGTATTTGCCGATCTTGCGGAATACTAATAAGAAGAATATTACAATAAAGGATTTGCTTCTTCATGAGTCCGGTCTGCCTCCTTATATTCGTTTTCTATCTGGAGGCCATCGACCCGAATTCGGTGCATGGCCCGTATGCTCAAAGTTGGGTGGATGAGTGGCATCGCACGCAGGTCAGTGAACATAGCTATTATTGTTCAAGCTTTAAGTTTAAGAAAGGCTTGGTAGCTGAAAAAGAATCATCTGCTTACAACTTGCATGTAGCTGACAAAATGTGGCTGAACAAGAGTTTTAAGAATACCATCTTGCAAAAGATTGCCCGGTGTGATATGGACAGCAAGCGGTATGTGTACAGTGATCTTGGCTTTATCCTGTTGCAGCAGGTGGTAGAGGCTATAGCTAAGTTGCCAATGGACCTTTATCTGGCTAAAGAGTTTTATGCACCTATGGGGTTACAGCGTACCATGTATCTGCCCTTATTAAGATACTCCAAACAAGAGATTATGCCTACGGTCGCGAATGATTTCCTGCGCCGTCAGGATTTATGCGGCTATGTGCACGATGAGGCTGCCGCTTGTATGGGTGGCATTTCCGGCAATGCAGGTTTATTCTCTACAGCGACGGAAGTTGCGAAGATATACCAGATGATGCTGAATGGGGGAGAATGGAACGGTAAACGTTATTTGAGTGAGGCGACTTGTCGTTTATTCACTACGGAGGCCTCTGCTATCAGCCGTAGAGGATTAGGCTTTGACAAACCTAACTTGAAGGATTTGAAGAACAGTCCTTGTGCTCCTTCGGCTATCGGTGCTGTTTACGGACATACCGGCTTTACGGGTACTTGTGCTTGGGTAGATCCTGAACATGGGACGGTGTATGTTTTCCTCAGTAACCGCTTGTGCCCCAATGTGTGGAATACAAAACTGACTGAGATGAATATCCGTACAAATATACAAGAAGCGATTTATAAAAGCCTGAAATAGTCTGGGCATAGAAATAATGATGATGAAAAAACTATTCCTATTCTTTTTGATGATATACAGTTGTTGTGTCCGCTTTGATGCTCAGGCACACCATCTGTCGGTACCACAATCTCCTGTACCTTCTGTTGAACCTATTATGATACGATCTGTTTCCAATGATGAACGATGCCGGCAGTGGGTGGATTCGGTACTCAACAGGATGAATCTGAAAGAACGTATCGGACAATTATTCATTTATACTATTGCTCCTCAGCAAGATAAGGCAAACCGGGATTTGCTACGTAAAGTTGTGGATGGCTACAAAGTGGGCGGCCTGCTCTTTTCCGGTGGATTGATGGAAAACCAGGGCGATACTGACCAATGAAGCACAGAAGATGGCAGATGTTCCGTTGATGATAACCTTTGACGGCGAATGGGGACTTTCCATGCGCTTGCGAGGTACACCGGTATTTCCCCGAAATATGATTCTGGGCTGTATACAAAATGACAGTCTGCTTTATGAATATGGTCGTGAGATGGCCCGGCAATGTCGGGAACTCGGTGTGCAGGTTAACTTTGCTCCGGTGGCGGACGTGAATATCAACCCGAAGAACCCGGTTATCAATACCCGTTCGTTTGGAGAAAGTCCTGCTAATGTGGCCGATAAAGTAATAGCCTATGCCCGTGGACTGGAAGAAGGTGGCGTACTTTCCGTGAGCAAGCATTTTCCAGGTCATGGTGATACGGATGTGGACTCGCATCATTCGTTGCCGAAGTTGACTTTTTCTCGTGCACGTTTGGATAGCGTGGAGTTATATCCGTTTAAGAAAGCCATTCAGGCCGGGCTATCCGGTATGATGGTGGGACATTTAGAGGTACCGGTACTTGAATCGAAACGAGGAGTGCCTTCTTCACTTTCCCGTAGCGTGGTGCATGATTTGCTGACACAAGAGATGAAGTTCCAAGGGTTGGTATTTACGGATGCATTGGCTATGAAAGGTGTTTCTGTCAATAACGCGAGTATTTGTTTGCAGGCATTGAAAGCGGGGCATGATTTGTTGCTTGTGCCCAGACGAATTAAAGAAGAAGTGGATGCTATACTGGATGCTGTGAAAAACGGTGAATTGACGGAGGCGGAGATTGAGGCAAAATGCCGGAAGGTACTTACTTATAAATATGCTCTTGGATTATCAAAGAAACCTTTTGTGCGTCTTTCGGGGTTAAGTAACCGTATCAATACAGCACACACTCGTGACCTGATAAGGCGTCTGAATCAGGAGGCGATTACCGTACTGAAGAATAAAAACGATGTGCTTCCGTTGGATACAGATATCCGGGAGATAGCTGTGCTCAATGTAGGTGATGCAAAAGAAATACAACCGTTCCTGAAAGAACTCTCCGAATATATCCATCCTGCCGGTTTAAAAGGAGTACCCGCCGTCTTTCAATTGAAGAAAGAGTTGCCGGCGGCTGCACGTAAGCAGTTGCGTGATTCACTGTCACAGTATAAACGAATCCTTGTTTGTGTGACGGAACACCGCTTGTCACCTTATCAGACCTTCTTTGGAGAATTTGTTCCTGATGTTCCAACAGCTTATCTGTTCTTTATACCCGGTAAGCAAATGTTGCAGATACGTCGGGCGGTATCAGCTGCTAATGCTGTAGTACTTGCACATTCATCGAATGACGACGTACAGTGTCAGGTAGCCAGAATACTGTATGCCGATGCAACGGCAAACGGACGTCTGTCGGCAAGTATCAGTGACTTGTTTGCGGCGGGGGACGGACGGACCATTACTCCGAAAACACCGCGTCACTTTGTGCCCGATGAACATGGAATGAATTCCCGTCTGTTGACTCGCATTGATGAAATAGCGAGAGAAGGCATTAAAGAAGGTGCTTATCCCGGTTGTCAAATTGTGATATTGAAAGACGGAAAGGAAATGTATAATAAGGCCTTTGGAACACATACGGCCGTGTTATGGGTACTTCTGCCAAAAAACTTTCTACGACCAATATCCCCGGCGCTGCTTTACCGGTATCTCCGACAGATGTTTATGATCTGGCTTCGCTGACAAAGACTACGGCAACATTGCTTGCTGTCATGAAGCTGTATGACAAAGGACGTTTGAATCTTACCGATCGTGTGTCGGATTATCTGCCCTGGCTGCAAGATACGGATAAAAAAGATATTACGGTCCGCCAATTGCTGTTGCATGAATCCGGATTACCTTCTACATTGTTGTTCTATCAGGAAGCCATTGATAAAGAAAGCTATGCAGGAACTCTTTTCAAAGCAAGACCGGATGCCGCACATTCTGTGCAGATAGGTGTTCGTACCTGGGCTAATCCGAAGTTTAGGTTCCAGAAAGGGTTGACTTCTAAAGTGCGGACGGCAGAGCATACCTTACAAGTTGCCGATAGCTTATGGCTGAATCGTTCCTTTAAAGAAGTCTATCAACAAACGATTGTGAAGGCACCGTTGCGCGATCGCCGTTATAGGTATAGCTGTGTAGGTTTCATCCTGTTGCAGCAGTTGGTTGAGGCACGTACGGGCATGTCGATGGATGCTTTCCTGGAACAGGAATTTTATGCTCCGATGGGGTTGAAACGTACGGGATATTTGCCATTAAAGGGCGCTGCTACAGCAGGAACAACGTATGCAGGCATTGTATCCGGTAAGCATACTCCTATACCGAAAGCGGAAATCATACCTTCTTCGGTGGATCCATTCTTGCGGAAGACGGTTCTTCAGGGCTTCGTGCATGATGAGTCGGCAGCTTTCCAAGGCGGTGTATCAGGAAATGCCGGTCTATTCTCCAATGCAACGGAAGTGGCTCAGATTTATCAAATGTTGTTGAATGGGGGAGAGTTGGATGGTAAGCGTTATTTGAGTCCGGAAACTTGCCGTGTATTTACTACTACTGTATCCCGCATCAGTCGTCGTGGTCTGGGCTTCGATAAACCTGACCGGCAGAATCCGGCAAAGAGTCCTTGTGCCACGGCTGCGCCTGCTACAGTTTATGGGCATACTGGATTTACAGGTACTTGTGCCTGGGTTGATCCGACGAATGGGCTTGTTTACGTCTTCCTTTGCAATCGCATCTATCCGGATGTATGGAATACGAAACTGATGAAGATGGATATTCGTACACGAATACAGGAGGTGATGTATCAAGCGGTGGAATAGTTACGAGCTACAACAAAGGGAATAGCCCCCGCTCACGCGGCCGGTTATTCCCTTTTTCACGTCTTGAAACAATCAATTAATACCAGTCAAACTTATCTGTGTTGCAATGCAAATTATGTTAGAATGCAATACCCAGACGCAGACCGAAATTGCTTAAACCGTCTACACTATAAGTGAACAGGTCGCCCTTGTTCGTGCCATAGCTATAGTAAGCGGCAATGTGCAACCCCGGACCATAAGCCCATGGGTAAATGTTGAGACCAATTTCCGGTGATACATAGAAACCCCAAGTACTCTTGTTGGCTTCGTAAACATTGAAAGTTGATTTCATTTCAGCGTATTGAGGACCTACCTTCACACCAACGTAAGGCTGGAAAGCGCTACCGCGGTCGAAAGTATAACGACCTGCCAGACCGAAAGGTAACTGGAACAGTGTATGCTGTTGGTCGGTATTGATGCTACCACCTTCACCTACCGGAAGTGTTTGGCGTCCGAAGTATTCGTGGTTGCTATGGTAAGCAAGGAAAGCACCGAGAGCGATGTTCGGAGTTACGTAGTAACCACCTTCAAAACTCATACCCCATCCGCTGGCTTTATCAGCGAAATGGTTGCTCAGGGGGAAGTTGAATTGCCAATCGATATTAGCATAACCGTTATCGGTCAATTGTGCCTTTGCCGGCATGGCGAAGACGAGAGCCAGAGCGGCAACCGCCAGTACTCTCATAGAAATATATTTTATTGTTTTCATACTTGTTATTGTTTTAAACGACTTAACTACTTACTACTAATTATTTATTAGTCAGATATGAAGATTGAGCATAAGCTTGGTTTACGCCTTCAACAGCCAGTTTGGTATTTACAGATGTAGAACCGCTAAGCAATCCGCTCATATAGCTTGTCCAGAGTACGGGTAGTTTTTCTTTTTCGCCTTGTGTGGCTTCCAGATTTAGGAGTTCGGTAATGAATGACCCCGTGCTATAAGTATAAGTCACAGCATACGGATAGTACCATCCGCCCCAGTTGCCCCAGTAAGGTGCATCCCAATAACCTGGGTAGTTCCACCACCATTCGGGACGTCCGTAGTCATTAAAATAGTAAGTGCTCTTGATGTAGCTGACCTGTAAACCGAGGTTGGCTTCTTCACGGTCGTCTACGCGGACAAAGCCACGGTTATTCATATTGGTAGCATAGGCTTGCAGAATTTCCTGAGCGCTTTCATCTTTCCAATATTCGGCTTCTTTCTTATCGCCGATGACAAGAATGCTGTCCGGCATGTAGTACGTTTGGAAAGCTTTGAAATCGGCTTTCGAGTCATAATTAGTATAAACCAGATATTTGTTGTCCAGCTTATCCGTGTCAGGGTCTTTTTCGCAGGCTGCGAAAGTTAAGACCACCAATAATAGGGGAATTAATTTCTTCATACTTTTATAATGTTTAGGTTATATATAAAAAATCCTGCCCTGGTACCTCAGGCTTTTGGTACATGAACAAGATAAAAAATAAAAGGTTCAGAAAGGGGTGTGTTAAAATTGTATTCTTGGTGAAGAAAGTCTTAAGAAGGTGAGTTCTTGGGATAGAATACTGGTTCGTATCTTATTGGAAATTAATGTTCTGGAGTTCCCTGCCCGTGGGAACGCTTGTTTCTTCACGTAGGAACGTCTGTTTCTTCACGTAAAAACGCCTGTTTCTTCATGTAGAAACTGGAGTTTCCCTTAATGGAAACGAGCGTTCCCTTTCGTGGAAACGCTCGTTACTCTTAAAAGGAACTGATTTACCTGCCTGTAGACGATAAAACAAGTCCTTATTATCAGTTTTGCCTGTCCGTAGACAATAAATTTGAAGTTCTCTGAATAGTAAATGCTATAAGGAGAGATGAACTATTGTAATGTCTGCTTGATGGTGTAGCAGGAACCTTGCTGTATACGGAGTTCTGCTCCGGAGCTAAAACTCTTGCTATATGAGGTTCCATCCTCTGCAACTGCAGTGACGGCTAGTGGAATGCTTTCCATTATATACCTAGGGAACATCATCATATAGGCAGTCACTTGGTTGTCTGCTGCATCGTTTTGGAGGTTGAGAGTAAAGGAATTGGATTTATCTTCTCCAAATATGGATGCGCCACTACTGCCGGATTCAAGTTGAACCTTTATTCTATTGTAGAATATTCTTGAGGATGGGGCTGACAAAGTCACGCTCTTGATGGATTTGTTTTCAGGTATTGTCCACGGCTATGCGCAGGATGGCAAGTCTGTGCTCAAAGTCAATTCCACGTTCGAATGAGGATGGATACTTCATATTGGAACAACTCATGATGTCGTTCTTCTTCAGATGGGCGGTCGGGCTCAGGCAGTCTTGTGTATGTTCCATCTCGATGTTGTAGTATTTGTAGAGGTACTGGCTCATTTGAATTTCTTTGACTTCGCCGGGAAGGGGATACATAGCGCAATATTGTAGAGAAGAACTGGTTCCCAATGTAATATTCCCTTTGAAAGTGGTGTATCGTCCTCCATCGGAAAGCCCGTTCTTGTCGCTTCTGAGAATATCATAGTTTGTGTACCAATCGCTGTCAATATGGCCTTCTGTGCGGAAGATGGCTATTTCCTCTTTCTCTTCCCATCGGATAATCATAGAGGCACTTCCGTCTTGTTGAACGTTGCTCTCATAGGTGGTGCGGGTATCTGCTGTTGGGGTGGTGCTCATACCTGCAGTGATGCTGACAAACTTACTTTGACTTTCGTTCTCTTCCAGGCTATTGGCATCATCGGTACAGCTTGTACTTGCCAAGACTATCGCCAAAAAAAGCTGCTGCTTTATATAATGAGTTTTTCTTTTTCATCTTTGCTTGATTTATTAGTGATACAATTCTTTAAATATCTTCTCCCAGGAAACCGCCGTTTTTAAAGTCGGATACGGCACTGCCGCTTCCTTCAAATCCGTTTTCTACTTTCACCTCTATAACTTCTATCAGAGGTGATTCATACTGCTTTTCTTTGTTTCATACTTTTTGGTTTTTTTTTATGTTGGATATTGAATATGGTAAAAAACACCTCCGGAATAGCTTGATGCTGCTCCGGAAGTGCTCTTGTATACTAAATCTCTTTATGGAGAGAAATTTTGTTTGTTAAATATGTTTACATTATAGGGGGGTAAATCCCCCTTTCACAGTTGAGGCTGTTCTTGTCGATTGCTATATGTGGAAAATAATCTTTCATTTGAGAGAACTTTTAGTCGTGGACTACAAAGTTAGTTGTTTTTTTAATATAGAAGATGAATTCCTCTTTTTTATGATTGTTTGCAAAAAACTTTTCATTATTCTTATCGTTCATCCTCCGTTTTTTGTATTTCAAGGTTCTCCGGTTGTAGATCTCTTTTATGTTTTCGCCAAGGACAAACCGTTTGTTCGTTTGAGCATCTCTGTTCTGCAGGGCGATGCTTTTTCATGGATGTCTTGATTATTGTTTAAGAATCTGTTCTATTTTTTTTTAGTTCCTTAGTTGTGAAGGTGTTGTTTTTTTATTGCTTTCAGATTGTCGTTCAGTTGGTTTACAGAGCTTGCTCCGATAATGACTGAGGTAACCATATCATCTTTCAGCAGCCATGCCAGAGCCATTTCAGCAAGAGTTTGTCCGCGTTGCGTGGCAACTTCGTTCAGGGCTTTTATCTTCTTCAGCGTTTCGTCAGTCAATGCCTCTTTTTTCAGGAACCCACCTTTGGCAATGCGTGAGTCGTCGGGAATACCGTTCAGGTAACGGTTTGTCAATAGACCTTGTGCCAGAGGAGAGAAAGCAATGAAGCCTGTACCGTTTTCTTTTTAGCTTGTTGCAGGATACCTTCTTCTTCCGGTTCGCGGTTGAAAATGTTATATCTTCCCTGATAAAGCAGGCAATGCACATCTCTTTCTGCCAGGTAACGGTAAGCAAATTCGGCTGCTGCTTTCGGATATTTTGAGATACCGACGTACAGGGCCTTGCCTTGCCGCACAATATCTACGAGGGTTTGCAGAGTCTCTTCCAACGGAGTGTCGGGATCGTAGCGGTGTGAATAGAAGATATCCACATAATCCAGATTCATGCGTCGCAGGCTCTGATTAAGGCTGGTCATCAAGTATTTTCTGGACCCCCATTCGCCGTAAGGGCCGGGCCACATATCATGTCCTGCTTTCGTGGAAATGAACAGTTCGTCACGATAAGGCATGAACGATTTCTTCATGATCATTCCGAAAGTTTCTTCTGCTGAACCGTAGGAAGGACCGTAGTTGTTGGCAAGGTCGAAATGGGTAATCCCTTTGTCGAAAGCGTGGTGTGCCATTGCCTGTGAATTAGCGAAAGTATTGACGTCGCCGAAGTTGTGCCACAAACCTAAAGAAACTTCGGGCAGCAATATGCCGCTTCGCCCGCAACGACGATATTTCATGCCGTTGTCATACCGCTTGGAATCGGGAGAGTAAATGGGGTTTATCATTGCTATTAAGTTTAAGTGAGAATACAAAAGTAAGTGATTTTATCGGAAAAGAACAGATTGTACTGTCGAAAAGTATAGCAAAGCACAGCGGATTTCTTAGTGAAAGATGTCGGAATAGGAGCGTTGTGAAGATTGCAAATAAAATCAGGCTTATTAATTATTGTATTAATAAAGAATGATTATATTTGCAACATGATACTTTTTTAACCAGTCAATATGGAAAGCTCAAATTACATCATGAGGGAAATTACTCCCTTGTCCGATCGCGATTGTTTTTATATTGCCGATCGTCGTAAGACAGAATTTACTTATCCTATTCATTGTCATGCTGAGTTTGAACTCAACTTTACAGAGCATGCGGCCGGTGTCCGCCGTGTGGTAGGAGATTCAGCCGAAGTTATCGGAGATTATGATCTGGTGTTGATAACCGGCAAAGAGTTGGAACATGTGTGGGAACAGCATGAATGTGACTCTAAAGAAATCCGTGAGATTACAATTCAGTTCTCGCCCGACTTGTTTTTCAAGAACTTTATGAATAAGAACCAGTTCGATAGTATTCGTTGTATGCTGGAGAAAGCTCAGTGCGGTATTAGTTTTCCTATGCAGGCCATTATGAAAGTATATAATTGGTTGGATCGACTGGCTTCGGAGGAACAAGGTTTTTTATGCAGTGATGCATTTCTTGAGAATACTTTATGAGCTATCGCAATATGATGATGCGAAAGTATTGTCCAGTTCTTCTTTTGCTAAAATAGAAACTTTCTCAGATAGTCGTCGCGTGCAAAGAGTGCAGAAGTATATTGCCGATCATTATCAGGAGGATATTCGCTTGAATACTTTGGCGGATATGGTAGGCATGACGCCTGTTTCATTCAGCCGTTTTTTCCGGTTGCGTACGGGGAAGACGCTTTCTGATTATATCATAGATATCCGTCTTGGTTTTGCTACCCGTTTACTGGTGGACTCTGCACATACGATTGCTGAGATATGTTATGACTGTGGTTTTAATAACTTGTCCAATTTCAACCGGATATTTAAACGGAAGAAGGATTGTTCGCCGAAAGAGTTCCGGGAGAATTATAGAAAGAAGAAGATAGTGATCTGATTCTGAACTTTTAGTATTTGGCATATCGTTTGTCTTACTCTTAAAAGAGGTATTTCCCTACTCAACGAAGAATTGGACAATGAAAGGATAAAATAATATCAGTTGGAGTATTAGGATATCGCTACATTTGCAAATAGAAAAACATATTCTAATCTATTGGAAAATATGCAAGCGAGAAAGTCTTTATTAGTTGGAGCATTTATATTAGCAAATATTTCATTGAAGGCCCAGGACAATGGTGGATGTGATGACTGTCCGGCTTTCAATGCAAGTGGAAAAGTGGAAGTGCGTGGAGTGAAGGAGCGAATTATTGGCGATTTATCTCAACCTATATCTGCACGTGTAGAGAATCTCATCAGCAAGATGACACTTGAAGAAAAGGTGGCTCAGCTTTCTAATGAAACAGATAGCATACCGCGCCTGAATCTTCCCTCATATAATTATTGGAATGAATGCCTGCATGGAGTGGCTCGTGCGGGTGAAGTGACTGTGTTTCCACAAGCTATTAATCTGGCTTCTACCTGGGATACATTATTAATTAAGAAAGTAGCTTCTGCCATCTCTACAGAGGCTCGCCTGAAATATTTGGAAATAGGAAAGGGGCTTACTTATTGGTCTCCTACTATTAATATGGCTCGTGATCCCCGCTTTGGGGGACGGAATGAGGAAACTTATGGTGAGGACCCTTATTTGACTTCCCGTTTGGGAGTAGCTTTTGTGAAGGGATTACAGGGAGATCATCCCGATTATCTGAAGACGGTTGCTACAATAAAACATTTTGTTGCCAATAACCAAGAAAATGACCGTTTCTCCAGTTCTTCACAGATACCCACCAAGCAGTTGTATGAATATTATTTTCCGGCTTATGAGGCATGCGTAAAGGAAGCGGATGCGCAATCTGTAATGACTGCTTATAATGCCTTTAACGGAGTGGCTCCGAGTGGCTCAACCTGGCTTTTAGGAGATGTTCTGAGAAAAAGTGGGGATTTGACGGATTTGTTGTTTCTGATTGTGGAGCTATTGGAGTCATGAACTGGCAGCACCGGGTTGTAAACTCATTGGAGGAAGCTGCTGCTTTAGGTATAAATAGTGGTTGTGATTTGGAATGTGGGGGAACCTATCGCGAGAAACTGGTAGCAGCTGTAAAGATGGGATTGGTTTCAGAACAAGCTATTGATAAGGCTTTGACTCGCGTATTAACAGCACGTTTTAAATTAGGTGAATTCGACCCTATTGAACTTGTTCCCTATAATCATTATGATAAAAAAAGTTACTTGCAGGAGAAAAATTTGGGAAGCTAGCTTATGAAGCTGCGGTTAAATCCATCGTACTTTTAAAGAATGACAATGATTTCTTGCCTGTAGATAAGAAGAAGATACGTTCTGTTGCTATCGTCGGTCCATTTGCTGATAATAATTATCTGGGCGGATATAGTGGGAAACCTGTTCATAACGTTTCTTTTTGCTTCAGGGTGTTAAAGATTTAGTAGGTAAAAAAGTGAAGGTTTCATACATGGAAGGCACTTCCGTGATTTCTCCGGTTGGTTCGAGTATTTGGTAGCTTCTGATGGGGTGAGCCAGGGACTTACTGCTGACTATATAAGTGGGCACAATCTGGGTAATATCCCTTTGTTTTCAAAGAATTGATAAGACTGTGGGTTTTGACTGGGGAGATGGTACACCGGATGAACGTTTAACTAAAAATAATTATTCTGTCAGATGGAGTGGATATCTGAAAGCTCCGGTAAGTGGCAAACATACTATTGGTATGTATGCGGATGGTGGAGTGCGTATTTGGTTGAATGATCGTTTAGTTTTGGATAAATGGAATGCTCGTGGTTTACAGTTTTATTCTGTAGAGGTTCCGTTTGAGGCAGGCAGAAAAATGCCAGTTAAAATAGAATATATAAATAAGACGGGTGCTGCTGCTTGTATGTTGGTTTCTGATTTTGGAAATTCAGATCAAATAGATAAGGTGAAAGAATTTGTATCCGGGGCGGATTTAGTATTGGTTGCTTTGGGGAATGATGAAAAGTTGGCTCGTGAAAATCGTGATCTGCCTTCCATTTATTTACCTATGACACAGGAATTGCTGCTAAAAGAAATCTATAAAGTGAATCCTCGTACTGCCTTGATACTCCACACGGGAAATCCGTTAACTTCAAAATGGGCTGCAGAAAATGTCCCTGCTATTCTTCAAGCTTGGTATCCGGGACAAGAGGGAGGTAAGGCTTTGGCTGGCATTTTGTTCGGTTCAGAAAATCCGTCGGGTAAGTTACCGATGACTATTTATGAATCGGAAGAGCAGTTGCCGGATATTTTGGATTATGATATTTGGAAAGGGCGTACCTATCAATATTTGTCAAGCAAGCCTCTTTACGGATTCGGACACGGTTTAAGTTATTCGAACTTTGAGTATACACATTTGCAAAGTGATGGTGTGGTTCGTCCGGATGGTACTTTGCAATGTTCTATTGAAATTAAAAATATAAGTGATGTAGCAGGAGAAGAAGTTGTTCAGGTATATATTTCCCGTGAAAATACTCCGGTTTATACTTTCCCGTTAAAGAAATTGGTGGCTTTTTGCGAGAGTGGATCTGAAACCGGGTGAAAGTAAAACGGTTACTTTTACAATTGCTCCCCGCCAGCTTTCTATATGGCAGGAAGGAATATGGAAGATGCTTCCGGGGAAATATTCCTTGTTTGTGGGAAGTGGTCAGGAAGGACTATCGAAAGGAATAAATAGGAATTTTGAAATAAGGGTAGAATAAGGTTAGTTGAGTCAGGATATAGGTGTTTTTTTTTTAGGGCAAAGGATTGTTTTAATGGATAATTTATAGTCTGCGGCATGATACTTTTTTTATTCCTATATTGGGATAATATAATATAGGAATACTTTTCTTGAAATGTATTAATTTAACTTTTAACTATATTAGGTAAAAACTCTTCAACTCGTTTTATATAACGTGTTTGAATGGGGTATGCCTTCTAATCAGATACTTATTGCATAGTGTCGGAATAGTATTAGTTAATGATAAAATTGTACTTGTTTATCATGGAGACGGCAGCTATATTTGCAACGTTGAAGAATTTATTATTTTAAATCAGTGTTATATATGAAAAACATTATGTTGTTTCTGATGACGCTCTTAATGAGTAGTCATGTGATGGCTCAGGAATCCATCGTTACCGGTACTATTACTGATGCTAACGATGGTTCTCCATTGATTGGAGCCAATGTGTTGGTTAAGGATGCCGGGGTAGGTTCCATTGCTGATACGGAAGGTCGGTATAGCGTGAATGTCCCTAAAGGGAAAAATGTGCTGGTCTTCTCATGTATAGGTTATAAGGAACAAACGATAACCTTGAAACCTGGACAGAGAACTCTGAATGTAAGAATAGCAGAGGATACGGAATTGCTTGATGAAGTCGTGGTAGTTGGTTACGGTACGATGAAGAAGAGTGATTTAACGGGATCGGTCACCAGTATTAAGAGTGATGAGTTGATGAAAACCAATCCGATCAGTATCAATCAAAGCTTGCAGGGGCGTATTGCTGGTGTACAGGTTAATCAGAATGATGGTGCTCCGGGAGCAGGTGTAAGTATTCAGATCCGTGGTGCAAACTCATTCTCTACATCTACGGAACCGCTTTATATTGTGGATGGTATTCCTTTCACAACCAGTGGTACTCCGGGGACCGGTAAGGATGGTATGCTTCAAACGACCAATCCGCTTTCTGCCATCAATCCGGCAGATATTGAATCTATTGAAATCCTGAAAGATGCTTCTGCTACGGCTATCTATGGCTCACGTGGTGCCAACGGTGTTGTACTGATTACGACAAAACGTGGTGCTAAAGGCAAAGATAATATTAGCTTCAGTGCTAATTTCGGAATCTCAAAAGTGGTGAAGAAGATGGATATGCTGGATGGCTATACGTATGCTAAATATCGTAATGAGGCTGCTGAGATGTTTAATAAGTATGATGGGGCAAATGAAAAAATACCTTATCCGGGAACATCCACTGTTGATCCGGCTACAGGAGAAGCGGTATACTCTCCGGGACCGGACGATTACAGAACTGGTAAGTATCCAAGTGTAAATTGGCAGGATGAAGTGTTTGAAACAGCTCTCTCTCAGGAAATATAACTTGAGTGTCAGTGGCTCCAGTGATAAAGGGTATTACGCAATTTCCGGTAACATATTGGATCAGGAGGGTATTATAAATAACTCTGGTTATAAGCGTTATACATTCCGTGCAAATGTAGCTCGTAAAAAGTACATGAGTGGATTGAAATCGGAACTAATATGAGTTTCACTAATTCATTGAATAAGTTGGCAAAAGACAAACTCAGTAAGTGATGGTATTATTCGTGGAACTTTGTTTTATCCAGCTACAGCTCCTTTGGATGATGAAACGAATAATGCTCAGTTGAACTGGTTCTCTTCAATCCGTATGTTTATACGCGTGCAGCAAAAAGATGAATTGACTACTAATACGTTCTTCTCTTCTTCTTATCTGGAAATTACTCCGATTAAAGATTTAAAACTTCGTCAGAATGTAGGTTTCTCTTATAATGGAAACGAACGTAATGTGTATTATAACCGTGAGACTGTGGAGGGTAAGGACCCGGTGAACGGCTAATGCTTCTAAAGCTGATAACTGGGCAAAGAATCTGGTACTCGAAACAATGGCTACTTATAATAAAGAGTTTAATAAGAATCACTCTTTGAATGCAGTGATTGCTTTTTCTTATGAAAAAGGTGATTATGGTAATAAAGCCATGACTGCCACCGGTTTTCCGCAAGATATAACAGAAGATTATGATATGAGTGCAGCCGTTAATCCGGGTAAGCCGACCAGTGGGCGCGGCATGACTTCTTTGGTTTCTTTCTGGGACGTGCCAATTATAGTTTAATGAACAAATATCTGTTCACTGCTTCTTTCCGTCGCGATGGTTCCAGTAAGTTTGCTCCTGGTAATAAATGGTCGAACTTTGCATCAGGTGCTATTGCATGGCGTGCCTCGGAAGAAGAATTTATTAAGAGACTGAATATCTTCAGTAACCTGAAAGTACGTGCAAGTTATGGTCAGACAGGTAATCAGGCTATTGGTGCTTATGCTACACGCGACTATTTGACCCTGTGGCCAATTATCCTATTAATGGTGCGCTTGCCAGTGGTTTTGCCAACCTAACCTTGGAGAGGTCCGGCAAATCCGGATTTAAAATGGGAAACAACCAGTCAATATAATGTGGGTGTGGATATGGGATTCTTTAAGAACAGAGTAAACTTAACAGTTGATCTTTATTATAAGAAGACATCAGACTTGTTGCAGAATATACAGATTCCTCAAAGTACAGGCTTTTCTAACATGACTACGAACTTTGGTAATGTAACCAATAAGGGGCTTGAAATCTCCGGTAAGTTCTATGCAGTGGCAACAAAGGATTTTAATTGGGATTTCGATGCAAATATCTCTTTCAACCGTAATAAGATTAGTGGACTTCCCGGTGACCAGTTTGCACAAGGATGGAGTAAAGCTGATAATGTTTTCTTGCAACGTAATGGATTGCCGATCGGTACAATTTATGGTTTTGTAGAAGACGGATTCTATGATAACATTGCAGAGGTGAGATCAGATCCTTTCTATGCCAATGAATCGGATGCTGTATGTAAAGCTATGATTGGTGAAGTGAAATATAAGGACCTTGATGGTGTAGCCGGTATTACAAACGCTGACCGCCAGATTATTGGAGATACCAATCCTGATTTTACATTTGGTATGACGCATAATTTCTCTTATAAGAACTTCTCTTTGAGTTTCTTTCTGCAAGGATGTGTGGGAGGTGATATTTTCAATGCTAACTTGATGGAAGTAACAATGAGCGGTATCGGTAATATTCCACAGGAAATGTATAATACCCGGTGGACTCCAGAGAACAGAGCGATTGCGAAATGGCCGAAAGCTTATGCTGGTTATGGTAGAACTATGAAATTGTCTGATCGTTATGTAGAAGACGGATCTTACCTCAGAATGAAAAAATATTAATTTGGGTTATAAATGGATACCTTCATTTAAAGGGATAGAATCAGTGAATCTATATGTTTCTGTAAGCAATGTATTTACAATCTCCGGTTATAGTTGGTTTGACCCGGATGTAAACTCTTTCGGTAGCGATTCTTCACGTCGTGGAGTGGATATGTTCTCTTATCCAAGTAGCCGTACTTTTTCATTCGGTTTGCAATGTACATTCTAACGTTTAATTCAATTCAAAGAAAGTTATGAAAAAGATTATATTAAAATCAGTCATATTGTTGTGGGCGGCTGTGGCTGCATGCTCTTGCGACAACCTGTTGGAAGAGAAAGCATACGATTTTGTTTCTCCTGAGCAGTTGGGAGACAGTGAAAGCGCTGCTTCACAACTTGTAACAGGAGCTTACAATACCATTATTACCAATTTTATTGCTCCGGGTTCTTATCTATATCTCACGAATATGGATTGTGACTATGCTTCTGGTGCTTCATGGGCATTTGGTAATGTGGGAGCTGGTAATCCGCAGGGATTTTGGGGAATAGACCACATGTGGCAAGGGTGTTATACTTTGATTCATCGTGCTAATTTGGCTACTTCTAAGATTACTGCAATGAACAATCTAACCCCTGAAAGTAAGGAAGATGCTTTAGGACAATTATGTTTCCTTAAAGCATGGGCTTATTTTAATCTGGTCAGAAATTATGGTCCGGTACCTATTTTCAGAAAAATCTATATCAGAATGTTAAGATATGCATCAGGCTCGTTCTTCCGTAGCTGATGTTTATGCACATATTATTGAACTACTGGATCAGGCAGAGAATATGTATTCTAAAAATGATGCGGGTTTCATCGAAGGACATGCTTCAAGTGGTGCAGCAAAAGCACTATTAGCAAAAGTTTATGCAACAATGGCATCAGGAGCAATGTCCGGAGTACCCATTGTAGTTAAAGGTGGAAAACCTTCTAATCCGGAACCACAAGCAATTACGCATACCGCACAAACTGTGGCCGGATATGAAAGTTTTGATTCGAAAAAGTATTATGAGCTGGCACGTGATAAGGCATGGGAAGTAATACAGGAGTATACCTTGTTTGATAAATATATGGATGTGTGGTCCATTGCTAACCGTAATAAGGGGGAACATATCTGGATGGCTCAGGCTAAAAGTGCTGATGCTGATTTTGGTAATACGATTTGCCAGGACTATGTAGGTATCTTTAAGGAAGACGGTACGATGGAAGGTAACTGGTATGGAATGCGTGACCACTGGTATTTACTTTTTGAAGAGAAAGATAAGCGTGCTGTAGACGGAGTTATACACCGGTATGCTTGTGGTGGTATTTCTAATGGAAAGGTGATTTATAATTATTATCCACGTTGGTATGCTGATAAAGTAGCCAATAAAGAGGTTTATGATAGTGAAGGCAATGCATTTGATGGTACGGAAGTATATCAGGAAGGCGAAGGTTGGACATTAGCAAAGTTGACTAAATTTACATTTGTGACAGATCGTAAACAAAAAAGAACAGTGATTTCCATTTTCCACTGCTTCGTTTGCCGGATATTATGCTGATTTATGCGGAAGCTGTGAATGAATTGAATGAATGGTGGACCGGATGCTGAGGCTTATAATCAGGTTAATAGAATCCGTACACGTGCAAATGCGACTCCGTTCTCTGGCATGAATCAGAATGAGTTCCGTTCTGCTGTACTTGAAGAACGTGCCCGCGAGTTGGCGTATGAAGCAGATCGTCGGTACGATTTATTCCGCTGGGGTATTTATTTGGGAGTAATGAATGCTATTGATATGGATGAGCATAATGTTACTAAACGTCGTTTGGAACGTAATTTGCTTTATCCGCTGCCTATTAGTGAAGTCAATGCCAATGATAAGATTGACTCTAATAATCCGGGTTGGTAATGAGTATTCTGTATAAACTTAAATGAAGAAACAATGAAAACATTAAAATATACTTTATTAGTTTTGGCGATATTAGGGTGTGGTGCATTCTCATCTTGCTCTGATGATGATGAAGCGATTGCTCCCTTAAGTGTAGCAAAGGTGTCTACGGTGACTGACCGTAAGGAAGCTATTGATAAAAGCTAATCTTGCACAATATATTATTGTGCAAGGTACTGGGTTGAATGCTGTTACATCTATTTTAGTGAATGATGTTCCGGTAGACATGTTAGAGGCATACATAACATCCAATGAAATTACATTTCCTATTCCGAGGGTGATTCCTGAAAATGTAAATAATCTGATAACCTTGTCAACTGGTAGCGCAACGGTAACCACACCTCTTTCTGTCTTTGTCCCGGATTTGCGGATTGATGGTATGTATAATGAATTCACTCCTGCAGGCGAAATGATGAAAATTGTGGGAGACTATTTTGATCTGTATGAGATAACTACTGAATCGGGTAAGTTATACTTTGGTGACCGTGAGATGGAAATAGTAAGAGCGGTACAGGATACTTTATATTTCAAACTTCCTACTGATGCTGCAGTTGGTGCTAAAGTTAAAATAGTCAGCCCGGTTGCAGGAGAGGTAATGGTTCTGGAAAATATAAAGAAAAGGGCAATATGCTATGTGATTATGACCCATTTACAGGATGGGGAGGTGGACAATATCTGAGTAGTGGTCCTACCCCGGTAGCTATTAGCGGACAATATTGCCGCTTCAATATAGCCAAAGGCGATGCAAATGATTGGGACTGGAGTTCAGTGACTGGTATCTCACAACTTGCTGTTGAGTATTTCCCGGAAGTACTGGCCAATCAAAATAATTACTTGCTGAAGTTTGAAGTGAATACATTGAAGCCTTTGACTAAGCGTCAGATTCGCTTCTATTTCTCTCAGATAAATTATGACTGGGAACCTTTTGCTTCAGGACTTGCTTTAAATACAAATGGTGAGTGGCAGACAGTAACTCTTGAATTGGGCACAATGTGGAAGGGAAGTGTTCCTGCCGATGGTGTTCTACAGATCATGGGTAACAGTTATGCAGAAGATACCGATATCAGTTTTGACAATTTCCGTATTGTGCCTAAAGACTAAGTACTGGCTATATCCTTTTATAAGGTTAAAAGAACAGTTTTTTTCAGATGAGAGTATAATTTCAAAAAGAGAGGCAGTTATGAAAAACGGGCTACCTCTCTTTTATCCTTTAAAAAAGCTTGAATGATGATACGAAAAATCCAATATATATTTATTCTATTATGTTTACCTGTCAGTTTGTTGGCACAAGAGAAATTTAATATTAGAGGAGTACTTCCTTGGCATAACTTTCTTTCAGGTCCTACGGGCTGGAATTTGGAAGACTATCGGGATTATCTGGACGAATGTCAGCAATATGGTATTAATTTTATTGGATTTCATAATTATACCGGTGGGGGGTGAACGTTATGCCACTTATGTGGAACCGATGATCAAGATAGAATATAAGGATATTCTTCCTCAAGCTTGTTTTGATAATTCTCTTACTGCACGTTGGGGGTATTTACCCATGAAAGTGAAAGATTATGCTTTCGGTACTGACCGTGTATTTTCTTTGCCGGAAGGTGCGGAGGCTTTTGGTAGTGATGCTTCTGTAAACTTCTTCTACTCCACGAGAGCATTATGAGAAATCGCAGACGTTGATGCGTGATGTTTTGAGCATGGCTCATGAACGTGGTATACGTATGGCAATGGGATTTGAATTTGGAGTAATTCCTCCTGAATATTTTTCTTTGAATGTAGCGGGCGACTGTTTTTACTGGCCTGGGGAGTCTAACATGATTCCGAATCCAAAAAGTCAGATAGCGATAGAGATACATTATGCAGCGCTTGATAATGTTTTGGAAACCTATCCTGATATTGATTATGTCTGGTTATGGTTGAATGAACACTCATTTATGGGAGTGAATATAGAGAAAGCTTTGGAGAATGCTTCTTTTTGCTGAAGCATATAACGCCGGACAAGGTTATTTTAAAAGAGGCAGCTGATAGTGCAGCCCGTTTTGTCGGAGTTTGGGCACTTGAATATATGAAATTGACATCGGACTATTTGAAATCTAAAGGTTCGAATGCAAAAGTAATTCTTGGAGGATGGGGAGGCGGTCATCAATTACCTTCCTTATTGAAAGGACTGGACAGAGCTCTGCCAAAGGATATCATATTCAGTTGTTTAAATCCTGATTTAGGAAAAAGTCCACAGCCTGAATTCTTGTCTGATATAGCTAAGAACAGAACTGTGTGGGCAGTACCTTGGTTAGAGGGGAGATCATCAGCTTTGGCATTTTCAACCACGTGTAGAAGTGATGCGTGATCATGTGAAACTTGCTGCAAAGCAGAATCTGGATGGGGTGATTGCTATTCACTGGCGTACGGAAGAGCCTCGTTTTAATTTTAGAACATTTGCTCATTTTGCTTCAAATAAGACAGACAACAAGACTGTAGAACAGTTATATGAAGAATATCTGACTGAGGATATGGGTAATAAGGTTGCAAAACTATTGGCTCCTCTGTTGGCACAAATGGATATTAAACAAATACAATGGAATGTCCCCTCACCAGAATTTTATGCCTTCACTCCTGAATGGGGATTATTGGATGATCAAAATGTGAAACTGCGGGAAAGTTTGATTCGGACTGCTGAACAGGTACTGAAAAAAACAGAGGGCAGCCAGCGAGATAATTTGCAACGTTTCATTGCAATGTTCCGTTTTGAATTGCTATTGGGAGAGGTTGATAAAGCTATGATGCCTGCATTTATTCTTAAGAAGAATGACAGACAGGGCGTTGCGGCCAGTTCGTTCGAAGAATATGAAGAGGCTTATCGTAGCCTTATGGCGGCTCCGGTGAAAGATATGTTTGAGACTTATATGCAAAGAATTCATTCTCGTGGAGAATTAGGTGTGTTAAGCTCTTTTTAAACCAGCGTTTATGGAGAGAATACAATGATTTGAAGTCTTATCTTGAAACAAAATTGAAGAGATGATGAAAGATTGGAAGAAATATTTATTAGGATATTGCCTGATAGCTGTTTTAGTTCTACCTGTTCAAGCACAGATTTTACAAATAGGTAGTGGAACCTCATTAGAAAACTATGCAGCATCGGAACTGCAGAGATACTATTATCAGCTATCCGGTAAACTTTTGAATATCGAGAGGACAGCCTCGACAAATCTAAAATCAGATTTTATATTAACTACATTAGATAATCCATTAGTGGATGATTGGCAAAAAAAAGAAAGGTATACTTAAGCTAAAAAGAGAAGCCAGGAGAACAAGGGTATATACTTCAAACAGTAAAAGAATGCAGGTCGTCGTACTTTATTGATTGCCGGAACAGATCCTTGCGGGTTACTTTATGGAGTATATGGCTTACTCGAGGATCATTTGGGAGTGCGTTTTTATATGAGTGGTGATATCTTGCCTGAAAAAAGAATGAGAGGTCACCTTCCTGTCATAAGCGATGTACGTACTCCTCAAATGCGTATTAGAGGATTTCTTCCATGGACCAATTTCCCGCAATCAGCTACTATTTATTCCCCTGGAATGATTGGAGGTATGTTATTGATCAAGCGGCAAAAATGCGTATGAATTTTATTATGATTCATAATTATAATGGTTTTTGCGGGCATAATGAAACTTTTCATAATTTTGAATATAATGGCTATTTATCCAGAGGGTGGATGCCGACTATAAAAACAGGACATGGCTGGTTGTGTCCGGGATGGGATATTAATGAATACCGTTTTGGGGCTTCTGAAATTTATGATGATTATGATTTTGGAGCAGATTATGGACTTCATAATGAGACATTGACTAATAGTCAGATAAAAGAAAAAGGTGAAACCGTTTTTCGTAAGGTGATAGATTATGCACATCAGCGCGGAGTAAAGATTGGATTAGGACTTGACATTGATGTGATTCTTCCTGAATATCAAGTATCTGCTGATGAACGCGGTGTAATTGCTGCGCAAACAGCACAGTTAGCCAAGCAATATCCATATTTGGACTATTTGTTCTGTTTTCAATCAGAGGGAAGCAAAGATTCTGTTTTCTATGCTAAATGGCAGAGGGTTTTTGATGGTTTTTATGAAGATATGAAGCGGCTTTCACCGTCAACTCACATTGTTGTATCAGGTTGGGGAATGACGGCGGAATCTGTTGCTCGCCTACCGAAAGATGTTATTTGTGCTCCGATATCTTATTATTCCGCAGCGTTTGAACCGGGGAATATATATGGAGAGCGTGAATATTGGGGATGTCCATGGTTAGAGAGAGATTGGAGTAGTTCACAATATTATTATCCTTATAATGTGGATTTATCAGAAACAATTCATGCTTATGAGAAAGCTTCGGAGAATATGAAAGGATTTTATGCTTTAACTTGGCGTTTAACGGATGCAGTTTCTCCTAAAATGTGGTATATAAGTAAAGCACCTTGGTATGAAGCTGAAGAATTGAACTCTTCGGAAAAAAGTTTATGGAGACTATGCTAAAACAAATTATGGAGAGTCTGTTGCTAAACCGATTACTGCCATTATAAATCAAAATGAACCATTTGCTACAGATTTTGCAGAGTGTCAGGCGACACCGGGTTTTAATGAGGTTGTAAATACTTATCCTTTAATGAATATTCAGTCGTTATCCTTTGCCGGAAAACATGGTGAACTTATGAAGATAGATGCAGTAAACTTTCAGGAAAAGAAAGGAACAAAAAATGCGCCAAGTGATGAGGGAGGAGAATGTGTAGGTTATATAATGGCTGGTGATTGGTTGAAATATGATCAGGTTCATTTTAAGGATGATGTTTCTTTCATATCCCTCAGAGTTGCTTCTGCTTCAAATGGAGGTATTATTACTATTTCGGTAGGGAAGCTTGATGGACCTATTATTGCTTCGATTGATGTAAAAAACACAGAAGGGTGGCAGACATGGAAAAGCTTGACTGTTCCAGTTAAAATAGATAAAGGAATTTATTCTCTTTATGTTAGTTTTCATCCTTTCAACGATATAATACAGGCTAATAAATTGGCTGAAAAGCAATTGAATACGATTGATAGTTGCATGGCTGTGGTTACTAATTTAGGACAGAAGAAACGATTATCTCATTTACGTGCACGTATTGCAGGTGCTAAACACCATATTGCACTAAATTCTGAGTTTGAAAAATACCAATGGACTGATTTGCCGGGTCAAATGGATAGTTGGGCTCGTAGTTTCTTGTACCGTATTGATGACATTTCATCTTTTGGAAATATTATGAGTACACAGAACCGTTTTGTACAGCAGAATTACGTAGAGAAGATAAATAAATTACGTAAATACCAAAGAGTGAAAGCTCCTTCCCATGTTACTGCTAAAGGAACGCAAAATGGAGCGTTGGTGACATGGCGTAATGAAGAACCGGGAGCAGACATTTTTGTTGTGTGCCGGGATGGTAAGGAAATTGCATCACTACCTATCAGTGCTAATCAATATGTCGATACATTTAATGGAAAAGCCTCCTATACAGTATATGTGATTGATACGGATGGAAATAGAAGTCTTCCTAGTATTCCGTATTATTGCTTAGCTGGTGATGCCGATAATGGAGACTCCTGTTATTGTAAATCCTTCTCCAGTGACCTCGGTTGCTCAGGGACATGATGTTAACATAAAGCTGTCTATGGTTGATAATCGTTCCGTTGAAGATCTTTCTGCTGTGCTTCATTACCGTACTATAGGTTGTAAAGAGTGGAAGCAGATACCGTTTAAACATAGAATAAGAGCTGCTTTTGCGGTAACTGTTCCTGCTGAAGAGTTTTCTATTCAAGGAATGGAATATTATATTACTGCCTCTGATTCCCGTAATGTGGCTATGTATCCGGCAGACGCACCTGCACGACTCCATACAATTATTGTGACGGGCAGTGGAAGTAATAAATTACCTTCTCCGGTTGTAAGACTCACTGCCGGTAATCGGTTAAAGTGGGAAAAAAATCCTGATGTGGATATGTATCGGATTTACCGTAGTAAATCTTCTGATTTTGCAACGGATGCTTCTTCCTTTATAACATTTGTAGGAGGACAGACAACTTCTTTTTATGATAATGGGATAGATTTGGACGGCACTTCTTTGAAAGGAACTTACTTTTTATCGTGTGACGGCCGTTAGCAGTGATGATATGGAAAGTAATGCTTCTGAAATCATTAAAATAGATTATAAATGAAAAGAGTATATATTTATATAGTGATTGCTCTATGTGGAGTTTCTGCATGTACCTCTTCTCGTCAGCGGATTTTGGAAGATACCAGATTGGGCTTAGTGGATAAACACGCTACCGACTTAACTGCTATTCTGTTTCATAATCTGAAGCAAATGACCGGAAAGTATGTAGTATATGGGCAACACAATTATGAAATGGATGGATTTAATTCGGATACCAGCCGTTGGCGTGATGAACAGAATCGTTGTGATGCTTATGATGTGACAGGGGCTTATCCGGCCATGGCCAGTTTTGATTTTCTGCATTTCACGAATCCGGTCAGTTGGGAGACGAAAAATCTGGATTATATCAAGAGTAAATTTTATGCTGCTTATGAGCGTGGAAATGTGCTCACTTTTTGCTGGCATTACTATAATCCGGTTACGGGGAATAATTTCTATGATACTACGCAGGTGGTGAAACATATTCTTCCTGGCGGATCACGTCATGAAACATTTAAAAGCGATTTGAAGATTATTGCAGACTTTGCCCATAATGCTAAGAATCATGCCGGTGAACTGATTCCTATTATTTTTCGACCTTGGCATGAGTTTGATGGAAATTGGTTTTGGTGGGGAAGGAACCATTGTACAGTAGAAGAGTTCAAAGAACTCTACCGTTTTACTGTCACCTATTTAAGGGATTCTTTGCAAGTACATAACTTTTTATATGCATTTTCTCCTGATTGTGGATTTACGACTGAAAAGGAGTTTTTGGAGCGCTATCCGGGAGATGAGTATGTGGATGTAGTAGGTATGGATAATTATTGGGATTTTAGGCCGGATGGTGGAGATACAAGTTTAGTCGTATTGAAATCTCGCATTCTGACTAAATATGCCCAAGGAACATAATAAGCTGTCTGCTATTACTGAGACTGGAACGCAGACTAGAGACTCTTTATGGTATTCACAACTACTGAATATTTTATATTTTGAAGGAGTAGAGTTGAATTATTTGTGTACCTGGTCAGGTTTTGCTCCTTATAAAGGACATCCTGCTGCATCGGATTTTTATCAGTTTAAAGAAGACTCTTTGATTTTATTTGCTGATGAAGCACCGGATTTTTATGTTCTGACCAAATGAAATAATATTATAGAAAAAACAAATAGCCATGAAACAGATAAGTATTCTCTTTTTTTCACTCTTCTGCTGTTGGGAGCATGTGTGAAAGCACCTACGCAGACAGATAATTTTGTGAAGATTGTTGATGGACGTTTCTCTGTCAATGATAAACCGTATTATTATATCGGCACTAATTTCTGGTATGCCGCTATATTAGGATCACAGGGGCAAGGCGGTAATCGGGAACGTCTGCTTAAAGAACTTGATTTCATGAAAGCCAATGGTATTACTAATTTGCGTGTATTAGTTGGCGCAGATGGAATAGATGGAATTATGACAAAAGCAGAACCAGCGCTTCAAACGGCTCCCGGTGTGTATAATGATACTATTTTTGATGGCTTAGATTTCTTCCTGTCGGAGTTGGGCAAAAGAGGTATGCACGCCGTACTGTTCTTAAATAACAGTTGGGAGTGGTCCGGAGGATATTCACAATACCTCTATTGGAGTGGTCATGGTGAAATACCTATGCCTAAAGTGGCAGGATGGAATGCCTTTTCAAACTATGTTGCCCAGTATGCAAAATCAGAGAAAGCCCATAAATTATTTGAGAATCATGTACGTCAGGTGGTGAGTCGTGTCAACCGCTATACTAAGCTGAAATACAGTGATGATCCGGCTATCATGGCATGGCAGATAGGTAATGAGCCCCGTCCGTTTGGTGAGGAAAATAAGGAGAGTTTTGCTAAATGGATAGCTGAATGTGCTGCACTGATTAAGTCTATTGACCCTAATCACTTGATCTCCGTTGGTTCGGAAGGTATGGCAGGTTGTGAAGGAGATTTGGGTTTGTGGGTGAAACTCCATCAGGATATCAATATAGATTATTCAACGATTCACATCTGGCCGAATAATTGGGGGTGGATAGATAAGACTGATATTCCGGGAACCTTGGATAAAGCCATTGCAAATACTCGTGAATATATTGATGTACATGTTGCGGAAGCACAAAAAATGAATAAACCGTTAGTTCTTGAAGAATTTGGACTGCCGAGAGATAGCGTGATGTTTGATAGGAAGAGTTCTACAGTTCTGAGAGACCGGTACTATGAAGAAATTTTTTGAAATAGTAAAAAACATGCTATACAAAAAAGTGTATTTCAAGGATGCAACTTCTGGGCTTGGGGAGGATTTGCACAACCACAACATCTTTTCTGGCAAAAAGGAGACGACTATATGGGGGATCCGGGACAAGAAGAACAGGGGCTGAATTCTGTATATATGATATCGACACTACAGTGAAGCTTGTTGCGGATATTGTGAATGAAATAAACCAAATCATTCAGATGAAATGAAAAAGAAAGTCATATGCTCAGTTTTGTTAGGCTTGATGGTATCTGGACAATTAATAGGAGCAGATTATATTAAGCCGAAGAAAGATAAAAAAACAGGAATATCCTACTATGATCTGAATAAGAACGGCCATCTTGATATCTATGAGAATCCTGCTTTTGCAGTAGAAGAACGTGCCCGTGCTTTACTCTCTCAGATGACTCTAGAAGAGAAAGTCGGCCAGATGCTTACTTCTTTAGGATGGCCGATGTATGAGCGCCAAGGGAATACAATCCGCCTGACTGAGCAATTGGTTCGGGAGATTGAAGAGTATCACACTGGTTCGCTTTGGGGATTTATGCGTGCTGACCCATGGACACAACGTACGTTGACTACCGGGTTAACTCCTGCATTGGCAGCCAAGGCTTCAAATATGCTTCAAAAATATGCAATAGAACATGGGCGTTTAGGAATTCCCCTGTTTTTGGCAGAAGAGTGTCCGCATGGACACATGGCTATCGGAACAACTGTATTTCCGACGTCTATTGGGCAGGCCAGTACCGGAATCCTGAGTTAATCAGAAGAATGGGGCGTGCTATTGCTACTGAGGCAAGTGCACAGGGAGCGCATATCGGTTATGGTCCGGTACTTGATTTGGCCCGTGATCCCCGCTGGTCCAGGGTAGAAGAAACGTATGGTGAGGATGCTTATCTCAATGGCGTGATGGGGGCTGCTTTAGTAAAAGGTTTCCAAGGTGAGTTTCAAGAACTAAAGGTAAAGTAATCGCTACTTTAAAACATTTTGCTGCTTATGGCTGGACAGAAGGCGGACATAATGGAGGAAGTGCCCATGTTGGTAATCGGGAAATGGAAGAAGCTATTTATCCCCCTTTCCGGGAAGCTGTTACTGCCGGAGCATTGTCTGTGATGAGTTCCTATAATGAAATCGATGGTATTCCTTGTACTGCTAATTCTAATTTATTAACCGGATTATTGAAAGAACGTTGGCAATTTAAAGGTTTTGTCGTTTCTGATCTTTATGCAATCGGAGGGCTTCGGGAACATGGAGTTGCAGATACGGATTATGAGGCAGCAGTGAAAGCTGTAAATGCGGGTGTGGATAGTGATTTAGGAACAAATGTTTATGCCGGGCAATTGGTAAATGCCGTAAAAAGGGGAGATGTGCAGGAGGTTGTGATTAATAAAGCTGTCAGCCGGATACTTGCTCTAAAGTTCCATATGGGTTTATTTGATCATCCTTTTGTTGATGAGCGGGAACCGGAACAAGTCGTGGCATCAACAGAACATCTGGAATTGGCTCGTGAAGTAGCTCGTCAATCCATCATTTTATTAAAGAATAAGAATGAGTTGCTCCCTTTGAATAAAAAGATAAAGACTATTGCGGTTATTGGTCCGAATGCTGATAATATATACAATATGCTGGGGGAGATTATACGGCACCTCAAAGTGAGTCTTCGGTAGTTACGGTATTGGATGGTATCCGTCAGAAAGTTTCCAATGATACACATATTATATATGCTAAAGGGTGTGCTGTGCGTGATTCTTCTAAATCGGGTTTTCAGGAAGCAATAGAAGCAGCCCGGCAGTCGGATGTGGTTGTAATGGTGATGGGTGGTTCCAGTGCCCGTGATTTTCTTCAAAGTATGAAGAAACGGGTGCAGCAAAAGTCTCTGATAGTCATATCAGTGATATGGAGAGTGGAGAGGGCTATGATCGTTCTACTCTTGAGTTGCTGGGAAGACAGCGGGAACTGATACGAGAAGTGGGAAAATTAAATAAACCTATTGTATTGGTATTGATTAAAGGGCGCCCCTTATTACTGGAAGGTATTGAAGCAGAAGTCGATGCTATCGTTGACGCCTGGTATCCGGGTATGCAAGGAGGAAATGCAGTTGCCGATGTATTGTTCGGTGATTATAATCCAGCCGGGCGCTTGACTATTTCAGTACCACGCTCTGTGGGACAGCTTCCGGTATATTATAATACAAAACGGAAAGGAAACCGCAGTAAATACATAGAAGAAGAGGGTACACCTCGCTATCCTTTTGGTTATGGACTCAGCTATACATCTTTCAATTATTCGGACTTGAAGGCGGAGGTTGTAGAAGCAGAAGATAGCTGCCTGGTAAATATTTCAGTGAAGGTACGGAATGAAGGCTCACGGGATGGAGATGAGGTCGTTCAACTTTATCTTCGTGATGAAGTGGCCAGCTTTACTACTCCTTTTAAGCAGTTATGTGGATTTCAACGGATACATTTGAAAGTTGGTGAGACAAAGGAAATAACATTCCGGTTAGATAAGAAATCACTGGCACTCTATATGCAAAATGAAGAGTGGGCTGTAGAACCCGGTCGTTTTACATTGATGCTTGGTGGTTCTTCTGAACAAATTTATCAGCAAAAAAGAAATTGAGATAACCAAAAGATATACTTTTAAAATGTAAATATCATGAGTAAATCAAGAGATAGAGTGCTCCAGGCACTGAATCATCAGAATACTGATTATGTTCCGGTAGATTTTGGTTCTACTGCAGTGACAGGTATTCATTGCCGTATTGTAGAAGCTTTACGAAATCATTATGGATTGGAGTCTAAGCCTGTGAAAATAGTGGATGCTTTTCAAATGTTGGGTGAAGTTGATGAGGAACTTGCAGAACTGTTGGGAGTAGATTGTATAGGTATTGGTGGAGCGAAGGATATATTTGATCTGGATACCACACAACTTCATGAACAGGTCACTCCGTGGGGGCAGCGTGTATTAGTTCCTTTGAGTATGGATCTTACGCCGGATAGTCAGGGAGATGTTTATGTTTATGCCGGTGGTGATAAAACATATCCTCCCAGTGCTGTGATGCCCAAAGGATGTTATTTTATCAATGCCATTGAAAGACAGCAACCTATTGATGAAGAAAAAATTGAATCCCGAAGATAATGTTGAAGAGTTTACATTGTTGACGGATGCTGACCTTGCTTACTATAAAGAACTAGTGGATAAGGTGTCTGGTTCAGGAAAAGCCGTAGTTGCCAGTTTCGGAGGGACGGCTTTTAGGGGATGTAGCATTTGTTCCGGGTATGGGATTGAAAGAACCGAAAGGTATCCGTAGTGTCGTAGAATGGTATATGTCGACAGCTATGCGTCAGGATTATCTCCATCAGGTATTTGAGAAAGAGATTGATATCGCGATAGCCAACTATGAAAAACTTTGGAATATATTGGGAGATAAAATCGATGTTGTACTGACTTGTGGAACTGATTTCGGTTCTCAGGAATCTCAGTTCTGCTCTCTTGATACGTTCAAAGAACTTTGGTTGCCTCATTATCGTCGTATGAATGACTGGATACATCAGCATACTACATGGAAAGTTTTCAAACATTCATGTGGGGCTATTATTCCTATCCTTCCGGGTTTGATAGAGGCGGGGGTTCGATATTATCAATCCGGTACAGATTAATGCCAAAGATATGGATTCACATAGGCTGAAGGAAGAGTTTGGTTCTCAACTCACTTTTTGGGGTGGGGGAATCGATACGCAACAAATATTGCCCTTTGGTACTCCCGATGAAATCCGTCGTCATGTGATAGGACAGTGTGAGATCCTGGGGCGTGATGGAGGTTTTATTTTTAATGCAGTGCATAATATACAGGCTAATGTTCCGATTGAAAATGTAGTTGCTTTATTTGATACTTTGAAAAGTCTTAGAAATTAATAACCTAAATATAGAAAAGTAATGATGAATAATCTGAATGAATTATATGATGCAATTTTGGTAGGTAAACTGGAAGATGCAGTAAAAGTAACCAAAATAGCAGTTGAAGAAGGAATGACTCCTCATGAAATTATAAACCAATACATGATTAAAGCGATGGAGGAAATCGGAAGTCGTTTTGAGGCTGGTAAAGTTTTTGTTCCGAATCTTCTGATGAGTGCCCGTGCCATGCGTGGTGCTTTGGATGTCCTGAAACCTTTGATGCAGGGACAAGTCGATTCTTATATTGGTAAGATTGTGATAGGTACTGTAAAAGGAGATCTGCATGATATCGGTAAGAATCTTGTAGCTTCCATGTTTGAAGGGTGTGGCTTTGAAGTTATTAATCTGGGAGTTGATGTGTCGAGTGATAAATTTATCAGTGCTGCTCTGGAGAATAAGGCGGATATTATTTGTATGTCGGCTCTACTTACCACGACCATGAACTATATGAAGGAAGTAGTTGCAGCCGTTGAAGCTTCCGAATTGAAAGGAAAGGTGAAGATTATGGTTGGAGGAGCTCCTGTGAATGATGCTTTTGCAAAAAGCAATAGGTGCCGATGCATATACCAGTAATGCCAACGCTGCTGTTGTAATGGCCAAGAAACTCATTGCTGCAAATTAATTTTTGAAAAGAATCTTATGATGAATAGGGAGATTTATCAATACGAGCTACCTTGGAATGCACTTCAACTTAATTCGGAAGATATTTATCTTTCAATGGGAGTTGGTTATGTCCCGGATGAAGAGATGCTAAAGCAACTTGATCTTTTGAAAAAAGAGATTGCTGTTCGATGTCGTCCACGTTGCCTTTATGCTTTTTTTGAAGCCAGCCCGGCAACTAAAAAATCATATAGGCATAGATGGTATGGAGCTACATACCGGTGCAGTTATTACTCCCTATTTGTTGGATGCTGACCGATATGTACTGTTTATAGCTACTGCTGGACAGGAGTTCGAACAGTTCCAGCATGAAGTAAAATCTTCCGGTGATATTTTGCAGGAGTTTTTGCTTGATTCCTTGGGCTCCGCAATTGCGGAGGCAGTTGTACGCGAAGTGTGTAGTAAAGTTGAAAACTATGTTTTGCCACTGGGATATGGTGTAAGTCATCCGTATAGTCCGGGATATTGCGGTTGGCATGTGACACAGCAAAAGTTTTTTTTTCTTTACTGCCGGAACAACCTTGTGGAGTTCGTTTGAGTGAGTCCTCTCTAATGTCTCCCATTAAATCGGTAAGTGGAGTAATTGCTGTAGGTGAGAGAATCGTGAAACGTAAATATGGCTGTGAGCTTTGTGGCAAAGCAGACTGCTATAAGAATAGAAACAAATTAAAAAAGTGATTACCATGAATATATCAAAATGGATTGAAGATATAATTACTTCTGATAAAAGTTTGTCTATGCCTATCATGACTCATCCGGGTATTGAATTATTAGGTAAGAAAGTACTGGATGCCGTGACTGATGGCGAAGTTCATTTCCAAGCTATTCATGCTTTGAATGAGCGCTTTCCCCAGGCTATGGCATGTACTGCCATTATGGACCTGACTGTAGAAGCTGAAGCTTTTGGGAGTCAACTCTGTATGAGTGAACATGAGGTTCCTACGGTTACAGGCCGTTTGTTGACCTCATTTGAAGAGGTGAACGCATTACAGATTCCTTCTTTGGATAGTGCCAGAGTTCCCCAGTATCTGAAGGCGAATGCTATGGCTGCTGCCGGAATAAATAAACCTGTCTTTGCCGGTTGTATAGGTCCTTATTCACTTGCCGGACGGTTGTTTGATATGACTGAAATAATGATGGCGATATATACTGAACCTCAGACTGCTACTTTATTACTTGAAAAATGCACGGAATTCCTTCTTAGTTATTGTCTGGCAATAAAGGCAACAGGAGTGGCCGGAGTCGTAATGGCAGAGCCAGCGGCGGGATTACTTTCTGATGAAGATTGTTTTCAGTATTCTTCATTATATGTAAAAAGCAGATCATTGAAGAGGTACAAGATGATTCGTTTGCAGTGATTCTTCATAACTGTGGTAATACAGGACATTGTACTCCTGCCATGTTGAAAACCGGTGCTAAAGGATATCATTTTGGAAATAAGGCTGATATGGTAGAAGCGCTGAAAGTTTGTCCTGCAGATGTATTGGTTATGGGTAATCTGGATCCGGTTGGTATTTTCAAGATGGCCTCGCCGGAAGTAGTTGCCCGTCAGACAGAGGAGCTTCTGAATCGCACATCTTCATATCCGAATTTTGTAATTTCAAGTGGTTGTGATACCCCTCCGGAAGTTCCATTTGCCAATATTGAAGCTTTTTATCAGGCAGTGGAGAGATATAATAATGAGTGTGGCAGATAAAGACAAAAAAGAGATAAAATTGTATCAGTTTATCCGTTTACAGTCAGCTATCTTTGTCGTGTAAAATAAATGGGAACCTAAATAGAATAAAAATGAATAAGCTTAAAGGGATTGCGTTAACATTGGCCACTACTGCTCTTGTAGCATGTGGACCGGGTCAGAAACAGTCAAATTTTAGTTCGTCTTCTATGCGTACAACAGAAACGGAGAATTTACTTGCTAACCTTAAAAAAGTATCATCTAAAGGGATTATGTTCGGACATCATGATGATACTAACTATGGTATAGGCTGGGATGGTGAAGAGGGACGCTCCGACGTAAAAAGCGTGTGCGGAGATTATCCCGCTGTTATCAGTTTCGATCTGGGACATATAGAACTGGGTGATACAGTGAGTCTGGATAATGTTCCGTTCAGTAAGATTCGTCAAGAAATACTGAACCAATATAAAAAGAGGAGGAATGTCTTCTTTGAGCTGGCACTTACGTAATCCTCTGACAGGTGGAGACTCATGGGATGTATCAGATACAACAGTGGTGAAGTCTGTTCTTTCTGGAGGAAGTAATCATGAGAAATTCACCGGCTGGGTAAGTAAAGTTTCTGCCTTTATTAATTCTCTGCAGACAGAGGATGGAGTAAAAGTCCCCGTACTTTTCCGACCGTGGCACGAGCATACAGGTAGCTGGTTCTGGTGGGGTGAGAAGCTCTGTACTCCCGAAGAATATAAAGCACTTTGGCAAATGACGGTGGATATTCTTCGTGAAGATGGTGTGAATAATGCTCTTTATGCTTACTCCCCCGGTTCCGAGCCACAAGATACTGTACAATACCTGAATCGTTATCCGGGAGATGAACTGGTTGATGTAATCGGCTTCGATACTTATCAATTTGATCGTGATAGTTATATTGCTAATCTTGAAAAATCGCTTGCCATTATAGATAGTATCGGTAAAGCACACAATAAAGTAATTGCTATCACTGAAACCGGATATGAGGGTATTCCCGATTCGAAATGGTGGACCGGAACTTTGCTACCTGCCATTGAGAAATATCCGATAGCTTATGTGTTGGTATGGCGCAATGCCCGCGAGCGTGTTACTCATTTCTATGCCCCTTATCCGGGACAGATTTCAACTGATGACTTTGTAGAATTCTATAAGCATCCTAAAACCTTGTTTGCGGCAGATGTAAACTCTTTATATAAATAAGAAAAAATATCAATATGGAAACTTTTAGTGATAAGGTAAAGAGACTCTTTCAGGAACACGAAGAGCTGATAACAAGAAAGAATGAGCCGGTAGAGGGTGGAAACGGTATTTTCACACGTTACAAATATCCGGTAGTGACGGCGGCACATGCACCTGTCTTTTGGCGATATGATTTGAATGAAGATTCCAACCCTTATCTGATGGAGCGTATTGGCATTAATGCAACCCTTAATTCAGGTGCTATAAAGTGGAATGGTAAATACTTGATGATGATACGTGTGGAAGGTGCCGACCGGAAATCATTTTTTGCGATTGCGGAAAGTCCGAATGGAATCGATAATTTCCGCTTTTGGGATTATCCGGTAACTATGCCCGAGGACTTGATTCCGGCTACCAATATTTATGATATGCGTCTTACAGCACACGAAGATGGTTGGATATACGGTATATTCTGTGCCGAACGCCATGATGATAATGCACCTTTGGGTGATTTATCTTCAGCTACTGCTACGGCCGGCATTGCCCGTACAAAAGATTTGAAGAATTGGGAGCGCTTGCCAGATCTGAAATCCAAAAGCCAGCAACGTAATGTTGTGCTTTCATCCGGAATTTGTAGATGGTAAATATGCGCTCTATACCCGTCCGCAAGATGGATTTATCAATGCCGGAAGCGGTGGCGGTATTGGTTGGGCTTTGGTGGACGACATGACCCATGCAGAAGTGAAAGAGGAAAAAGATTATAGATTACCGCTATTACCATACCATTAAGGAAGTGAAGAATGGCGAAGGACCTCATCCGGTAAAAACGTCGAAAGGTTGGTTGCATCTTGCTCATGGGGTACGTGCTTGTGCTGCCGGATTACGTTATGTACTTTATATGTATATGACTGCCTTGGATGATCCGACAAAACTTATTGCCGCTCCCGGTGGTTACTTCATGGCACCTGTGGGAGAAGAGCGGATCGGTGATGTAAGTAACGTACTTTTTTTTGCTAACGGTTGGATTGCCGATGAAGATGGTAAGGTGCTTATCTATTATGCTTCTTCGGATACACGGATGCATGTGGCTACTTCCACAGTGGATAAGTTGGTCGATTACTGTATGAACACGCCGGCTGACGGTTTGTCTTCTTTCGCCTCCGTAGAGACTCTGAAGAAACTCATTGATAAGAATCTGAAGATATGGCGACACTAAAAGAGAAAATAGGTTACGGTTTTGGTGATATGTCTTCCTCTATGTTTTGGAAGATATTCTCCTACTATCTGCCCATATTTTATTCAAATATATATGGTTTGAGTTTAGCAGATACTGGGGTTTTGTTGTTGGCGACACGCATCTGGGATGCTGTATCTGATCCGATGATGGGAGTGATAGCAGACAGGACACAAAACCCGTTGGGGAAAATACCGTCCTTATTTACTGTGGATTTCTCTTCCGTTTGCTGTTTGCGGTGTGTTGCTGTTCACAACTCCTGACTTTGGCGCAACGGGTAAACTTGTCTGGGCATATATCACTTATATGCTGATGATGACGGTTTATACAGCTATCAATGTTCCATACGGAGCTATGTTGGGGGTAATGACGGATGATTCGGACACGAAGACTGTTTTTTCTTCTTACCGGATGTTCTTTGCCTATGGTGGTAGTTTTATTGCTTTGTTTGCCTGGGAACCGTTATGTGCTTGGTTTAAGGAAATGACGGGTTCGCTGACCGTAAGTTGGCAGTATTCTATGATTGTGATTGCTGTATTCTGTTTCGTTATATTCTTGCTTTGTTTCAGTATGACGCGGGAATACATAAAGAGTGTCTCTACGGTCTCTATCGGCAAAGATATTAAATCATTACTCGCTAATATTCCTTGGTGGCTGCTTATCGGTGCGGCATTGTGCTCTAATTTATTCAGCACGGTGCGTGGTGCTACAGCTGCCTACTTTTTTCAAAGATTATATAGGTGATGGCATATTCTTAAGTTTGGGTGACTTTTCACTCTTGTTTTATGCCGGATTGTTTCTGAGTGTCGGAGAAGTTTCAAATATGATTGGAGTTGTATTAGCAGTTCCCCTTTCCCGTTTATTAGGTAAGAAATCCACTTATATTTCGACTATGGGTGCTTTGGCAGTATTAAGTATTTTGTTCTTTTACCTGCCTTGTACGCCATTAGGTTTTTGGTTGATGCTGGTTATGCAAGTCGTCATATCTGTTTGCACAGGTATTGTATCTCCGTTGGTATGGAGTATGTATGCGGATGTTTCGGATTATGCTGAACTGAAAGACGGAACGGCTTCAACAGGACTCATTTTCTCTTCTTCGTCTATGGCACAGAAGTTTGGCGGTGCGTTTGGTGGTGCTGCCGTCATGTGGATTCTGGCTGCATTCGGTTACAATACAGCGGAGGGAGCAGCACAGACAGAAGAAGCATTGACCGGACTGAATTTGTTGATGAGTTGGATACCGGCTGCCGTGGCTGTTTTGGCTATGATAGTCGTATACTTTTATCCATTGACGACGAAACGCGTTGCGGAGGTCGATGAAAAACTGAAGAAGATACGGGCTGCCAGTTATGAGTGACGGGAAATAATCGGTATTTGTAAATGATTAAATTGCAAATTGAATGATGGACATCAAGAGTATAAGAAAAGAAATGGAAGCAGAGTTGGTAGACAACATCCTTCCGTTTTGGATGAACAGAATGAAAGATGAAGTGAACGGAGGCTTTTATGGCCGTATCACGGGAACAGGCGTCCTGATGCCGGAAGCAGAGAAAGGGGCCATTTTGAATGCACGTATTCTCTGGACATTTTCGGCTGCTTACCGCCTGTTAAGAAATGAAGAATATCTGACTATAGCAATCCGCGCCAAGCGAATCATCATTGATCGTTTTTATGATAAAGAATTTGGTGGTATCTATTGGTCACTTGATTATAAAGGGAATCCGTTGGATACTAAAAAACAAATATATGCCATCGGATTTGTAATTTATGGCTTAAGTGAATATCACCGTGCTACAGGTGATAAGGAAGCCTTGGATTATGCTATCCGCCTGTTTGAAGATATTGAAAGGTATAGTTTCGATTCCGTAAAGAATGGGTATTGTGAAGCTTTTACCCGGGGATGGAGTGAACTTGCCGATATGCGTCTGAGCGATAAAGATGAGAATGAATGTAAAACCATGAATACTCATCTGCATATTCTGGAGCCTTATACTAATCTTTATCGTGTATGGAAAAATGATTCGCTGAAAAGTCAGCTCCGTAACCTGATAGAGATTTTTATCGATAAGATATTGAATGCTGAGACCGGACACCGGAGCTTTTTTTTGATGAAAACTGGAACAGTAAATATCGCATTGTTTCCTATGGACATGACATTGAAGCTTCCTCGGCTGATTCATGAAGCAGCGCTGGTGCTGGGAGATGAGGCTCTGTTGGAAAAGGTGGAACCATTGGTTGAGTTTATAGCTGCCGCTGCCGATGAAGGCCTGACACCTGACGGGGCTATGGTTTATGAAACTTTTCTTACGAAGCAAAGGACGGATACAGACCGTCACTGGTGGGTACAGGCTGAAAATGTAGTAGGACACATCAACCTTTACCAATACTTTGATGATGAGGTAGCTTTACAGAAAGCTTTCCGTTGCTGGGAATTTATCAAGAAGAATCTGATAGACCCCCAGAATGGTGAATGGTACTGGAGTATACGTGCAGATGGTACGGTAAATACCGGCGATGATAAAGCAGGTTTTTGGAAATGCCCGTACCATAATGGACGTATGTGTATGGAAATAATGGAACGCTTTTCATAGAGATCTTCCTCTAACAAGCTTTTCCGAAGTACTCCGGTTTCAGTAACTTTTCATCGAGCAACCGGAGTACTTCTGCTTTATCTGTTCCCCTGACCACAATTGATACATCATTCTCGTCGCTTCCGTACGAAATCATTCTCAACGGGATATTCTTCAGTGCATCAATAATCCGGCTTTCCATGGCGATGCACGAAGACTTCATATTACCCACAACCGAAACAATGGACATACGGTCCTCTACCCATATCCGGGCATATCTGTTCAGTTCACGCAGAATACGGGACAGGAACTCCTTGTTATCCGTCACAATCGATATATTATCATTGGATGAAGTCAGCAGGCAGGGATTTGTCCGGTATTTGGCAAAGATTTCCATAATCTTACTGATAAACAGATAAGGTCGTAGTGTATGGTTTGACTCAAGGCGAATATAAACCACTGAGTCCTTTGCTGCAACAGCTTTTACAGCTTCCCCATTTTGCAAATTATCGGAGATGTAAGTTCCTTCCGCCGTCGGATTCATCGGATTGAGCAGATGAATAGGAACGTTTCCTTTCCATGCTGTAGCAAGACAGAACGGATGCAGAATTTGCGGATTGAAATAGATCAGACGTTCTGCCTCGCTGAAGCTGAGGTTCCGGATTGTACCAGCGTCCTTTATGACCAATGTGTCGTTGTTGCGTATGGCAAAGTTTGTCCATAGCTTTATCTCTTTTGCATGCAAGGCCACGCCAATGAGGGCCGCCGTATAATCGCTGCCGCCTTGTTTCAGGTAATCGGTTTCGCCAAAAGCATTTTTACAGATACTTCCCTGGGTGATAAACAGGTGAGTGCCAGGGTAGAGTTTCAGCTGCTTATCTAGTTTTTGCTCTATGTATTCGATATCCACTTCCCGGTTTGTACCTACGCGTATGAAGTCGAATGCACAAAGCATGGCATTATCGACTTTCTGTTCCTGAAGATAAAGACTCATTAATGTACTGGTGAGTAGTTCTCCTTGTGCCAGAATATCTTTTTTCGTCGGTTGAGGTAAAGGGTTCCAGGCAATACTTCCAGATAGCCTGGAAACTATCGAGTATGCACCGGATGGCCTGATGCTTGATTTCATCATCCGGGAGGAGCTCATTGGCGAAGTCAATGAAGTAGAATTCCAGCTGGGTGATCTTCTCGTGCGCCTCCTCAGTATTACGGTTGAAGAAGCAGGCGGCTATTTCGTCCAGGTGTTTAGTGACATCCTCTGCTGCCGATAGTATTGCTATCGTAGGCTGGTTGTTCATAATCAGTTTGGCAACATGTTGCATTCCTTCTACGGATGCTGTTGAATTTCCATTGAATTTGCAGATTTCCATATTCTTCATTTTTTTTTAGTTATTTATTGAATGATGCTTACCGGAAGTTTATTTTTCCTTTCCATTTCAGGGTGATTTTATCAAAATGGAAGAGATTTGTCCGTAAGGTGTGGAGGTTGTCTGAATCCTTATCTCCTTGTATATATGGAGTTAAGCTATAAAGGAGATTCAGTTGCTTTCCGTTCCTCTATTATAAAAGTTCAAAAGATGTGCCGCTCGTATTCCGGAAAAGTTTTATATTTGCACACCCTGTTTTTACCATTATCAGTTTAAACACTTATCCGAATAAGATATGAGTAAGATTTTAATCGTTGATGACGAGGTACAAATCCGTACCCTTTTGGCGCGTATGATGGAATTAGAAGGATATGAAGTTTGTCAGGCTGGTGATTGCAGGGCTGCCCTACGACAACTGGAACTCCAAACCCCCGACGTAGCTTTGTGTGATGTTTTCCTGCCCGATGGAAATGGGGTGGATCTGGTGCTGTCCATCAAAAAGGCGGCTCCCAATGTGGAAGTCATTCTCCTGACGGCTCATGGCAATATTCCCGATGGCGTACAAGCCATCAAGAACGGAGCTTTCGACTATATCACAAAGGGAGATGACAATAATAAGATAATTCCCCTCATCAGCCGTGCCATGGAGAAAGCGCGGATGAATGTCCGTTTGGAAAAGCTTGAAAAGAAAGTGGGACAGACGTATTCGTTCGAGTCCATTCTGGGAGAATCCAAATCACTGAAAGAAGCGGTATTGCTTGCACGGAAGGTTGCGGTGACCGATGTTCCTGTGTTACTGACGGGAGAAACGGGAACGGGTAAGGAGGTATTTGCCCAAGCCATTCATTATAATAGTAAGCGGGCAAAGCAGAACTTTGTGGCTGTGAACTGTTCCTCGTTCAGTAAGGAGCTGCTGGAAAGTGAGATGTTCGGGCATAAGGCAGGTTCGTTTACGGGAGCGTTGAAAGATAAGAAGGGTTTGTTTGAGGAGGCGAACCATGGCACTATCTTTCTGGATGAGATCGGTGAGATGGCTTTTGAACTGCAAGCCAAGTTGTTGCGTATCCTCGAAACAGGAGAATATATCAAGATAGGCGATACGAAACCGACACGCGTCAATGTGCGTATTATTGCGGCAACCAACCGTAATCTGCCGGAAGAGATAGCCAAAGGGCGTTTCCGTGAAGACCTCTTCTATCGGCTTGGCGTATTCCAAGTACACCTGCCGCCGCTGCGCGAGCGTACGGGAGATATCCGCCTGCTGGCAAAGGCGTTTATACGGAACTTCTCAGCACAACTGTCGCGTGCCATTAATGAGATTACTCCCGAATTTCTCAGTACACTGGAACAACAACCCTGGAAAGGGAATATCCGCGAGTTGCGTAATGTGATAGAGCGCAGCCTCATCGTTTGCGAAGGTGATCGTCTGGATATTGCAGATTTACCGTTGGAGATTCAGAATGCCCATTACGAGCAATCGGACGACGGCATGCCCGGCTGCTTCGAGCTTTCGGCTATGGAACACCGTCACATTGCCCGTGTACTAGAATATACGAAAGGGAATAAGACAGAAGCGGCACGACTGTTGAAAATCGGCTTGACAACGCTGTACAGGAAGATAGAGGAATATAAGATTTAGGCTTGCATTTCGGGGCATGCCGAGACGGGCTTTTCGGAAAAACATTGCTATCTTTGTATTGTTTAACAAGAAAGAGATAAGATACTATATTATAAACGAATAGGAGGAAAAGCTATATATCACTCAATATGCCTTAATCTCAGTCTGATTTGGGTATCTATGAAGTATAGTTTATTATCTATTCCATAAAGAACATTATTAGGAACAGCATCAAAAACTTCATATTCTTCATTATGGTATTCATCTTCATAGTCCATCTCAAAGCCTAATGCTTCCATGTAATCTGCTATTTCTTCTTCCGTAGCTTCTCGCTTTGCCCTAACATAAGGCTGAACTAATACAGCACAAAACTCATGCATACTATTATAGGCAAAACCTACTAAAGTGTAAGCTACATTGTAGAAGAAATGGTTATGTGCTTCTATTCGGATGAAGAAGTTGGTAAGGTCATCACCTGCATATTCAAAGTTATTCAATTTGAATACAATATCTTCATTACCGGTGAAAACTTCATTCTCCCCGCCTTTATTGAGGTAAGATAAAGAAAGAGTATTAAAGTCGATCCATAAGTTGTTAAGAGTGGCAAACTCTTTCAGCTTTTCAATTTACCCTCTCTTATATCCCTCTGGCGGTTCAGCATTTCCTGTTGCTTCTTTTTCTCTTCTAACGAGATGGGCTGCTTCTGCCAAGAGGTTATCGACTTCAAGGTGCTTTCTATCCATTGCTTATGAAATTCATTAATATAGGTTCTTTCCATGCTTTAACACGTTTTATGTGGCTGATGCAAATGTAGTAAATCTATCGGAGAAACCATAGAAAAAGCATTGGCTAAAAATAAATACAGTTGATTTATCTGTCTCTGTAGACCTGTTATCCTTTATCAACTTAACCATTAAAATTCCCTTCCAGCAGCACTAATCTACTGTCCGAAAGGGATTTCTGTCTTCCTGCCTTTGTGCGTGCTGTCTATCCTAGCGGGTTCTCTTCTAAATTGCCATCGCCGTCCGGGTTGGTTTTTGGGGTTCTGCCGTTTTCTGTTTTGATAGGGCACCCTTTCATTTTGGAAGGGTGGGGCGGAGGCGGATTGGCTGTAATGGAATTGTCAGCTTATTGTAAATCAGATTGTTAAGGCTCTTCTCTCGCTTTTGGCACGTCTTTGGCATTGTTGTGGCAAACAAAGTAATAGTATTAATCTGATAAAAGGTAAAAAGACATGGGAATAACGATTTCATTTATTTTTTCTGCCTCGCGAGCGGGTTTGCTCGCTTTCGGGCTGTTCTGGAAAATGTGTGGATTGGTTTGAAAAGATTTAAGAAGGAGAGAAAGATTATGTATATAACATTATTTGTATTGGGTATTGCGGTTTTCGGGTATTTGATGTATGTACTTGTGAGACCGGAAAAGTTTTAGGCAATTGACAATTGATCATTGACAATTAAGGTATCATTTTATTAATGAATTAGAGAAATGAACACAGAGATTTTAGGTGTAATCTTGCAGATAGTCCTGATGGTGGCGTTGGCTTATCCGTTGGGAAAGTATATTGCAAAAGTCTATAAAGGACAAAAGACATGGTCGGACTTCATGAAGCCGATTGAGAGACTTATTTTTTTTAAAGTGTGTGGCATCAACCCCACCGAAGAGATGAACTGGAAACAGTTTCTGAAAGCGCTTCTGATATTAAACGCTTTCTGGTTTGTGTGGGGCATGGTGCTGCTGGTTACTCAACACTGGTTGCCTCTGAATCCCGACGGTAACGGGCCGCAGACACCGGACCAAGCATTCAACACCTGCATCAGCTTCATGGTGAACTGTAACTTGCAGCATTATTCCGGTGAAAGCGGGCTGACTTACTTCACGCAGTTATTTGTCATCATGCTTTTCCAGTTTATTACGGCGGCAACGGGTATGGCGGCTATGGCAGGTATCATGAAGTCCATTTCCGTGAAGACAACGAAGACAATAGGTAACTTCTGGAACTTCCTTGTATTGAGTAGTACACGTATCCTGCTACCGCTTTCGCTGATTGTGGGTTTCATCCTTATTATAGAAGGTACTCCGATGAGCTTTGACGGAAAGATGGAGGTGACCACGCTCGAAGGACAGGAACAGATGGTTTCGCAAGGACCTGCGGCTGCCATCGTGCCTATCAAGCAACTGGGCACCAATGGCGGCGGTTATTTCGGTGTAAACTCTTCGCATCCGTTGGAGAATCCTACGTATCTGTCCAATATGGTAGAATGTTGGTCTATCCTTATCATCCCGATGGCAATGGTTTTCGCACTCGGTTTCTATTCCAATCGTAAGAAACTGGCTTATAGTATATTCGGTGTAATGCTCTTTGCCTATCTGGCGGGTGTCGGCATCAATGTCTATCAGGAGATGAACGGTAACCCGCGTATTGACGAACTGGGTATTGCGCAGGATGGCGGAGCGATGGAAGGAAAAGAAGTACGGCTTGGTGCGGCTGCAACAGCCTTGTGGAGTATTACGACCACCGTCACTTCCAATGGTTCGGTGAATGGTATGCACGACTCTACGATGCCGCTCAGCCGGTATGATGGAGATGCTGAATATGCAGATTAATACCTGGTTCGGCGGTGTAGGCGTAGGTTGGATGAATTATTATACGTTCATTATTATCGCGGTATTTATCAGCGGACTGATGGTAGGTCGTACACCGGAATTTCTCGGAAAGAAGTAGAAGCACGCGAAATGAAGATCGCGACGTTGTGGCTTTGCTTCATCCGTTTGTGATTCTGGTAGGAACGGCTCTGTCCACGTATCTGTTTGCCCATCATCCCGACTTCGTGGCAAGCGAGGGCGGTTGGCTGAATAATCCGGGATTCCACGGGTTGAGTGAGCAACTTTATGAGTATACATCGTGTGCCGCTAACAATGGGTCCGGCTTTGAAGGACTGGGAGATAATACTTATTTCTGGAACTACGCTTGCGGTTGGGTACTTATCCTGAGCCGTTTTATCCCGATTGTAGGGCAGGTGGCCATTGCGGGACTGCTGGCGCAGAAGAAGTTTATTCCGGAAAGTGCCGGTACACTGAAGACGGATACGGTTACATTTGCTGTGATGACTTTCGCGGTTATCTCCATTGTGGCTGCCCTGTCCTTCTTCCCGGTACACGCATTGAGCACAATTGCCGAACATTTAAGTTTGTAAGTACTAGAAAAAGAAAGATATGAAAAATATGAAATCAGCTTCTTTGTTTCAAAAGGAGCAAGTTATAGAAAGCTTGAAGCAATCATTCGTGAAGTTGGATCCACGGGTGATGATTAAGAATCCGATTATGTTTACGGTGGAGCTTGTGACGCTGGTGATGCTGGTAGTCTGCATCCTTTCGCTGGGAACTACGGAATATGGAACATTCGGGTACAACTTCCTGGTGTTCGTCGTTCTCTTTGTTACTCTGCTGTTCGCCAACTTCGCTGAGGCCATTGCCGAGGCTCGTGGTAAGGCCCAGGCCGACAGCCTGCGCAAGACGCGTGAGGAGACTCCCGCTAAAATCCTGATTGATGGCAAAGTCTGCAATATCAGTAGCGCACGCCTGAAGAAAGGTGATTACTTTATTTGCGAAGCCGGTGATACGATTCCGGCTGACGGTGAGATTGTAGAAGGACTGGCTTCCATTGATGAAAGTGCCATCACAGGCGAATCTGCCCCGGTAATCCGTGAGGCGGGTGGAGATAAGAGTTCTGTAACCGGTGGTACGAAGGTGCTTTCTGATAAGATAAAGGTATTGGTAACCCAACAACAGGGTGAGAAAGCTTCCTCGACAAGATGATTGCTCTGGTGGAAGGCGCTACCCGGAAAAAAACACCGAATGAAATAGCGTTGACTATCCTGCTGGCCGGTTTCACACTGGTATTCGTGATTGTTTGCGTCACGCTGATTCCGATGGCGGACTATACAAATATAGATCATCCGGGAACGTACATCTCGATTGCAGCTATTCTCTCCCTGTTTGTCTGCCTGATACCGACGACAATCGGTGGTCTGCTTTCCGCTATCGGCATTGCAGGTATGGACCGTGCGCTTCGTGCCAATGTGATAACGAAATCGGGTAAGGCGGTGGAAACGGCCGGTGATATTGATACGTTGCTGCTGGATAAGACGGGAACTATTACAATCGGTAACCGTAAAGCTACGAAGTTCTATGCAGCTCCCGGTGTGGATGAACGTGATTTTATTGAGGCTTGCCTGCTGTCCTCCATCTCCGATGAAACACCGGAAGGTAAATCAATTATAGAACTGGGACGGGAAACAGGTCGCCGTATGCGTGACCTGAATACTACGGGTGCCCGGATGATTAAGTTCACTGCCGAAACAAAGTGTTCAGGCGTGGATTTGCAAAATGGTACTCAGATACGTAAAGGTGCTTTCGATGCTATCCGTAAGATTGCAGAGAGTGCCGGAAACAGTTTCCCGAAAGAGGTGGAAGATGTGATTGCTGCAATTTCAAGTAACGGCGGTACACCGTTGGTAGTGTGTGTCAACCGGCAGGTGGCCGGCGTTATTGAATTGCAGGATATCATCAAGCCGGGTATTCAGGAACGTTTCGAACGCTTGCGCAAAATGGGAGTGAAGACAGTGATGGTGACCGGTGATAACCCGCTGACTGCAAAGTACATTGCAGAAAAGCCGGTGTGGATGATTTTATAGCTGAAGCTAAGCCGGAAGATAAGATGGAATATATCAAGAAGGAACAGCAGGCCGGTAAACTGGTGGCAATGATGGGAGACGGTACAAATGATGCTCCGGCATTGGCACAGGCAAATGTGGGCGTTGCTATGAATAGCGGTACGCAGGCTGCAAAGGAAGCCGGTAACATGGTGGACTTGGACAATGATCCTACGAAGCTGATTGAAATTGTGGAAATCGGTAAACAGTTGTTGATGACGCGCGGTACATTGACCACGTTCTCTATAGCAAATGACGTGGCTAAATACTTTGCGATTATTCCCGCTTTGTTTATGGTAGCCATCCCTCAGTTAGCACCGCTGAACGTCATGGGGCTGCATAGTCCTGAGTCAGCCATCCTTTCAGCTATAATCTTTAACGCTATCATTATTCCTATATTGATTCCGTTGGCACTGAAAGGAGTACAGTATAAACCGATTGGTGCCAGTGCGTTGCTTCGCCGCAACTTGCTGATTTATGGCTTAGGCGGTGTCATTGCACCCTTTATCGGAATTAAATTAATAGATATGGTAGTCAGTTTATTCTTTTTTTTTAGGAGGCGCCCCGGCCCCGGGTTTCCGGAAGAAGGCCTGATAATAACAAACTAATAAATAACAAGATAATGAAAACATTATTCAAATCCCTCAAAATAACACTTGCTTTTTGCGTGTTCTTCTCTGTATTCTATATCCTTATCCTGTGGATATTTGCTCAGGTGGCAGGTCCAAATAAGGGTAATGCGGAAGTAGCGACTCTGGATGGTAAGGTGGTCGGTGCCGCTAATGTAGGGCAGATGTTCACAAAAGACATCTACTTCTGGGGACGTCCTTCCCATGCCGGTGACGGTTACGATGCTGCCAGTTCTTCCGGTAGCAACAAAGGCCCTACCAACGAAGAATATCTTTCGGAAGTAGAAGCCCGTATTGATACTTTCCTGGTGCACCATCCCTATCTGCAACGCAAGGACGTTCCGGCTGAAATGGTGACAGCCAGTGCTTCGGGGCTTGATCCGGATATCACTCCCGCCAGTGCATACGTACAGGTGAAACGCGTAGCCCAGGCACGTGGCATGGATGAGGCGAAGGTGAAGAGTATCGTGGACGAGACGATACAGAAACCACTGCTCGGTCTTTTCGGGACGGAAAAGGTGAATGTGTTGAAACTGAACATTGCACTCGAAGAGATAGACAATATTAAATGATAATTTAGGGGCGAGGCGCCCCTAAATTATCATTTGTACAATTAATTATTTTAATAATCAGAATCTAACTTTAGGTTGGTAGAAGAGAGGCGGACAGGCTCCGTTCATATTTTGCCATGGTGATGTCTAAAAACAGGGTGAACGGAGACACGCCTCTCTCTTTTTAAGAGATTGTATTTTAAAGATTGAATGAATTATGAAACAAGTAAAAAGAACGTTTTTTGTAATAGCAGCCATTGTTGCTGCATGTTTTTTCAGGACAAATGATGTGAAGGCACAGGAATTTACCGTGCAGGGTGATTTAGTAAGCTCTTACGTCTGGCGCGGCGTATATCAGACGGGAGCCAGCTTCCAACCTACACTGGGTTTCGGCATCGGCGGCTTCTCTCTGACTGCGTGGGGTTCCACGGACTTCGACGGTTATAAATCTACCGAAGGCCAGGCAAACAAGGAGATAGACCTGACGGCAGCTTACGCATTCGGCGAGTCCGGTCTGTCACTGTCTGTGGCTAGCCTTTGGTGGGCGGGACAGGGTGCCCGTCAGTATTTCAACTTCAAAAGTCATGAGACGGCACATTTCTTTGAAGCTGGTCTGGCCTATACGTTGCCTTGCGAGAAGTTTCCCCTGTCCATAGCTTGGTACACTATGTTTGCGGGAGCCGATAAGAATGAGGAAGGCGCGCAAAACTATTCTTCCTATTGTGAACTGAACTATCCGTTCAGCGTGAAGTCGGTAGGTTTGAATGCAACCGTAGGATTCGTTCCTTATGAAACTTATACGGTAGGATATGGAAACTCCGGTTTTGCCTTTACCAATGTAGCATTGAAAGCTACTACCGCTATCAGGATAACAGACTCATTTTCATTGCCTATATTTGCACAGGCTATCTGGAATCCTTGTTTGGAAGATACCCATTTAGTCTTTGGTATAACCTTAAAGCCTTAATGTAAGTGACAGAGGTATATTGTCTCTATGACTTAGTATAGAATCATTGGCATTGATTGTGGGAATCATTGGCATTGATTGTAGGAATCATTGGCATTGATTCTACCCATCATCCGTATTGATGGTACTCATCATCCGTATTGATGATACCCATCATCCGTATTGATGATATGCCAACTCACTTACCAATCCCAGCTAACCCATAATGATAACTACTTAAAGGTATGGACAGAGAACAAAACGTGCAACACTTCCTCGACCTGATAAAGAAATCCCGTCGTGGCAAGTTCAAGATTTACATCGGCATGATAGCCGGTGTGGGCAAGTCTTACCGGATGCTCCAGGAAGCCCACGACCTGCTGGACAACGGCGTAGACGTGCAAATCGGCTACATCGAAACCCACGGACGTGCCGGGACGGAAGCTCTCCTTGCAGGCCTGCCCGTCATCCCCCGCCGCCGGATATTCTACAAAGGCAAGGAACTGGAAGAAATGGATTTGGAGGGTATCATCCGCATCCATCCCGAAATAGTCATCGTGGACGAACTGGCGCATACCAACGTAGAAGGCAGTCGTAACGAAAAAGCGTTGGCAGGACGTGATGGATCTTTTAGATGAAGGCATCAACGTGATTTCAGCCGTCAACATCCAGCACATCGAGAGCGTGAACGAAGAAGTGCAAGGCATCTCCGGCATCGAAGTCAAAGAGCGCATCCCCGACAGTGTCCTTCAGGAAGCGGACGAGGTGGTGAACATCGACCTCACGGCCGACGAACTGATAACCCGTCTGAAAGCCGGCAAGATTTATCGCCCGGAGAAGGTACAGACGGCACTGACCAACTTCTTCCGGACCGAGAACATCCTCCAACTCCGTGAACTGGCCTTGAAGGAAGTAGCCCTGCGAGTGGAGAAGAAGGTGGAGAACGAAGTCGTCATTTCGAGCGTAGGCGTCCGGCACGAGAAGTTTCTGGCATGCATCAGCAGTCATGAGAAGACGCCACGGCGCATCATCCGTAAGGCGGCACGGCTGGCTACCCGCTACAATACTTCTTTCATTGCCCTGTATGTACAGACGCCCCGCGAGAGTGCCGACCGCATCGACCTGGCAAGCCAGCGTTATCTGCTGAACCACTTCAAACTGGTCACTGAGTTGGATGGTGAAGTCCTTCAGGTACAATCCCGGGACGTGCTGGATGCCGTGGTACGGGCCTGTAAAGAGCGGCAAATTACGACGGTTTGCATGGGCAGTCCTGCTTTCCGCTTTCCGCAATCCTTGTTCATGGTGTTGAAATACAGAAAATTTGTGAGCGAATTGGCGCAAGCAAACATAGATTTGATTATACTTGCATAATATTTAATTCATCAGTGCATTATGAATATTCGTACTAAATTGATACTCAGTGTAGGCATTCTGACCGGTATGATCATTCTGCTGGTTGCTCTCTCCGTAGTGAATCTTCAGATACTGACAGCCACCGAACCGGACAGTCCCGCCGCCATGCCGGGTTTGCAGCGCGCTCTGCTGTGGATTTCCGTTACCGGAGGCGTCTGTATTCTTGCCAGTATCGTGTTGTTGGTCTGGTTGCCCCGTTCCATCAGTAAGCCTATTCAGGAACTGACGCACGGCATCTTCGAAATAGCCAATCACAATTACGAGAAACGCCTCGACATGAGCGGGCACGAAGAGTTCAGCGCAGTGGCCGATAGCTTCAACCGCATGGCGGAACGGCTGACGGAATACCGTGCCAGCACACTGAACGATATTCTTGCTGCCAAGAAGTTTCTGGAAGCCATCGTGAACAGTATTCACGAGCCTATCATCGGCTTGAACCGGGAGCATGAAATACTTTTCATCAACAAAGAGGCACTCACCGTGCTTAACTTGAAGCGGGAAGAGGTTATCCGCCATTCCGCCGAAGAACTCTCGCTGAAAAGAACGACCTGCTCCGCCGTCTGGTGCGCGAACTCATCACTCCCAGTGAAAAGAAGGAGCCGCTGAAAATCTACGCCGACAACAAGGAGAGCTATTTTCAGGCGTCCTATATCACGATTATGAACACGGAAACCGATCCGGACGAACCGCAAAACCTGGGTGACGTCATCCTGTTGAAGAATATCACCGAGTTTAAGGAGCTGGACTCTGCCAAGACCACCTTCATCTCGACCATCTCCCACGAACTGAAAACGCCTATTTCTGCCATTCTTATGAGTCTGCAATTGCTGGAAGACAAACGGGTAGGAGCTTTGAACGACGAACAGGAACAACTATCGAAAAGCATTAAAGAGAATGCCGACCGCCTGCTGGGTATCACCGGTGAACTCCTGAATATGACACAAGTAGAAGCCGGCAAGCTCCAGATGATGCCGAAGATAACGAAGCCTATCGAACTTATAGAATATGCCATTAAAGCCAATCAGGTTCAGGCTGATAAATTTGGTATTCAGATAGAAGTGGAATATCCGGAGGAAAAAATGCCGAAACTGTTTGTGGATAGTGAAAAGATAGCTTGGGTACTGACGAATCTTCTGAGCAACGCCATCCGCTACTCCAAAGAAAACGGGCGTGTGGTGATTGGTGCCAAGCATGAAGACGGAATCATTGAGATGTACGTGCAGGACTTTGGCAAGGGCATCGACCCGCGTTATCACCAAAGTATCTTCGAGCGCTATTTCCGTGTCCCGGGAACCAAGGTGCAGGGCAGTGGCCTGGGCTTGTCCATCTCAAAGGACTTTGTGGAGGCTCATGGCGGCACGCTGACGGTGGAAAGTGAATTGGGAAAGGGGAGCAGGTTCGTGATAAGTATTCGGTATTAGTGATTGAATTATATTCATTTCTGAGTGGTTATGATGCACCACAGATTACACAGATTTACACAGATTAGGAAAGATATCTCTGATTATTAATAAATTAAATCTGTGCTAATCTGTGTAATCTGTGGTGAAATAATTCATTTCTGCACGGTTATGAATGAATTTCAACTCCTGATTCGCATGAATCACTAATCACTTCTTCACCTCGTCCCACTTCGGCGGGTTTCCCCCCATCAGATGTCTTACAAAGAAATCATACCGTTTATGTTCCCCGAAGTCTTCACCCATCGTGTGGTGTGCACCGGGGATGACTACCAGTTCAAAATCCTTGTTCGCCTTAATCAAAGCATTTACTACTTGCATGGTTGAAGCAGGGTCTACATTGTCATCCAGTTCACCGACTACCAACATCAGGGGACGACTCAACAAATGGGCATTCTCCACGTTCGAACCTTCTTTGTACTGGTCGCCTACGGGATATCCGAGCCAGAGTTCGTTCCACCAGATTTTATCCATGCGATTGTCGTGGCAGCCACAGGCGGAGTAAGCGGCTTTGTAGAATTCGGGATGCAGCAGCACGGCAGTGGTGGACTCCTGACCTCCGGCGGAACAGCCGTAGATGCCTACGCGGTCCATATCCATATACGGATACTTCTCTCCGGCAGCTTTAATCCAAGCGATATGGTCCGGCAGTCCGGCATCTTTCAAATTCTTATAACATACATTCTCAAAAGCACGCGAACGGAAAGAAGTTCCCATTCCATCGACCATTACGACGATAAAACCAAGTTCGGCAAGTGAAGTCATGTACCAATTGTACGGAATGAAAGTCTTCGGAACATACTGGTCTCCGGGACCCTGATAAATGTATTCGATAACCGGATACTTCTTGTTCGGGTCGAAATTAGTGGGACGGACAATCAGTCCCCACATATCCGTTTTGCCGTCACGCCCTTTGGCGGTAAACACTTCCGGTGCTTTCCAGCCTTCGGCTATCAGGCGGCTGATGTCGGCAGTTTCCAATGGCATTACTACTTTGCCATCCTTGGCGCTGCGCAGCACGGCTACAGGAGCTTTGTCTACCATAGAGTAAACGTCTACCAGATAATTCATATCTCCCGAAAACCAGGCACGGTGCATCCCTTCTTCGGGAGTAAGGCAAACCAAGTCTTTCCCGTCGAAGCCGATGCGGTAATAGCGGATGAGATAGGGGTCTTCACCGGGTTGTACACCATTTGCCGAGAAATAGATCTGACGGTTATCCTCATCTACCCGAAGCACTTCGCGTACATACCATTCTCCTTTGGTGATTTGGTGGACGGGCTGCGCAGTGGTGCGGTCGTACATGTAGAGATGGTTCCAGTTGTCGCGTTCGCTCATCCAGATGATATGCTTGTTGTCCCTCAGGTCATGGCGGAAATGGCGGGTGTAGTTTACGTATTTATCACTGCTTTCCTCTATCAGTGGACGTACCTTGCCGGTCTCTGCCGAAAGTTCCAATACCCTGTACACCTGATGCCCGCGCTGATTGTACTCGAAGGTTACGGCACGGCTGTCCGGGTTCCATTCGGGGCCGTATATCTCATATTGTTGGGCAAACAAATCAGTGGAAGGGATAATACTGCGTCCTGTCTCCACTTCATAGATGCAAGGCACCTTAAATGGAAGCTCATCTCCCGGTTTGGCATACTCCTGCTTGTGGAGCTTAGGTTGCAGTTGGTCCGTTGGAGAAGACTCCACATAATATACATAACGCTTCTCAACCGGACGTATCTTGCAGGAAGCCACTTTCTTGCTGTCCGGTGACCAGCGGATATAGGCTGAATAGTAATTGCTCAGTGTGCCGTCTATACTCAACTGTCTTTCTTTTCCTGTGGCAACCTCTTTCACATATACATTCTGATTCTTGATGAATGCTGTGTACTTGCCGTCAGGCGAAGGAATAGGATTGGCAGTCTTCTCATCATCCCGTTCCATCCAGTGTTTCTGCTTTTGGGGAGCGGGGAGGCTGCCTTCGTTTGTCAACTGGTTTTTCCGGGGGCATACATCCATCGCTGGTTATTGAAAACAAAGTGGAGTGTATCCAGACTCTTGTTAACATGCAATCGCTCCAGATTGATGGCGGAAGATTTCACTTCTTTGCCGGATGCCTTGGTAAGTGCGTCAGCCAGGCGGCTATGGTCGAACAACTCTTTTCTCCCTTTCTTGTCAGCATTCACCGATACATATATACGTCCTTCCGGTGTATTGCGCACATACCAGAACTGATGTGTACCTTCTATCCACGTCGGCGTGACATTGGAGTAGAATACCTTGTTTGCGCTGAACTTCTCTCTCAATGAATAAGCACGGTTGTAATCCTCTACCGTACCTTGGGCAATAGCCATGCCCCCGCAAAGGAGCATGGCTACTGACAAACCTAATCTAACCATTTTCATATACCTAATCTTTACTTAACTTCCCATTCAAATAAGCCTGATGAATATTTATCCGGCTGTCTGATTTCCAGTTTGACGGCTTTTGTCTTTACCGGGTCAAAGTTAACCACATTTCCCGTACCTTTTTCAACTCCGTATTTGTCGGCACCGGTGACGGGTTGCCATTCGCCTTGTGCATCTTTATAATAAATCTTCCAGTTCTTTGGAACGCGGCAACCACCCCAGGGAGCATCGTCAAACCAATATACGGTAGCACTGCTGACGGTTGCTTCTGCCGGGAATTCGTATGAAATCCATTCGGTGCTTCCCTGTTTCGGCCACCAGTGATAGTAAGGCATGGAGCGGTCGTTCTCATCTTTCGGCACCAGGCGGTCATTAATGGCGGAGATGGATTTCACCTTATGCGAAGCATCCACTTTGCTTTCCGATGCCAGCGTAGCAGGCATAGTCGGACGGGAAGCACTTAATTCCTGCGGCAACCATACTCCCATGGCTCCCGAACCACGGTGTGCCCATGCATAATAAGGAATCAGGGTCAAATTCACGTCAGTGGTAGTCAGACGCCCCTGGTCATCGTATCCAAGAATCTGCGCCCCTGTCTTCAGTTGGTTGATGCCATACAGTAAATCGGGCTTTTCCACTACTTCAAACTTCGGGTTGCGGTTCATGAATACACTGAAAATATCGAAGTTGTTATCCGGCCATTCAGCGCAATATACAATCGGACCGCGTTCCACGGCAATGCGTCCACGGTCGGCTTCCACTTTACTGTTGGCTTTCACGGTGCGTGGTTCCATGTCGAAGTGTATTTCCACTTTGTCACCCTTCTTCCAACGGCGGTCGATGCAGAAGTAGCCGTCTTTCAGTTCGCTTTGTACGGGTTCTCCGTTCACGGCTACCGTATATTTCAGACGCTTGCCGTCGCTGTAGCTGTAAAGGTCGCTCGGAACTACCTGACCCCGTACCCATCCCGGGATACGTACTTTCATCGTGAACTGCCCGGCATTGTTCTTCTTAATACCGATGGCGATGTCTCCGTTCCAGGGATACTTCGTTGTTTGTTCGATAGAAACAGCCTTACCGCCTACTTTCAGGTCCGAAGTGTTGGACATGAAGAGGTTAACGTAGACATCTTTATCCTTCACCGCATAGATATATCCCGGCAATGACGGAATGAAACGGCAGATATTAGAGGGGCAGCAAGCGCAGCCGAACCAGGGTTGGCGTTGATGTTGTCCCATGCTCTCCAACGGATTCGGGTAGAAGAAACCGCCGCCGTCCAGTGATACACCCGAAATCAACCCGTTATATAAGGTACGTTCCAGTACATCATAATACTTTGATTCGCCGTGGAGCAAGAACAGACGGTAGTTGACATATACATTGCCGATAGCTGCGCAAGTCTCGCAATAGGCTGACATATTGGGCAACTCGTAGTTTTTACCGAAAGCCTCTCCGGCAGCGGTAGCCCCGATACCGCCGGTGATGTAATACTTCTTGCTCACGATATTGTCCCAGATGCGGTCGATGGCATGAATGTAGGCGGTATCTCCGGTGAGAGCTGCCACGTCGGCCATTCCTGCGTACATATAAGCGGCGCGAACGGCATGTCCCACGGCTTCATCCTGTTCCACAACGGGCTTGTGTGCCTGACTGTATTCGTCCGTGCGGCTGGTGTAACCGCGCTGGTCGAGGAAGAATTTAGCCTGGTCGAGGTATTTCTTGTCTCCGGTGACCAGATAAAGTTTGGCAAGGGCCATTTCGGCAATCTGATGTCCTGGCACACGGATTTGTTGCCCTTCGCCCGTACCTATCTCCCGGCATACACAGTCGGCGTACTTGATGGCGATGTTGAGGAAGTTTTTCTTCCCGGTTGCCTGATAGTGGGCGATGGCACCTTCCACCATGTGTCCCAAGTTATAGAACTCGTGACTCAGTTCCTCCACCTTCTCCCACCGTTTGCTTCCTGCCCACTCATGCGGATGCTTCGGGTTCATGGTGCGGCTGGTGTAGAGGTATCCGTCGGGTTCCTGTGCGGCGGCCACAATCACCAGTACACTGTCAATGTACTTAGCCAGTTTCTTGTCCGGGTAAGTCTGCAACAGGTAACTGGCACCTTCAATGGTTTTATAGACGTCCGTATCATCAAAGGCCAGCCCGCCGACTTTTATCGTATCGCTGGGATGCGCTGCGTTGACGAAGTTCTGATATCTTCCTGTTTCCTCACATTTGCTGAAAGCCAGAGGAATGGTTACTTCACGGCTTGCATTGAGCCGCTGCCCCCAGGAGTCGGTTACTTTCACCGAAGTGAAGGGCACAGGGTCAATGGGGTATCCGTGCGACTGATTTTTCACTTGTGCCTGACCGCCTATTGCAGTGGCAAGCATCAGAGTGCTTACTAAAAGTTTCTTCATGGTTATCATTCTATTTATGGTGTTATTTTTTCATCGGAATATATTCGTCCCAGAGTTTCAGTGAATGCAGGTAGCCCGTGAACGGCCAGTTGCGTTCTGCATTCTGCCCCAAAGTTACGTATTGTGACGGTTTTATCAGCAATTGGATATCTTTTTCACTGATTAGTTGTCCATTTATATATACCTGCTCCATCCGGCCGTCAAAGCAGATATAGACGTATTGCCATTTGCTTTCCAGCGTTTTCATATCTTTATAACCGGCATCCTCATACCAACCGTAGTGGTTGATAACTCCGCAGCGTGGCTCTGTACCGTTTACCAGCATAATCTTTTCCAATTCGTCGTGCGATGTCGTGAAATCGGCCACACATTCGTTTTCTGCGATGGAGTCGTTCAATATCCAAGCTTCCAATGTATAGGGAGCATTGTCCAGCAAGGTTGCAGGGAGTGAGAAACTGGAACGGAATACCTGATGCCCTTCAAAATGGAAGCTCTTCTTTCCTTGCACCTCTTTGATGATGGAAGGCGTTTTTTGAGCTTCAAAGTATCCGTCTACTCCATGATTGGAGAAATAGTGCACGGTGTCCCCGGCTGCAAAGTCATCGGCGGTAACGCTCACTATCAGGCCGCGCTTTTGCTGGTCGGCTGCCGGCAGACGAACAATATCCGTGGTGGCATCGTAGGCTTGTTCGGCAGGTTCTTGTTTCCAGTTATAATAACGGAAGTTAGTGATGATTAAGGGTTCGGCTCCGCTTTGAAGCGAAATCACACCCGATGAGAGGGCGGACTCCGCTTCGTAGCTTTGCCACCTACCTAATCTATAAACTAACGCGCTAATTGTATGTTCTTTGGAAGGAGAAATCAGCGGATGACGGAATTCCAGTGTAGTGCCCGGTTCAAGTATCAAAGCATCACGTCCGTCCATACGTCCGGTGCGGGCTGTGCCTTCTTTGAGAGTGAAAGCTCCTCCCAACATCCCTTCGTTGTTTTGCCATTCGCGACCATTCCAGTCGGCGGCAGTCAGTCCGAGCCATTGCTGCGGGGCGGAGGCTTCGATGCCGGAGAATACTTTGATGTTCCAGATGGCACCACCGAAACCATTCTTTTGTCCACCGGTATAGGTGAGGCGGACGTAGCGGGCTTTGGCTTTTCCGAAGTCCACCATCGGACTGCCTGCCAAATGGTTGTTCCGTTTATCGGCAAAGATATTCCAGTGTTTTCCATCGGTGGAAGTTTCAATCAGATATTGATAGAACTGCGTGCCGTATTCAAATTGTGTCCAGATGGTTTGTATCGGTTGGCTACGTCCCAAGTCTATTTCAATCCATTCCTGTCCCATACCACGCGGACGCCACAAGGTACCGTTGTTATCATCTACGGCATATTCGGGACGGAAATTGTCATCATAAGAGGAAGAGGCACGCACGCTTTTTCCAAAGGCGAGGTTGGTTGACTTGACTACAGCGGGAGCCAGTATGCCTACACCATCGTGGGTGGGAGTAATCTTCCGGATGCTTCCGTCTGCGGCAAACTCCATGCGGTCGATACAAAGCTGGCGGTGGAAGCCACGGTTGGAGTGCGGATTGTCGTGACGGTGGTAGACGATGTAGTAGTTGTCGCCCTCCTGCAAGATGCTGTGGTGTCCGGGACCGTGAATGGTGCCGTCAGTATTAGTTTCGAGAATGCAACCGCCATATTTATAAGGACCTAAAGGCTGGTCCGCAGTGGCATATTGCACACGGTAGGTATGGTCGTGGCAGGAACCGGAAGAATACATGAAGTAGTAAGTTCCATTCCGCTTGATGACAAAGGGAGCTTCGAAGAAATCCGTTGCTTCGGTATTGGGGATGAGGCGGGTTTCGGTGAAACTCTTCAGATCGGGAGCTAGTTTTCCGGCACCGCAACCGAAGCCTTTGTAAATCCCCCAGGTGCCCCAGTACATGTATACCGAACCGTCGTCATCTACAAAAGTCTGTCCGTCCAGTGTGATGGCATTTGTTACAAAACGGTCCGGAATGAGGACTGCTTCGCTTTCTCCCAGAATGTTCTTCCACGGACCGCGGGGAGTTTCACTGACTCCGCAATGAATGATGCAGGGCTGGCAATAGAAATAGTAATACTTGCCATCGGTGTGCTGCATCACGTCGGGAGCCCATATCCAGTGGCTGTCGGGCCAGTTCATGGGCATCAGTGTCCAGTTTACGAAGTCTTTGCTCGTCCACACCTGGGCAGGGCCGAAGCCGGCACCACTACCATCGGTTGTGGCATACATATAATAAGTGTCACCGAACTTCTTTATAGTAGGGTCGGCAAAGTATCCGGGGATGACGGGATTGCCCGCGCCCGGAGCATTGAAATTGGTCTGTGCAAAGGCAGTGACAACTCCTATTAAAAGAGAAGTGATTAAAAGGATGATTCTATTCATATTATTACTTTATTATCTGAAAAATTACTTGCATCGCTGCAGCAAACTTTGCTCCAGCGCTACGCTGGTCATTTATGTATTTCATTATTAATCGGTATCTCTATCTCATAAAAGTACTTTTCAGTAACTTATACATATCCGGGTCGTATGCTTTCAGCTTCACACGACGGTTCATGGAATTGTGCACTCCATTGGCAGGCTCGGCATAGCGATTACAGTTGAAGAAAGACTGTACACATTCCGCAAAATACTCTTCTTTGTTACTTAATGCATAAGTACCGGTCCATAGTCCTTTTTCTCCAGCACTTTTCCACAATGCCTCCAGTCGGTCATTGAAATCCGGTTCCACACCTGCAATTCCTACCATATGTATCAGATGGGCAAATTCATGAATCAGAATATTTTCGCCTGTATATTTATCTTGTGGTAAAGCCAACAGATTCTCTTCTCCGCAACTGGCGGAGAATTCATCTTCCGGTGCTCCGCCGAAACCACGGGCACGCCAGTTCCAATATTTAATGCTGTCCTCACAATTGCAGATATGGGCAAACTCCGGCAAATCGCAAGTTTCCTCATCTTTACCGATTACCATCACGTGGCAACCTTTCTTCACCATGTGCGCCTTCACATCCGGACGTTTTGCCAGCATCAGACTGATAATATCACAGGCTTTCAGCAATGCCTCGTCGCTCACCCGTTCAGATGAAGTGACATATAAACCTTCCGTTTCAATGTATTTCTTATAGAAAGAAGGAATATTCTTTCCTTCGGGTATTGCTCTCACCGTTCCGCGTATCGGACAGGCTTCGAGCTTCATTGCAAATCCTCCTCCCGAAGCTAAATACAATTTCATCCGGCTGTTTTTATCTATTGTGAGCGTTTCTGTGCGGTAATCTTCCGCCTGTTTGTTGGCGTTGATACCGTCAGTGAATAATGTGGCGGTGTAACGGGCATCTGTTGGCAGGAAAGAGAAGTCTATTTCCACATCCCGTTCATCCCAGTTCGTCATTCCGCCGATGTACCATTTGGTGTCTTTCTTACGGACAGTCACAATGTATTCTCCTAATTTGCCTGTGGCGATAAAAGTAGAATCAGTTTCTACAGGAATGGAGGTGATGAAATCTACACATTCCTGTTCATTCAGATAATTTGTCGGTGCATCGCACAGCATGGTGAGGGGGGAATCGTGCACAATGTAGGCAGCCAGTTGATGGCAACGGGTTCCCATGCTCATTGGCGTATAGTAAACGGCCCGCCAGTCTGCTTTTGTGGCATTACGCATAGCTCCCGGGGTGTAATCCACCGGTCCCGCCATCATGCGGATATAAGGAAAAGTGACATCATAAAGCGGCATATTGTTTTTGATATCCGTCCATTTCACTTCTTCCATGCCAAACAGACTTTCGAAGTTGATGATGTTTGGATAAGTACGGTTGATGCCTGTCGGTTTATAGATGCCGTGAAGGTCGAGCGTCAGTTTATGCTTGGCGGTGGCTTCGGCAATGCGGTATACCATTTCAACGGCTGTCTGGTCGTCGCGGTCGAGGAAGTCGACTTTAAAACCTTTGATGCCCATGGCGGAGTACTTTTTGCAAGCAGCTTCCAATTGGTTGTCGAGTACGTTGAATACTGTCCAAAGTATGAGTTCCACTCCTTTCTCCTTTCCGTAAGCAACCAGTTCCGGGAGGTTCAGTTCCGGAATGACAGTCAGCATATCACCGCTTTTCGGGTTATACCAACCCTCGTCGAGCACTATAAACTCTATATCATTCCTGCTGGCGAAGTCTATGTAATATTTATAGGTATCCATATTGATACCTGCCTTGAAGGGAACATCTTTCAGGTTCCAATCATTCCACCAGTCCCAGGCCACTTTCCCGGTTTTTATCCAGGAAGTGTCGCCTATGCGGTTGGGGGATGCCAGTGCATAAACCAGATTGTTGACGGGCATATCCGTATCTTTTTCCGTCACAGCCAGCACACGCCAGGGATAAGGACGGGCACCTTTGCTACGGGCTATGAAATCGGTTGTCTCTGTCACATACTCCTGTCTGCGCCAGGGGTAGAAATCTGTCTTGGTAGGGTAGGGGGCAAATACTCCTTTCAGGGAGTAAGTTGACGAGGGGACAACCTTCTCCACAAACATACCCGGATAAGCTTCGAGGTCAGACTCCAATATCGTCAGCTTGGCTTTACCACAGTCCACAGTTACGGGCAGGAAAGCCGGTTTTGACTGTGCTTTCGATAGTGGGGTGATGTCATAGACATTCTGGAACGCCATTGCCATTGGCTTCTTATCGTTAGTTGTATAAGGAAGATATAGGCTGTGTAATCCTGATTGAAGTTAAATTCTGCCACTTCCTCTTTGATGGTTACTTCTGTCTTTTGTGTTGTGTAAAAACGATAAGCCATTCCTTCATCATAGGCGCGGAAGGTAATGCCGAAATCACCTTTCAGCTTCAAGTTAAGTTCATTGCATGTGGCTATGAACTCCTTGAAGCGATAGAAAGGAGATTCTACATTATCTCTGACCTTTTTCCTTTTAATACCCGTTACCTGAGAATTGTTTCCTATTGTAGTTCCGTCTGCCAGAACTAATCCTATGTTAGAATGAGAGAGAATTGTATCGTTTTCGTGCATCACCTGATAAGACAGTCCGTTTCCGGCAGTAACCTCCACCTTCAATTTACCATCAGGAGAGGAGAGCGCATATTTCTTTCCGGGAGCTGCCCCGAGTGGATTATTCCCGAAGTATAAAAACAAGGAAATAACGACTAATTTGAGAGATGTGCAGTTTTTCATAATCGATTAGCTCTTTATTTGGTTCGTGTGCAAAGTAAACGAAAAAAGGATGAACGGAAGGACTGAATAATATAATGTAATAAAAGAATAGTCCAAGAATCGCCCTTTTGTGGCATTCTTGGACTATGTTTGGATTATCTTTTTAGTCTTTGGACTATTTTTGCATAGGCACCGGGACGGAGGCTACACCTCTTCGCACACCCGCATTTCCATTCCTTTATATACCACCACAATCTTATGTAATTCTGTGGCGCCGATGGCGCACTTCACCGTGTCTGTCTCTGCATAACGGTTGGCCTGTTCGATGGCTTCCCGGCGAAGTTCCTCCACCCGGGTTTCGGGGTCTTTGTATTTGGCATATTTCAGTTCCACGATGTAACTGTGTTTCATGTCAGAGTAAATCTCCAGCATCGGACAAAGAAAGATATCCACATAGCCGGCCTGCGTATCCTGCTCGGAGATGGGACGGTAGAAGCGGTTCTGAGCCGTCATGGCAAGGGTAAAGCCGTGGACGAAGAATTCGCCTTTCTGCTTGTCGCGCTGGGAGGCGTAACGTTTCAGGCAATCAGCGATGTAACCGAAGTAAGCTTGCCAGTCGCCACGATAGGCCAAGGCACTTGCCAGTTCACTCTTTTCATAACTGTCAAAACTGAGGTCGGCATCGTTGTAGGTGTTCAGCAGATAGGTGTATAACTGTTCGCGGATTACCATGTTGGGGATGGTGAGCTTCGTCTTTCCTTCGTGCGTGCCGCTGATGGTAAGCATCCCAAAATAATAGAGCAGGCTCACGAAGTTGTCGGGATTGGTTATGTTGACAGCCGGAAAACCTTTCTTCAATTCCCCAGTGATGAAGCCTTGGCTTACCAAGGTTTGGATAATGGAAGCATCGTGTGCAAACTCCTTGCGGATGAGCATGCGCAGCTTCTCGTAGTCGATACGAATGTTATCTTCTAACATACTTCGCGGAGCTTTGCCATTTTGAATATAGTTCTTAACGAAATAGAGCACCATGTTGGAATTGTACATCGTAGTTCCACCATAGCATTCCTCGGCAAAGCAATAATTGTCATACCACGGTTTTATTATCTCTATCAATTCGTCCACGCTGTGATGGAATGGGCTGTTCGTGGAATAGTATGTCAGCATTTCGCGCACTTCCTCTTCCGTAAAGCCCATCATTGCGTTAAATTCCGGCGTAAGGGAATAGTTTGTCCCGATATTGAAACCACTGGTCAGGTCATCCATCGTCACGGGACTGACTCCGGTGATGAAGCAGCGCTTGATGCAAGAGTCGGTTCCGGCTTTCACCTTATTGAAGAAAGCGCGCAGATAACCTTCCTTATGTGTCTCGTCTGTGTAACGGTGTAAACTTCCGGCATCCGAAAGGATGGCATTGGTAAAATGATCATATTCATCAATGAAGAGGTAAATCTTCTGATTCGTCTTTTGGCATTCTGTATATAGATATTCAAGCTGCTCTACCGCACCATCTTTTTCATCCAGCTTTTCCTTGATGCCCTGTGGCAGATAGTCGGCATAAATATCACAAAAATAGTCGAACATGGTCTGGCAGTGCGCATCCAGTCCCTGGCGGTAATTGTTCAGTTCACCGATGATGCCGGAGAAGTTGAGCTTCAGTACCAGATAGCTGTTGCGGTCGTGCGTAGGATGCTGCCCAATGTAGAGGTCACCGAACAGCGTGTCAAACTTGTCCTTGGCACGCACATCATAGTAGTGTTGTAGCAAGTTCAGCGTCAGGCTCTTGCCGAAGCGGCGGGGACGGATAAAGAAAAAGAAGCGGTCTGCCTGCTCAATCATGGGAATAAAGGCGGTCTTGTCTACATAATAATAGTTTTCGAGGCGGATATCCTCGAAGTTCATCATACCATAAGGTAAACGTTTTCTGTTCGCAGGTGCCATATACATCATAATCAGTTCCTCCTTTAAGCAATGTTTCTGAATGACAAAGATAGATGATTTCCATTAGATTAAGAAACTATTCTTGAGCAGAAACTATGCCTCTGCGCTGCATCAGAAACACCCCTGCGTCGTACCTGTACCGTACTTGCTTGCCGTATCTTCTCCGTACTTTCTCCGTGTAGAGGTACTTCTGAGCGAAGAATGTACGGAGCAAGTGCATCCCGGGTGCGGTTCGGGTATAATATCTGCAGCCATGAAAAAATAATCCAAGCCAATGCAATAATAATCTAAATATCCTCCAGAGCCTTTGTAGCCCGACTATTTTTGCATTCATATAGACTTTCGTTTCATTCAGTTTAAGATAAATCCTTTTCCTTTGCCGTACACTTTTTGGTGACGAACTAAAAATACATATATGATATTATGAAGAAACGAATCCAATTCCTTTTCGGTAGCATCGCCCTCCTGGGCATGAGTGCTTGCAGCGAACCCTACGTTCAGCCTGATGCTCCGATTAAAGAAGTTCCTTTTACACAAGTTCACCTGAACGATAACTTCTGGACTCCGCGTATTGAAACCAATCGTACAGTCTCCATACCTTCCGCATTTAAAGAATGTGAAAAGAACGGCCGCTTCGATAACTTTGCCATAGCCGGTGGTCTGATGAAGGGAGAACATCGCGGTGACTTTTCTTTCGATGATACCGATCCTTATAAGATTATAGAAGGAGCCTCTTATTCGCTGGCTGTGAAGTATGATAAAGCGCTGGATGCTTATCTGGATAGCGTTATTACTTTGATTGCTGCTGCTCAGGAACCGGATGGTTATCTTACTACTTGCGTTACCAATAAATGCTATCGCCTTTCCGGTTGGTGGGGAAAGAGCCGTTGGGAAAAGATTAATAGTCATGAACTTTATAATAGCGGTCATTTGTATGAAGCTGCCGTTGCTCATTATCGTGCAACAGGGAAGCGCTCCTTGCTTGATGTGGCTATCAAGAATGCCGACTTGGTATGTGAGGTCTTTGGTCCGAATGAAGGACAAAAAGCATGTTCCTTCGGGGCACCCCATCGTTGAAATGGCGCTTTGCTAAATTATATAAAGTGACAGGTGATGGAAAATATCTGAAAATGGCCAAATACTTCGTGGAGGAAACCGGTAGAGGAACAGACGGACATCGTCTTAGCGAATACAGTCAAGATCATAAACCCATTTTGCAGCAAGACGAAATTGTAGGGCATGCCGTGCGTGCCGGATACCTTTATTCGGGTGTTGCCGATGTGGCTGCCCTGACTCAGGATACAGCTTACTTCAACGCACTGAGTCGTATTTGGGAGAATATGGTGAGTAAGAAACTTTATATAACCGGCGGTATCGGTTCACGTCCTCAAGGCGAGGGTTTCGGTCCCAACTATGAGTTGAACAACCATACCAACTATTGCGAAACTTGTGCAGCCATCGCCAATGTTTATTGGAATCACCGTATGTTTCTGGCTACGGGAAATGCCAAGTATGCCGATGTACTGGAGCGTGCTCTTTATAATGGAGTTATTTCGGGTGTTTCACTCAGTGGCGATAAATTTTTCTATGATAATCCGCTTGAGTCTATGGGGCAGCATGAGCGCCAGCAATGGTTTGGTTGTGCTTGCTGTCCGGGTAATGTAACCCGTTTCATGGCTTCCGTACCTTATTATATGTATGCCACTCAGGGCAATGATATTTATGTCAATCTTTATATCCAGAGTAAAGCTGACCTTAATACAGACAGCAATAATATAGCTTTGGAGCAGACTACTGAATATCCTTGGGAAGGAAAGGTTTCCATCTTAGTTACTCCCGAGAAAGAGCAGAAATTTGCTTTGCGTTTCCGTATCCCGGGTTGGGCGCAAGATGCTCCTGTGCCGACGGATCTTTACTCATTTACTGATAAAGCAGGTGCTTACAGCATTTCTGTCAACGGTAAGAAAGTAAATGCTAAACAATATGATGGCTATGCTACTATTTCACGTACCTGGAAAGTGGGTGATGTGGTAGAAATCAACCTTCCGATAGATGTACGTCGTATCAAGGCTAATGACAATGTAGAAGATGACTGTGGCAAACTGGCTATCGAACGTGGCCCTATCATGTTCTGTCTAGAAGGCAAAGATCAGGCTGACAGCACTGTCTTCAATAAATTCATCCCTGATGGTACTCCAATGGCGTCTGCTTACGATGCTAACCTATTGAACGGAGTTGTAGTGCTGACCGGTAATGCGAAAGAAGTAGGTAAAGATGGTAGTGTGAAAGAGGTTCCTTTCAAAGCCATTCCTTATTCAACCTGGAATAATCGTGGTGCAGATCAAATGGCGGTTTGGATTCCTGAAGCGGCCGAGTATGCCCGCCCCACTCCGGAAGCTACTATTGCCAGCAAAGCACGTACTCTGATGATACAGGCTCCTATACAGAAAGATGCTCCCGAATCGGCTTCGGTGGAAACATGGGCATGGGGGGTAAATGACCAATGGGAACCTAAACGCTCATCGGATATCTCGAAACCTTACCACTATTGGTGGTTGAGAAATGGAACGCTGGAAACCTTGGCCTATCAATTTGATCAGCCTTATACCGTTTCAAACGTACAGGTTTATTGGCTGGACTTCGACCATTACGACGGCAATTTCCGCATACCGGAAAGCTGGAAACTCTACTATAAAGATGGAGCGAAATGGAAAGAAGTAGAAGCATTGAATGAATATACGGTAAAGAAAGACTGCTACAACAGCCTTGATTTCAAACCGGTAAAGACGACAGGATTGAAGATAGCCGCCCAGTTGCAGAAAGGTGCTTCAGGTGGGGTGATTGAGTGGAAAGTAAACTAGTCCATTTCTTTTAATTAAGAATTTATAACTTGTAGTGAAATATTAACCTTTTAATTTAAAATGTAACATGAAGACACATGAAAAACGAGCCTTATTCAGCAAAGCTGTCTTAAAGGCGACAACCTGTCTTTTTCTAGCAGCAGGTGCCAGTGTTAGTCCGGCATTTGCGTTTCCGGAGATGACAGAAACTATGGGAACCGAGATTGTACAGCAACAGGCTGTTACAATCACAGGTGTGGTAAAAGATAAAAGTGGCGAACCTATTATCGGTGCCAATATTCTTGAAAAAGGAACTTCTAATGGTGTTATTACCAATGTTGATGGTGAGTACACGCTAAAAGTGAAAGGAGCAAACTCCGTACTGATTGTATCTTACATCGGTTACAAGTCTCAAGAAATTGCAGTGGGAGGCCAAAGAAAGATCGATGTTACTCTGGCTGATGATACTGAATTATTGGATGAAGTAGTGGTTATTGGTTACGGAACGCAAAGGAAAGGTGATGTCACCAGTGCCATCAGCAGCGTGAAGAAAGATGATTTTATTCAAGGTAAAGTGAGTGATGCAGCTGACTTGATTAAGGGTAAAGTAGCCGGTTTGGTCGTATCGAAAGGTAGTGGTGATCCAAACTCCGGTTCAAGTATCCGTTTGCGCGGTGTCATTACACTAACCGGCAGCAATAGTCCGTTGGTATTGATTGATGGCATTCCAGGTGATATGAGTACGGTGGCACCCGAAAACATTGCATCGGTAGATGTTTTGAAAGATGCTTCTGCAGCTGCGATCTACGGTACACGTGGTGCCAATGGTGTAATCCTTATTACTACAGTTGACGGAAAACGTGAACAGAAAACTTCTATCAATTATTCCGGTTATCTGTCATTGTCTCAATTTGGCAAAAAACATGACTTTATGGGACCCGAAGAGATTCGTAAGGGTTATACGGACTTCACGGATGAAGGTTATGATACGGATTGGTTGGATGCCATTACACGTACTAGCTTTTCTCACAATCATAACCTCAGCGTTCGTGGTGGTACGCAGAAAACTACTTATTCTGCTGATGTAACTTATCGTGATGATCAGGGTGTAATTCTGAACACTTACAGTAAAGATCTTACGCTAAACATGAACTTGACGCATTGGTTCTTGGATGATATGTTGAAAGTAAGTGTAAACCTGCTCAAAGGCGAACATACTAACAGTGCCAATAATGCTACTTACCAATACCGCCAAGCTATTATTCACAATCCCACTGAGCCTATCAAAGATGTAGATGGTAACTGGTACGAGAACTTTGGTCGTAGTGAATATGCCAATCCGGTGGCTATGAACAAAGAACGTAAAGGTGATTACAAAACTGAATGGACTCGTATGACCGGCACATTGACATTTGAGCCTATTAAGGGGTGGCAAAATAACCTTCGAGCCTCACGTCGTACTTGGGGCGCACATGATAAGGGTTATTATACTGCCGATTATCCCGATCAACGCAGTACCGGGCATACAGGTTATGCTTACCAATCGTATGGAAGCAGTTATACAAACGAACTGGAATTTACTTCAAACTATCAAATGACCATTGGGCAACATCGTTTTGACGCGTTGGCAGGTTATAGCTACCAATATACGCAGAACTCTGGCTTCAATGCCAATAATACTGATTTTCCCAACGATTTTTTCCAATACAATAATTTGGGTTTGGGTGCTTATTTGAAAAGATGGTAAAGCAGGTATGGGCAGTTATAAGAATGATAGTAAATTGATAGGTTTCTTCGGGCGTATAAGTTACGGATTCGCTGATAAATACAATATTCTTGCCAGCATTCGCCGTGAAGGTTCTTCACGTTTTGGTGCTAATCATAAATGGGGAACATTCCCGCCAATATCTTTGGGTTGGACTATCAGCAAAGAAGAATTTATGAAGGATATTTCTGGCTCAATAACTTGAAGTTACGCATTGGTATGGGTACTACGGGTGTTATTCCTAATGATAACTATCTTTCATTACTGAAATATAGTTTTGGTAGCCAGTATTTCTATGATAAAGGAGAATGGAAACCCGGTCTGGTAGCAACATCCAATCCTAATCCAGACTTGAAATGGGAGAAATCAACAGAATATAATATCGGTCTTGACTTCAGCACACTAAATGATCGTTTAGGTGGTTCAATCGATGTTTATCGGAAACATACTGCGGATATGTTGTGGAATTTATACTGTTCCGGTGCCGCCCAACTTGTATAATCAAACATTGGCTAATGTAGGTAAAATGCGTAACACGGGTATTGAAATAGCCATCAATGCCGTACCGGTACGTACAAAAGACTTTGAGTGGAAGACAACAGTGACTGCTTCACATAACAAGAATAAGCTGGTAAGTCTTTCGAATGATCTTTATGAAACAGCCAATTTTCGTATTACAGGAGGATTGGATGCTCCTATTTCACAAGGTACACACTATATGGAAGTAGGAAAAGAGTTAGGCCATTTCTATATGATTAAGTCGGTAGGTGTTTCTGAACGGGGTGTATTCTTAGTTGAGAATCCTCAAACCGGAGAAATAGAAGAAATGAATGATACTATGTTGGCTGACGAAAACTATCGTCAGGACTTTGGAACCGGATTACCACAATTATTTGCAGGTTGGAGTAACCAGTTGCGTTATAAAAACTTCGACTTGTCTGCACAGTTCACGGGGCAATTTTTCTTTAAAAGATACTCAACTCTCCACGTGCCTTCTACGAGAATAACGCTGTGTTCCTGAATAAACTCAAGAGTGTGCTCAATGCTCCTTATGGTGGAGAATATACCTTGTCGAGAGCACAAAAACAGGCAGTGGTAAGTTATTATCTGGAAGATGGTGATTTTGTTAAATTAAGCAACCTGACTATTGGCTACACCCCCTTCCGATACGCAATAATAAGTATATGAAGAGCCTTCGTGTATACGTATCGGGTAATAATTTGTTCTGTATAACCGGTTATTCGGGTTTAGATCCAGAACTTGATATCAGTAATGTACAGGCTCCCGGTGTTGAATACCGTGATACTTACCCTACTACTCGTTCGTTTACTTTTGGTGTTAACATTGGATTTTAAAAATGGTACTGAATATGAAAACAAAAATAAAAACATATGTTGGAACTGCACTTGTTGCGTGTTCACTCTCGTTTAATAGTTGTACGGACTTAAGTGAGAAAATTTATGATACGATGTCTCCCGACATTTATCAATTTACTCCCGAAGATGCACAGGCTTTGTTTGTTCCTGTATATAATAGTCTACGTGATGTTCTTTGGGGCTGGTATAGTTATTCCGATATTTCGGGACTTTCGGGCGATCTTTGGTGTATTCCGAATCGAATAGGTATTGGTTGGGGTGACCTTTATATTCCGTTGCACAAGCATGAATTTAACCCTCAGATATGGCATTTTGGCGCTTTCTGGACACGGGCTTATGCAGGTGTTACCGCATGTAATCGCTTATTGGCTGACCCTGCCGTACAATCGGTAGAGACAACCGTAGCGCAGCTTAGAGCATACCGTGCATTGTATTATTATATGTTGTTCGATGCATTCCGTAATATCCCATTGGACACGGAGGCTAATCATGAAGCAGGATGGTTGCCGGAACAAGCTACTCCTCAGCAAATGTGGGATTTTATCATTAGTGAACTGAATGATGTAAAAAGGTAAGTGCGGGAATGAGAAAATCATGGGACGCATCAATAACTATAGCGTAAATATGTTGCTTGCCAATATGTATATAAACCACAATGCATGGTTTAATGATGATTCCGACAAGTCATGGTACGGTAAGTGTATCGATGAGCTGAATGAAATTATTGAGAGTGGCCTTTATTCTTTGGCTCCCAACTATTTGGACAATTTCAAAGAAGATATCTCTGGTAATCCTGAGATTATCTTTGGAATACCCTATACAGAAAAATATGGAGGTGGTAACTATTATGCCAGTATGTGGCTTGCCGTTATCAGCAAGAAGACTTATGGCTTTAATACATGGGCTACCAGCGGTGCTAACGTATTGTCACAGTTCCTTGATTCGTATGATGCTGCCGATGGGCGCTACAAAGATTGTTGGAATGTAGATACGCCTCAATATGCAATGGATGGAACACCTCTTATAGCTAATGGTGTGCAGGTAGTCTACACCAAAGAAATACGTAGCATTGATCAACCTGGTTGTTACGAATATGAAGGTGGACGTTTAGTAAAATATGAGATCCTTCCGGGTGATATGGCTACAAATTACGATGATGTACCCTTCTACCGTTATGCCGATGTGTTGTTGAAGAAAGCCGAGTGCTTGCTCAGATTGGGCGGATACAAAGGAGAGACAGAACAAGATGCTGCAGACTGGTAACGCAAGTTCGTGCACGTAACTTCAAATCTAATCCGGCAAAGGCAGTTCGTACCGTAGCGCAACTTAAAGGCGGCAGTAATTATCCGTATGGACATCGTGAAAATCGCAATGAAATGGGGAAAAATGATCCAACAAAGATCTTTAACGAAATAGAAGGTGGCGCTGATATTGAATTGGGTGGTTTACTTGATGAACGTGCTTGGGAATTTGTAGGAGAATATGTTCGTCGTCAGGATCTTATCCGTTTCAAAATGACAAATGGTCAGAATGTATACAATGGTAAATCATGGTTTTGCAAACCTCGGGTAACTGATGTTTCAGACAACCATCTTAACATCTTCCCCATTCCGAAGGAAGCGATTGAAGGTAATGTGAAATTAAAACAAAATCCCGGGTATTAACAGCTAAATATGTAAACAATGAAAAAGAATATACTTTATGTACTATTGGGAGGATTACTCCTCTCTTTGGCGGCATGCAGCGAAAACTGGGAAGACGCCACAAGTAAGCATGTGTATGGCGAGAATGAAAATCCTTATTTGCGTGCTGATGCGGAAGCAACAGTTACAAAAAGATACAATTTGGTGCCGGTCAAACACAAATCATCAATTTGTCTGACTATGCTGAATTATTTCAAGTAAAATTGGGTATGACACTGGATGAAGCCATTGCTGGAATTTCAAGTGGCAAAGTTGTGTTTCACGGTATAAATGCTGCTCGTAATGCTTGGGACAAAACAGCTCCCAATAAGGGGATGACTGGGTGGTATTTTGATGAAATGGGTAATATTTCCACTCAAACGAATGCCAATTTTACTGTAGAACTGAATGTGTCGAACAAAACACTTGTAGTAAGTGCATTGGAAAATGTAATGGTAGGTTCGTCCGTTAGTATCAATGTGGGGTTTGCAATCAATGGAACTGACTTCGACCAATATGTACGCATTCTTAGTGAGATTGCAATTGTAGACGTGCCTGTTGAAGTATCAATCAATATTCCGGATGGCGAGTATTCGGCTGCTTCCATTGCATTTAATGATTATGCAGGCAAGATACAGGAACGTTTCGGAATGACTGTTGCTGAATTCTGTGAAGGGCTTGATGGTGACGGAGAAGGTGATATTCATATGTATTCTGTTAATCTTGAGTCCTTGAAATGGGATGAAGAAAGTTCATATACAGCAAATGCTCCCGGCTATTGGATGATGAAAGACGGTACGGTCACCAATTGGGGAACGGCAGGGTATTCTCTTTTCGCAGAATGTAGTATAAGTGATAAAACTTTGAACATAGGTCGTTCGGCTACACCGGTTGCAGGTGATAAATATACTATCAGCATTGGTTTCCGCGATAAAACAAACAAGGCAAATCTGTTGCGTTTTGTAATTAACATTACAATGGAATAATCTTATAAATAGTGAACGTCATTCTTGGCCGTTCGGAATGAGGTGGGGATCTCTGTATTATAAAGTGGGGATCCCCATTCTTCATTCAGAAGGCAATTACATAGTATATATTTTCATGAATAGAAGAAGAAACTGTTATAACGGGATGATTGGCTTCATGTTTATTGTTGCTATTCTGTTTTTTTTTAGTTGTCAGGATGATTCTGTAGCTGTTAATCAGCCCGATGTACTTAAGCCCTCAGACATTCCCGGTTACGAGAAGTACTATAAACCATCAGAGTTTGCAATGATGGATATGTTTTCGAGGGATGCCAAATGGTCATTCTATCGTCATAAACAGAGTGAACATTTTATTGTGTTCTGGGAAGTAGGATTCGGTAAAGATCCGAATGCTAAAAGTGTTTCAGAGTCTATGCGGGTTGATGTAGATGACTTGCTGGCAAAAGCTGAACAATTTTATCTGACGAATATTGAGACATTGAAGTTTGCCGAAGTAGGACAAGGAAAATCTTATTTGGATCGGTATAAGATGCAAATCTATTTACTTTATCAAGAAGAATGGTTGGCAACAGGTTCAGGTTATGATGATGTAATCGGTGCTTTATGGATAAATCCGAGTACCTGCAAACCGGTAGGCTCTACGATTGCACATGAAATAGGGCATAGTTTCCAATATCAAGTGTATTGTGACAAACTGTTGAATGGAGCTGCCAAAGATTTTCATCAAGGTTTTCGTTATGGCTTTGGACCGAATGGTGAAGGAGGTAATGGCTTTTGGGAACAGTGTGCGCAATGGCAATCTCTTCAGACTTATCCTCAAGAACTTTTTGGGTATCATGTTGATGTTTGGAAAGCTAACTATCACCGTCATTTTAATCACGAATGGATGCGATATGCCAGTTACTGGTTACCTTATTACTGGACACAGAAACATGGTGTTAGTGTACTGGGAGAAATATGGAAACAATCGAAATATCCGGAAGATCCGCTTATGACTTATCAGCGTTTATATTGTAAAGGCAAGGTGGCAACTCTTTATGAAGAATTGTATGATTATGCCACACGTATGACTACCTATGACATTGATATTGTGCGTAAATACGTTACTGAGAGTGCAAAGAAATATTCTACCAAGCTATACGCCAGTGATGGATATTATCAAGTAGGCTATTCCAGTTGTCCGGGGAGTACGGGATTCAATGTTATATCATTGGATGTTCCGGAGGCAGGTAGTACTGTGAAGGTTGATTTTAAAGGGCTGGATACAGGTACAAGTTTGGCATCGGAAGATCCGGGAATCATTGTTAATGCGGATGGTAAAAAAGTAGGTGTTGCTACTAATTATAATAGAAATAGTACTGCTGCCGGATGGAGGTATGGATTTGTGGCTGTCGTAAACGGTGTGGCTCAATATGCTCCGATGTATCAAGACAAAGAAGGTGTAGTATCTTATATCATTTTGGAAGGGACTGATAAGCTCTTTTTTGTAGTAATGGGCGCTCCCGAACAATATATCTCTCATGCTTGGAATGAAGATGAGACGGATGATGCTCAATGTCCCTATAAAGTGAAATTTGAAGGGACAGACTTATTAAATTAGTAATTTAAATATAAGAGTGAAATGAAAGTAAAGTATATATTAATTTTTACGGTATTTCTCCTTGTGGATCAGGTGGGATTTGCACAAAATTATAAACCTGCAGTTAAAGATGTTATTTGTCCTAAAACCAGGTACTTTAGTATTCAGGATGTCCGTCTTCTCGACAGCCCTTTCTTGCATGCGATGAATCAGAATGAGCAATGGATGAAAGAGCTTGACTTGGATCGGCTGTTATCCAATTTCCGCAAGAATGCGAATTTGAAACCAAAGGCGGAACCTTACGGTAGTTGGGAATCAATGGGCATTGCCGGACATACGTTGGGACATTTGCTTACTGCTATGTCACAGCATTATGCCGCTACGGGTGACGAGACTTTTAAAGCCAAGATAGACTATGTGGTGAATGAGTTGGATTCTTGCCAAATGAACTTTGTCAATGGTTTCATCGGTGGAATGCCCGGAGGTGATAAAGTATTCAAGGAAGTGAAAAAAGGTATTATCCGTTCTATGGGTTTTGACTTGAATGGCATTTGGGTACCTTGGTACAATGAACATAAGACAATGATGGGTCTGAATGATGCTTATCTCTTGGCAGGAAACGAAACTGCAAAGAAAGTATTAATCAATTTATCCGATTATCTGGCAGATGTCATTGCTCCATTGAGTGAAGAGCAGATGCAGACAATGCTGAATTGTGAATACGGAGGAATGAATGAAGCATTTGCGCAAGTGTATGCCTTGACTGGAGATAAGAAATTTCTTGATGCTTCCTACGCTTTCTATCATAAGCGTTTGCAAGATAAGTTAGCAGAGGGAGTAGATGTTTTGCAGGGGCTGCATTCCAATACCCAAATACCAAAACTGATAGGTAGTGCCCGCCAATATGAACTGACCGGTAACCATCGCGACGAGGAAATAGCTCGTTTCTCTTGGGAAACGATCGTTCATCATCATTCTTATGCTAATGGTGGAAACAGTATGGGTGAGTATCTCTCTGTTCCTGATAAATTGAGTAACCGCTTGGGTACCAATACCTGTGAAACTTGCAATACTTACAATATGTTGAAACTGACCGCACACCTTTATGAGTGGACGAACGATGTACAATATCTGGATTATTACGAACGGGCACTGTATAACCATATTTTAGCTTCACAGCATCCCGAAACAGGAAACGTCTGTTATTTTCTTTCATTAGGAATGGGTACACATAAAGGTTTTGGTAGTCGGCACAATAATTTTAGTTGTTGCATGGGTAGTGGTTTCGAAAACCATTCCAAGTATGGTGGAGCTATCTATAGCTATGTGCTGGGTAAAGAAATGATGAATATAAATCTATATATTCCTTCTGTTTTAACATGGAAAGAGAAAAGTTTAAAACTTCGCATGACTACAGATTATCCCGAACATGGTAAAGTTGTAATTAAGCTGGAAGAGACGTCGAAAGAACCACTTACCATTAATTTGCGTCGTCCGGTTTGGGCTGCGGGAGATGTTGCTATTCGTATAAACGGCAGTAAACAAAAAGTGGAAAGTGTTCCCGGTTCATTTATCAGTCTTCATCGTAAATGGAAAAAGAATGATGTAATAGAGTTAATTTTGCCTATGCCACTCTATACTGTGTCTATGCCCGATAATGTTGACCGCCGTGCTGTCTTCTACGGACCGACCATTTTGGCAGGAACCTTTGGGACGGAAAAACGAAAGATGGGAGATATCCCTGTATTTGTTTCGGAAGAGAAGAGTTTGACGAATTACATAAAAAAAGATTAGTGATACTTCTGTCAGTTTTGTTACGACACTGCCTGGAGGACCGGATAACGTGAAGATGTTACCTTTCTATAAAGTAGCAGATGAAAATCAGACCGTTTATTGGGATGTATATTCACCAGCCGAATGGAATGTTGTTGAAGAAAAAAACGCAAGGCTGAATTAGAACGGATTGCCGAATTGGATAAAATGACAACGGATTATATCGTTTTTGGTGAGATGCAACCCGAACGGGATCATAATCTAAAAGGCGAGAATACTCGTAACGGAGAAGGTTATCTGCGTAAATACCGTTTTGCTTACGAAAATGGTTGGTTTGCTTTTGATATGAAATGTGGTTACGATCAACCCATGGAACTTTTTATTGACTTACTACGGAGGTGACAGTCGGAAATATACGTTTGATGTTGTGATTGGTGATTGGGTACAACCGGTCAGTCTTACAGATACTACACAAGGATTCGTGGAACATGCTGTCAGTATTCCACTGGAAGTAACGCAAGGTAAAGACAAAGTGAGAATCATGTTCCGGGCTAATGATAAAACTCGTGTGAGCAATATTTATAATTGTAGATTAATGAAGAAATAAAAATAGACTCAAGACTAATGAAACTACATATTTTCATCTTTTTTTTGATTGGATTGTTTATCGGAAGTTCCCTTTCGGCTCAACAGTCCGTTCTTCCTTCGGGAAAAACTATCTATATTCCCAAAGACCTTCAGGGAATGGATTTGCAAAACCCTGAAAGCAAGTGGAGCTACCGCCGCATGGCCTGCACCGAAAACTTCGTCATCTTCTGGGAAAAAGGCTTTGGGAACGATTTGTCCAACCCTCCACAGCTGGAAGGACATGATATGAAAGTTGATTTACCGAATCTGATGGGTAAGTTGGAGAGTTTTTACCGTTTCTTCCGTGATACACTGGAGTTTTCGCGTCCCGGTTCCAAGTGCGACAAGTATCGCATGATGGTGATGCTGAACTATTCCCTGGAAGGCACGGCATACGGTGGAGATTATGACGGAGAAATCGGTGCTTTATGGATTGCCCCCAACCGTGTGCAAGATAAGAAATTGAACTGCATCGCCCATGAATTGGGACATAGTTTTCAGGTACAGATCAGTTGCGATGGGCAGGGCGAAGCCTGGGGAGGATGCGGTTTCTTTGAAATGACTTCGCAATGGATGCTGTGGCAGGTTAATCCCGAATGGATTACTGATGAAAAATATCATTGGGATGCTTTCATGAAACTGACTCACAAGGCTTATCTGCATTTGGAGAATATTTATCATTCACCTTACGTCTTGGAATATTGGGGCATGAAACGGGGACTTCCCATTATAGCCGAACTTTACCGCCAGGGAAAGCGGGGAGAAGATCCGGTTATCACCTACAAACGTTTGGCTGCTTTGAATCAGAAACAATTCTGTGACGAGATGTTTGATATTTACCGCCACTTTATCAACTGGGATTTTCCGCGCGTCTGGAAAGAAACACGTCCGTATGCCAATAAATATACTTCTCAGCTAATAGCTCAGCCGGATGGATGGTATGGGATAGCACCGGAGAATTGTCCTGAAAATTATGGATTCAATGCTATTCCTTTGGCTGTTCCTCAGCCGGGAGAGAAAGTGAAAGTGGAATTCTGCGGAGAAGCAGGAAAGGAAGGATATACTGCAATCCATACAGATAAGGCAGGTTGGCGTTATGGTTTTGTTGCCGTAACGGCAGAAGGTGAATCTATTTATGGGGAAATGGGCGATAATAGCGGGAAAAGTATTATTTTTACAGCTCCAAAAGATCAAACTCTGACTTATTTGTGGCTGGTTGTGATGGGAGCGCCAACGGAACATTGGATGAATCCCGCTCCGGGAGAGAAAGATGCTCAATGGCCATACCGCATCAGGGTTACGGGAAGCAATCCTTTATAAACATACAGATAAATACGATGTCTGCAAAAGAACAACATATATGAACCGATGAAAAACAGTACAAGTGCCGTTGTTTATGCCTGCATTGCAGTGCTTAGTTGGTCTACTGTTGCCACCGCCCTTTTAAAATTGCTTTGACGCATCTTACTCATTTTGAGATGCTGTTGATAGCCAGTTGTACTTCATTAGTCATATTTGTCCTTTTGCTGACTTTCCAGAAGAAGTGGAGACTGGTGTCGGAACTTTCCGGCCGCCAATGGGGATATTTTGCATTGTTGGGATTGCTGAACCCTGTCGCTTATTATCTGGTGTTGTTCAAGGCATACGACCTGCTACCTGCACAGGTGGCTCAGCCCATCAATTATGCATGGCCTATTGTACTGCTCATTTTGTTGGCCTTGTTTGCCCATCAGCCCATACCGCCGAAGAAATATATCGGTATGTTCATTTCACTGGGTGGAGTAGTACTTATTTCTGTAGGAACCGGACAGTCGGGTGGCATGGATATACCCGTGCATGGCTTATTATTGGCGGCATTGAGTGCTTTGCTGTGGGCCATGTATTGGATGATAAACAATAAGTTCAAAGATAAAACAGATGGTAGTATCGCTCTGTTTATGAGTTTCCTGTTCGGCACGTTGTATTTGCTGATTGGCGCAATGATAGTGGGTGTTCATTTGAATACTTTGCCCGGTATCTTGTCGGGTATGTATGTCGGTGGGTTCGAAATGGGTATTCCTTTTATCTTTTTCAGTCTTGCCATGCGGAAAACATCCAATCCGGCACTAGTCAACCAGCTTTGCTACCTGTCTCCCTTCTTGTCTTTGTTTTTTATTGCAATCATATTGGGTGAGCAGATTGTATTTACAACGTATATCGGCCTCATATTGATTGTACTGGGAATTATGTTCAACCAATATCTGGTAAAGAAATGAAAAAGATTATCCTTGCGATTATAGCTGTTATGGTTCCGCTGATGCTCTCTGCCGGTTCTACTGATTTTTGGTTTCGTCATTTTTCAGTAGAAGACGGATTGTCTTCTTCTGCTGTACGTGCTATTATGCAGGATAAATATGGCTTTATGTGGTTAGGTACAGATGATGGTCTAAACCGTTATGACGGTACCACTATTAAAATATACAGGTTGAATCCTGAAGGAATTAATGATTATATCTCATTTTTATATGATACTGCAGATCGAATTTGGATAGGAACAGGGGACGGAGTTTATATTTATGATTATGAAACGGAAAACTTCGAACCGTTTAAGCTTCTGACAGCTAAAGGGGATAGCATTAAAACCAATGTGAATCATATTGCTGAAGACAGGGATGGCAATTTGTGGTTTTCAACCGTAGGTCAGGGAATCTTCAAATATAATGTATCCAAACATTATCTGGAGCATTATGAGTTTAAAAATGCCGATGGGTTAATGGCCAGTGTGTTGATTGACGGTGAAAATCAAATATGGGCTGTTACTAATTGGGGATACCCGACTGTCTCTAAGTTGAATAAAGCGGAGAATAAATTTGAGCCTTTCCATATTACCTACGATACGGGTGGGTATGATTCCAACTCTTTGGTTATGCTGGAAGATTCTGAACATGCACTTTTTGGTTGGGAACCTGGGAGTGTGGTTTGCAAAAGATAGACCGGTATACTGGTAAGGCAACTACTTACTTGCACCCGTCGGATGGTAAAGGGGCAACGCATATTCACTCTTTGATGGAATATGCTCCCCATCAACTACTGATAGGTTCGGATGACGGGCTTTTGCTGTTTAATACCCTTACATGCGAACACCAATTATTTACAGAAGATGAAACGAATCCTTATTCTTTGTCCAATCGTTTTGTTTATCCTATTGTAAAAGACCGCGAAGGCGGAATCTGGATAGGAACTTTCTATGGTGGTGTGAATTATCTGTCACCCAATACCGGGCAGTTTGAGTGCTTTGCTCATTCTCGTTTTTCCAATTCTGTCAATGGAACTGTTATCGGACGCTTTTGTGAAGACACTTACGGGCATATTTGGATTGCCTCTGATGACGGTGGTTTGAGTTGCTTTTCACCTAAAGATAAACGTTTTACTCATTATCTGCCCGATGAGCACAGAAATAGTCTTTCTTATCATAACGTACATGCACTTTGTATGGATGGTGATGATTTATGGATTGGTACTTATACGGGGGGAGTTAATGTGTTGAATACAAAGACAGGGGTATTCAGAGTTTATACAACTAAAGCGGGAGATCCCACGACCCTTGATAGAAGCAGTTCTTATGCTATCTTTAAGGACCGTGAAGCCCGTATTTGGGTAACTTCCATGTCGGGAGTAAACTTGTATAACAGGGAAGAGGATAACTTTACCCGAATAAGAGATCTTGGTTCCTGGATCATGGACATAGATCAGGATGCCGATGGAAATATCTGGTTCTCTTCTCAGGGAAACGGGTTGTTCAAGTATGATCAGGGTAAGCAGGAATGGACGAATTATGTACATAGCAGTGCCCCCGGTGCATTGATTAATGATCAGGTGAATTGTGTATTGATAGATGGTAATGGGGAAATGTGGATTGGAACGATGAACGGACTTTGCAAATACAATGCAAAGGAAGACCAATTTGAATTAATTCCATTGGATATTCCCAGCAGTAATATTTGTGCTATTATTGAAGATCAGCGTGTCTTATGGCTGACTACTACAAAAGGGCTGGTGCGATATGTTCCCGGAGAAAGTTGCCAGGTCTTTACACGAAGCGACGGATTGCAAAGCGAGCAATTTCTGGTGAATGCTGCTTTGAAAGCTTCCGATGGGAAAATCTACATTGGTTCTGTAAATGGGTTTAATGCTTTCTATCCTTATCAGATTAGAACGAACAAGGTACTCCCTCCGGTAATTATTACGGGACTGGAAGTATTCAATAAAGAGATCCGGATAGGTGATAAGTTGTTGCCGAAGGCTCTGAACCAGATGGAACAGCTGGAATTATCTTATAAAGATCATGTCTTCAGCTTGCTTTATGCTTCATTGAGCTATTGTACGCCGGAAAAGAATCAGTATGCTTATAAACTGGAGGGGTTTGATAAAGAATGGAATTATGTAGGTTCCCAAAACAAGGCTACTTATACCAATCTGCCTGCCGGGACCTATATTTTTTAAGGTGAGGGCTACTAACAACGATGGTATCTGGAGCGAACAGGAAGCAAGCCTGAAAATAGTTATTCATCCGCCTTTCTATTGGAGTCTACCGGCCAAACTGTTTTATTTCCTGTTGTTGTGTGTGGCATTGACTTTCTTCATCCGCTTTCTGCTGAAAAGGAGTGAAAAGAAACATACAGCAGAGATTAAGCAACTGAATGTGAATAAAGAGAAAGAGGTGCATGAAGCTAAGATTAAGTTTTTCACAATGATAGCTCATGAAATCCGTACTCCGGTTTCGCTTATCATTGGTCCGTTGGAAAAAAAAGATTATGAGATCATCCATACCTATGCCAGCGATGCTGCGTGATGACCTTAATATTATAGATCGTAATAGTCAGAGATTATTGTTCTTGGTAAATCAGTTGTTGGATTTCCGCAAAGTGGAACAGGAGGGGATGACTATGAAGTACACATCACAGAATATCCGTCAATTGCTGGAGGCTGTTTGTGAACGGTTTAATCCTTTCATAACCCAACATGGTGCTCATCTTACGGTGGAGTATCCCGATGCGAATTTTACGGCTATGGTGGATAGCGAGGCGGTTACAAAGCTTATCAGTAATTTGCTGACGAATGCAAGTAAGTATACAAAAGATGAAGTTATCCTTTCGTGTGTGGTGCAACCGAAACAGCATACATTTGTAATCAGGGTGACAGATAACGGAATCGGTATAAGTAAGGAGGATCAGAAGAAGATTTTCAAACCATTCTATCAGGCCATGGACAATAAACCCGGTACAGGTATTGGACTGAGTATTGTGAAAGGTATTGTGGAGTCTCATAATGGCTGCATAGAAGTGGAGTCTGAAGTCAATAAAGGATCGTCCTTTATAGTAACGTTGCCCATAGAACAAAGTCAGGAGGCAGTTCAGGAAGGGGAAGCGAATGGACTGAATCCGGCAATTCCTGAGGATATTTTATCGGAAAGTTTACCGGCAGTAGTCTCTAAGGATAAACCAGTCATGCTGATTGTGGATGATAACGAAGAAATGCTGAACTTCCTTTCCGGCAGTTTCTCTAATCAATACTCTATTCTTACGGCTGAAGATGGGATAGAGGCTTTGGAAAAGTTGAAGGAGAATGATGTGACTTTGATTGTGAGCGACTGGATGATGCCGCGCATGGATGGGGTGGAACTTTGCAAGGCTTTGCGCGCTGATCAGGCCATCAGTCATATACCGTTTATTTTGCTGACAGCTAAAACGGATACGAATTCAAAGATAGAAGGTATGGACTGCGGGGCGGATGCTTATATTGAAAAGCCTTTCTCGGTACAGTATCTGGAAGCATGTATTAAGAATCTGCTTGATCTACGTAATTTGTTGCGTCAGAAATTCTCTAAGATGCCGTTGGTTCCGCTGAACAGCATTGCCAATAATTCTATGGACGACAAATTCCTTACCCGTATCAATGAGATTATAGAGCAAAACTTCTCAAATTCGGAACTGTCTGTTGATTTTCTGGCAGAAGAACTTTGCATCAGTCGTTCCGGATTATTTGCCAAAATAAAAACGCTGGCTAATGTTACTCCGAATGAACTGATTCAGATTGTGAGGTTAAAGAAAGCTGCTGCTTTGCTTTCAGAGAATAAATACCGGATCAATGAGATTTGCTATATGGTAGGTTTTAATAATCCATCTTATTTTGCCAAATGTTTCCAAAAGCAATTCGGTATCAAACCCGGAGAGTTTGTTAATAATCAGAGCATCGGTTGAGTTGTACTTAAAGTGGCGAAGATTTTCTTGCTTTTGATATTGTTTTCGGGGTATAACCCTAAAAAAAAATCGAAAACAATCCTTTTTCTTCGGGGTATAACCCTAAAGGTCTTCCGGAAATAGTGTATCTTTGTGGTTGTAATCCCTAAAACATTTTGCCGATATGATTGATAGAGAACTATACATGCAGCAAATCATTCCCTTTATAGACCAGCCTTTTTGTAAAAGTGATTGCCGGGATCCGTCGTTGCGGGAAATCGGTTGTTTTGCAATTAATCCGTGAGGAACTCATGAAGAGAGGAGTGGATAAAAACCATATCATTTACATGAACTTTGAGAGTTTCGAATGGATGGATGTGAAAAATGCTAAAGCTTTATATATCCATATTAGCAATGTAGTGAAAAGTGCAAAGGAGAAATATTATATTCTTCTGGATGAAATACAGGAAGTGGAACATTGGGAGAAGGCAGTCAATTCGTTTATGGTAGATTGGGATGTGGATATTTATGTAACCGGCTCTAACTCCCGTATGCTTTCTTCAGAACTTTCTACTTATTTGGCTGGCCGATATGTTGACTTTCATATTATGACTCTCTCTTTCAGGGAGTATCTGGATTTTCATGGTCTGTCTTTGTTTCAAGATAAAATAGGAATTCATGAGGAGTTTCGGAAATATTTGCGTATGGGTGGTTTTCCTGCTATTCATACGACTGATTATACTTATGAGGCTATTTATAAGATTGTGTATGATATTTATTCTTCTGTTATTTTGCGCGATACGGTGCAACGCCATGGCATTCGTAATGTGGAACTGCTGGAACGAATAGTGAAATTTGTTTTTGATAATATCGGTAATCGTTTGAATGCAAAGAATATTGCCGATTATTTCAAAAATCAGCAACGTAAGGTGGATATTAATACTATTTATAACTATTTGAGTGCTTTAGAAGGAGCATTTATCATTCAGCGTGTGCAGCGTTACGACATAAAAAGGGAAAGAATTGCTACAGACCAATGAAAAATATTTTGTGAGTGATTTGTCGCTTATTTACTCGGTAATGGGATATAAAGACCGCCTGATAGCTGGAGCGTTGGAAAATGTGGTATATTGGGAAATGAAGCGGAGAGGCTATAAAGTGTACATTGGCAAGCAGGATGATAAGGAGGTCGATTTCGTGGCATTGCGCAGAGAAGAAAAGATTTATGTTCAGGTCACTTATCAATTGGCATCGCAGGCCACCATTGACAGGGAGTTTACACCTTTACTTGCCATTAATGACCATTATCCCAAATATGTAGTGAGTATGGATGAAATATGGCAGGACAATATAGAGGGGGTGAGACACAAGCATATCTCGGAGTTTTTATTGAATGAAAATTGGCAGGATTGATCTTTTTGTATGCTTTTTGTGTAATTATTATTTTTCTTTTCATACTTTTGTAAGTCAATTAATATTTAAGAGTATGAATAAGAAATTACTTTTATCCCTATTTGCCCTTGTAGGTGTATCTGTCTGTCTTTCGGCAGCAGGTGAAGCGCGTTTATTGCGTTTTCCGGCAACGAACGGAACGAGATTGTTTTCTCGTATGCAGGCGATTTGTATAGAGTGCCTGTCACTGGAGGAGAGGCGCAGCGCCTGACTTCGCATGTGGGGTACGAAATGTTTCCTCGTTTTTCACCGGACGGCAAAACGATTGCTTTTACCGGTCAGTATGATGGAAATACGGAAGTATATGCCATTCCGGCAGCCGGTGGAGAACCACAACGCCTGACGTATACTGCAACGAATTCCCGTGATGATCTGGGTGATCGTATGGGACCTAACAATATTGTGATGACTTGGACACCAGATGGTAAACAGATCATTTATCGTAACCGTATCAGTGACGGTTTTGCCGGTAAGCTTTATTCTGTCAATCAGGAGGGTGGTATGCCCGAAATTATTCCTTTGCCCGAGGGTGGATTCTGTAGTTATTCTCCCGATGGCAAGCGACTGGCTTACAACCGTACCATGCGTGAATTCCGTACCTGGAAGTATTATAAAGGTGGTATGGCGGATGATGTCTGGATATACGATCCGGCAAAGAAATCAGTGGAGAATATAACGAATAATGTTGCTCAGGATATCTTCCCCATGTGGATCGGCGATGAAATCTTCTTTCTTTCCGACCGTGACCGAACAATGAACATCTTTGTTTATAATACGAAGACAAAGCAGACGTCGAAGGTTACTAACTTTACTGAATATGATGTGAAGTTCCCGAGTGCTTCCGGCAATACCATTGTGTTTGAGAATGGTGGATATATCTATAAGATGGATGCTGCCACCCGTCAGCCCGAGAAAGTCAATATCAGTCTTGCTTCGGATAATATCTATGCACGCAGCGCCATAAAGAATGGGGCTAAGTATCTGACAGCCGCCAGTGCATCTCCCGACGGAGAACGGGTGGTGGTGACTGCTCGCGGAGAGGTCTTTAATCTACCCTCAACCAAGGGTGTGACGAAAAATATAACCCGCACTCCGGGTACCCACGAACGTAATGCACAATGGTCTCCGGATGGAAAATACATTGCTTATATCTCGGATGCTACCGGGGAGACAGAACTTTATCTTCAGGATGCAGTGGAAGGTAATCCGGTGCAGCTGACCAAGAATAATGATACGTATATCCGCTCTTTCGAATGGAGTCCGGACAGTAAAAAGATTGTTTATACCGACCGCCAGAATCGGATCAATCTGCTGGATGTAGTTTCACGACAGGTGACTATGCTATTGCAGGACCCGATGGGGGAACCGCAGGATGTGACTTTTTTTCACCGGATAGCAAATGGCTGACCTATACCCGTGATGCAGATAATGAAATAACTGTTGTATATGTCTATGATATTGCCGGAAAGAAGGAATATCCGGTGACGGACAAGTGGTATAATTCTTCTTCACCGGTATTCAGTACGGATGGTAAGTATCTGATTTTCTCATCTGCCCGTGATTTCAATCCTACATACGGCTGGTTGGAATGGAACCACGTCTATAATAATATGTATGGAGTTTATCTTGCTTTGCTCTCAAAAGATACCCCGTCACCTTTCATACAGAAAGATGCCGGAGTGAAGAACGACAGTGAGAGTGAGGCTCCGAAGGCTGCTGAAAAGACTGCCGGAAAGAAAGACGCGAAACAGGAAACTGCTTCTGCGTCACTCGTCAAGTTTGATCCGGAAGGTATCACCGAACGTATCATCAAGCTTCCATTGTCGGCTTCTTATTACGCTAATTTCTATTCAAACGGAAAGAAGGTATATTACTGGGGCAATGGCGGAACGAAGTTTTTCGATCTTGAAGGACAGAAAGAAGAAACGGTTGCCGATGGTGCTATGATGACGGTTACTCCGGGTAGCCAAAAGGCTTTGTTCTACAAGGACAACAAGCTTTATGTAACCGCTATACCGGAAGGAGCGGTTAATCTGAGTACGCCTGTCAATATGGATAATATGTCCATTACGATAGATTACCCCAAGGAATGGGCACAAATCTTCGATGAGGCCTGGCGTGCTTATCGTGATGGTTTTTATCTGGAGAATATGCATGGTGTGGATTGGAAAGCAATCAAACAGAAATACTCTGTTCTGCTGCCTTATGCAAAGACGCGTCTCGACCTGAACTATATCATTGGAGAGATGATTGGTGAGCTTAACTGCGGACACGCATACGTCAATCCGGGTGAAACGGATAAACCGGCACGTATCAAGACCGGTTTGCTGGGTGCTGAGGTATCGGCAGATAAGAGTGGTTTCTTCCGTTTGGATAAGATACTTCCCGGTGCTTCCTGGAGTAAGGAACTGCGCTCTCCGCTTACTGAACCGGGTATTGAGGCTAAGGCCGGGGAATACATTGTTGCCATTGACGGTATACCTACGAATACGGTGAAGAATATCTATGCTTTACTGGTAGGAAAGGCTGATGTACCGACAGAAATCTCGCTGAACAGCAAGCCGCAATTGGCAGGTGCAAGAAAGATTGTCATCAGTCCGCTGGAAAATGAATATCCTCTTTATCATTATAACTGGGTACAGAATAATCTGAAGAAGGTGGAAAAGGCATCCAATGGACGTATTGGTTATATCTATATTCCTGATATGGGTCCGGAAGGTCTGAACGAGTTCTCCCGTTATTTCTATCCCGCAACTCGACAAGGAAGGTCTGATTATAGACGACCGTGCTAATGGTGGCGGTAATGTATCTCCTATGATTCTGGAACGCTTGTCTCGCGAAACCTTACCGCTTGACGATGGGACGTGGTACGAAGCGTGTCGGCACTATACCCGATGCTGTGCAAGTGGGACCGAAGGTCTGTTTGATTAATAAATATTCTGCTTCCGACGGTGACCTCTTTCCATGGGGATTCCGTGCACTGGGGCTTGGTAAACTTATCGGTACCCGCACCGGGGTGGTATTGTAGGTATCAGCGGCCCGTTGCCTTATATGGATGGCACGGATATCCGTGTTCCTTTCTTCACCAGTTATGATGTGAAAACAGGCCAGTGGATTATTGAAAATCATGGTGTCGATCCGGATATCTTGATTGATAATGATCCGGTGAAGGAATGGAACGGTGAAGATGAACAGCTCAATAAGGCTATCGAAGAAGTGATGAAGGAATTGCAGGATCGTAAACCATTACCTCCTGTTCCGACTCCAAGGGATTTCAGTAAGTAGTGAGAATTACTTGCTGTACAAAGAAGAGTTTTATGCGTTTTTGCATACACTCCTACATCCGATGCATAAGTTGCAGATATGTAGTTGATTAACGGGGTGTAGGTACGGTGTAGGTAAGTGCTGATAAATCACTTGCCTACACCGTTTTCGTTCTGTTTCTTTACATCTGTAGTGATTATTGTTAATTAACAATATGTCATGCAGTCTTTTCTCCCATATTTCATTTTTATAATGTAGAAAAATTATTTTAAATGTTTAATAGGAGGAACCACACTATGAAAATTAATTTTGTATTTAATAAAGCACTTTTATTTGCCGGGGCTATTGTTTGTACTATAGGTTTGCAGTCCTGTTTGGACGATGATGATAACAATGCCTATTATTTAAGGTATCCTAATGCTCTTGTAACAGTAAAGGGGGCTGCCGACGATGCATTCTTCTTGCAGTTGGATGATAAGACGACTTTATTGCCGACCAATGTAAGTACTTCTCCTTTCGGAGACAAAGAAGTCAGAGCCTTGGTGAATTACAGTGAAGTGAATGAACCCAGTGGCGATTACACAAAAAGGCCGTGCATATAAACTGGATAGACAGTATCCTGACCAAACCTATTGCACCGGATTTGGGAGAAAAAAAAATGATGAGGTGTATGGCACAGACCCAGTAGAGATTGTGAATGATTGGGTAACTATCGCTGAAGATGGATATCTGACACTTCGTTTCAGGACTATATGGGGAGGCAGTAAAAAGCATTTCGTAAACTTGCTGTTGGGGCAGAATCCGGAGAATCCTTATGAAGTAGAGTTCCGTCACAATGCGTATGGTGATACCTACGGAAGTGAAGCTGACGGCTTAGTAGCTTTTAAGTTGGACGAACTACCTGATACGGAAGGTAAAACAGTTAAACTGAAACTGAAATGGAAGTCATTTAGTGGTGAAAAATCAGCCGAATTTGATTATTGTACACGGAAGTCTGTTGCACCGGATGAATCGGCTATTGCAGCAGTAAGAAGCACTTTGGATTTGAAATAGTTCTCGTAAGACTGTGATTGATAGGAGGAAGGATTCAAATTTCATCCACATCTATCCACTCCATGCTCGGGTCAACGAGTGTCCGTTCCGTTACTTGGCCTCGTTGTCCCCGACTGTACTCGGGTATGAAGCGCACTTTTTACGGCGGTTATCTGACCGGGATTCACTTCTTCGGGCGTGTCCACCCCTTGTCCGTTGGACTGGCAGGTACAATAGAACGTGCCCACGCCCATCAGTCGTACGGAGCGTCCTGTGCTCATCATGTCCGCCAGTACGTCACCCAGATTTGCCAGTACGGCATACGTGTCTCCCCGGCTCACGGTGGAGATTAAAGATAATCGGGCGGCAACGTCATCCGTGGTATAAGGTCGTCCTTTGGTGATAGCTCTGGGATGCCACTTCCCTTTCTGTTTCTGTTTCTTGTAAAATGCCATTACTTGTTTCCTCCTTTTAGATTGAGTGAGCACGGCTGATACCGTGAGTGAGCACGGTTAATGCCGTGACTTAGATAGGAATCATGTATAATGATTGCCACAATCATATAGGATGATTCCTACAATCATTATACATGATTCCCATCTAAGTCGCAAAGGTAACATAATTAAGTCGTATACTAAGCATGGATGAGCCTATATTATTGTCATCCTCTGCTTTTATTCATTTTGTATATAACAAACACTATGGAAAAGATGTGGCTTTACTTGTTGCTGAAAACAAAAAAGACCGCCAAGAGTGGAAGCCTCCTAACAGTCTAAATCTTCATCTTGTAGCGGGACCCGGGATTGAACCGGGGACCTCATGATTATGAATCATGCGCTCTAACCAGCTGAGCTATCCCGCCATCGTTTCTCGATTGCGGGTGCAAAGATATAGCTTTTCTTGAAATCTCCAAAACTTTTGCGAATTTTTTCTGTGTTTTTCTTCCTTCTCCTCCTGGTTCTGATGCGATGTTTTACTTCTTTTCTCTCTTCCTATTTGTCAGATTAATAGTAGATTAATGTATTTGTTGACCTTTTTGTATTAATTTTGCAGGATAATATGTTTGATGAACTATGAATAAAAAAGGCGGAACTGCGGAATCCGGTAGATTAATATGTTTGTGGATAGGAACTTTCATTTGTACTATGGTTACAGGGGTGTATGTCTATATCTTCTATACTAGCTATAAAGAACAGATACCGGAATGGAATGCATTGGCGAAAGAAACATTCGTGGAGGCGCTGAATCTGGAGGTGCAGAAGCGAGGGGACATTGTTGTGCCATTTGTGGCTGTTGATTATCCTGAAGTGAAAACATTGGAAACCCCATTCAAAAGTCCTGTGACTTTGGCGAGCAAGTATGGAACGCATAGCTATGAAATACCGCGTGTGAAATTTGATAATAGTCTTATTAAAGATACCGAAAGGAGAATGTTGCTCAGCTATGTACTTGAGAAACACCCTCTGGATGCGGATGCGTTGAATCTATTTTGGGATAGTCTGTTGGTCGAGAAATCTGTAGCGGCTAATACCGGTATTCGTCTTTCAACTACTGATTTGTTGAAGAAGACGTCCACCGTTTATTCTTCCGATAGCATAAAAGTGCTACAGGGAGATAGCTTGTTGTCTCGCTATATAGGATTTCGTTGTGAAGTGGAGGCAACGGGGTTCATTGCTTATGACTGGTGGCAGGTATTAAAGGTATGGCCGCCCATCATGATATTACTCTTACTTTGGCTTTGTTTTTTTCCTCCTTCTTTTATATTATAAACAGATTTCTTCCTTCTTGCGGCAAAAACTGGTGAAAAAAGGAAACAGTCGTCTGTATTCAAGAGAAAAAAGATAATTGTTGAAAGGAAAATGCATTTGGAGGAAGAAGCCGGGCAAACCGGATTATATGAACTGGCTGACGGGACTATTCTGGATTCAGAAAAAGGCATCCTGTTGAAATGGAGAAAAGACGAAGAAACTCCGGCCTCAAGTAATTGCCTTGTTGAAGTTTTTTTACAGACCAAAAATTATCGACTAACTGCAGAAGAAATAGATAAGGAACTGTGGCAGGGGAAAGGAAAGCCTAACCAACTCTATGGTGTTATTCATCATTTGCGTGAATCATTGAAAGGTATCTCTTCTCTTGTCGTGGAATATAGAGATGAATATTATTGTTTGAAAATGCCCCATTCCATCGAGAAAAACACAGAAAAAGGATAAAAAAGCGGCCTTACCGATGCTTACCAAAAGGCTTTCAAGTAAAGTTGGTAAGTCGTTGTAAGGCAAAATAGTTGGCATGATAGAAAATTCCGTCTACCTTTATGGACAAATATGAGGCAACTTTGTTTGTATGCTTCATACGGATATCTAATATAAATGTAGTGGAATATGAAAAACAAAATCAAAATTGCTGTAATCAGCTTGTGCGCAGTTAGCTCAATAACTGTTTTTTGTAGTCAGAAATCTTCCGGTAAACAAATGGATGATTTGCTATTGAAGAACGTAGAAGCTTTAGCTTGGGGTGAAGGAGGAGGATATACTAGTTGTTTTGGTGTAGGTAGTGTTGATTGCCCTACTACTCAATATAAAGTTGAATATGTAATGAGTGGTTATAGCCTTGAAAACCTCTATTAATATAATATTAGTGTTTCTCTTTGCGGCTTGTACTTCCGTGCCTGATGAGAGAATGACGTCCTATGTTGATTTTCCTGAAACAAGAGAATTGACAGCTCGGACTTTGTCATTGGATTCAGCTTTGTTTCGTTATCCTTATAGGGTACGTGTACAGGACGACAAGGCTGTAGTGCTTGATTTACATGGAACGGAATATTTCTTCCATGCCTTTCACTATCCCGGCTTTCATTATTTGTCCTCTTTCGGCAAGCGAGGCGATGCTCCCGAAGAGATGCTTTCAGCCGAAAATCTTCGATGGAATAGGAACTTTTTGTGGACACTTGATTCCAATAAGTCTGAATTAACCCGGTTAGGTTTTGCTTCATCCGGTGACTCATTGCTTCGGTTGGAGGCCGTGAGTCTGGATGAAGAACTGCTTCGGGCACTGGACTTTGTGCAATATGATGATTCCACTTTTATCATTCCCGATTATTCCGGCGACGGTCGTTTCTGTTTGGTAAGTCGGCAGGGTAAGTTACTCCGTAAAATAGGGACTGTTCCCACTGCCAATGAGGATGCCTTGAAGAGTGCCCGCCCTGCTTTAGCGCAGGCGTGGCGAAGTTTCATTGATTACAATCCTCGCAATGGAGTGCTGGCGGCAGTTACTCAATTGGGTGAAGTTCTTGAAATTTATAATCTGAAAGATAGTACGCATATTGTACGTATTGGTCCTAATGGTGAACCGGAGTTTCAGATATCTCAAGGTTATGGTATACCGACCGGTATTATGGGGTTCAGTGATATACAAGTGACAGATAGTGCTATTTATGTTGTCTTTCAAGGACGTGCATTTAAGGATATTATGCAGAAAGCGCAGCAAGGCATTAACTTACCGGATGGTGGACAAAATATTTATGTATTCAGTTTGGAAGGTAAGCCGCTTCGGAAGTATGTGTTGGATCACTATATTCATGGGATTTCAGTAGATGAGCAGAAGGGCATTATAATAGCTACGGATGTGAATAAGGATGAGCCGATAATAGAATATCGTTATCATTCTGCAATATAATTCCGAAACAAAATGCTGACAGAACAGAAGTGGCCATTATGCTTTGTGAGTCGTTTAGTTTCATAAATAGTTGAAAGGAGGGATTACCAATGCAAAGGAAAAGACTCACTTAGTGAGAATAAAAAATAAACCGGTTTTAAGCTGTGACGACAGCATGATGTGAAATGATCTCAGCGAGATATTCTGTATCTTGCTTCTCTGATGCACAATATTGGTTTGTGCTTGATATTGATGACTTAATGTATTTTTATTAAAAAATAAATACGATGAAAAAAAGTTTTTGAAATATGCTTTTGTTGCAGCACTTGTAACAGTAGCAGGATATGGTGTTTATGCTTCACAGAAGTCTAACGCTATGTCTGATTTGATGCTGGCTAATGTGGAAGCATTAGCCCGTTATGAGGTTAATCCTGATTGTCCGAATGGATGTACTAGCAGTCTCAATTCATATTGTCATTGCTTTAAAATATATAGAGACATGAGAGAGGTACATTGGCAGTAGTGTTCTTTGTATTTTTGCTCTATATAGAGTATTTTTAGAAACGTAGAGGAAAGGGGGCGCATTTCTCATGTGCCTCTTCCTTTATCCAGAATTAAGATTTCATGTAACTTAAAATTGTTTTTATGAAATACCTTTTGTTTTTTATTCTGTTTGTCCTATTATGGGGCTGTTCTAATAATTCAGGCGTTGACAAGCACTTGCGTCATTCCGGCAATATAATAAATGTAAAAAAGAATTAGTCCGAGAAATAGTGATAGATACTCCTCTTATTGGCGGAGGAGCAAGACCTTATATTTTAGACAAATATTTTATTTTATCCGATGGTTATTCTGAAGATAACCAAATTTTTCTTTTGATAAAAAGAATTTTTCATATATAGCAGGAATAGGACATTCTGGAGAAGGCCCTGATGAGATAACAAGTTTAGGAGAACTTATGCCGGACGTACTACATAAACGTATATATGTTGCTGATTACGGCAAGATGCAAATATCCGGTTATGATTTAGATAGTGTCTTGTTAAATCCGGACTATTTACCTAAATATAAATTAGAGATGAGTAAAGCAGCTACGCCGGTAATGCTTTCCTATGGTAATGATACCCTTTGTTATGCTTGTTGTATTACGGCAGAACCGGGCAAACATTTTCAAGAGTCTTTAGTTACGTGGAATATGAAAACCGGAGATATACATCCATTGATAACCGGGCATCCGGAAGTTGAAAGAAAAAGGATTCGATATGCGGTTTCCTTTGAAAAGGGACTTGATAGCAGTGAGCTATGACCATCACGATTTATTAGCCACTTATGACCTTCAAGGAAATCTTAAACATTATATTTATGGTTCTGATTGGGACAATGCGACAAGTAATGCTATGATTTATTATTATGGAAGCATTTGTATTTGTAATAATCATATTATTGTAGGTTATTCGGGTGAGAGAAATCCTGATGCGGGTAATATACATGTTTCTAAACTTTTGGTCTATGATTTGGATGGTAACTATATAAAGACGTTAAATGTGGGTTACAATATCATTATATTTTGTTATGATTCAGAATATAACCGGATTATAATGGTGTTAGATGATGAGATACAATTTGCTTATCTTGACTTAGACGGTCTTCTGGGCTAATATGTAAAAAACAGAAATGAAAGATGATCGGAAAAAGTATATTGGCGTTTTTAAATCTTTGGTTTGTGTGGAAAAATCGTAGTTTGTTAATATCATAGCTTATGAAATTAGTATTATATCTTTTGGTGATTTTATTCTGTGGTGCATGTACCTCAAGGGAAACAAACGAGAAGTGGCAGAACCGGAGGGCGAATATCGTTAATGTAAAAGACGATGTGAAAGAAATAGATACGGAAGATGTCCTGATAGGTGCTGTGGCACAACCATATATGTGTGGTGAGTATTTGGCTGTCATCGACTATAAATCTTTTGATAAACTTGTGCATATCTTTGATAAGCATACGTTTAAACATATATTGAGCCTTGGAGACATAGGCCAAGGACCAACAGAAATAGCCGTTATTGGATCTATTGCGTGGAATGAGAAAGAGCATGATTTATATGTGACTGACAACGGGCAACGTAAAATCCTTAGGTATAATTTGGATAGCCTTCTCAATGACTCTCTATATGCTCCAACTGTCAAATTGAAATTTGGAAATGTGCCTTTTCCTGATGACTATTATTATATTAATGATACATTGTCGTATGGTTCGTTCGTAGAGACTTCCACTTCTTCTTTTAAACAAACCAGTGGAAAATGGAATATGAAAACAGGAGAAGCAGAACTGATAGATTATGCTCATCCTGCAGATAAAAAGAAACGGGTGGCTTTTGCTGTTTCACCCCGATATAATACGTTGGTGGAGTGTAACCGACGATTTGATTTGATAAGCTTGTACAATCTGGATGGAGAGCTACAATGTAATGTGTATGGTCCTAATTGGGATAAAAATGGTGATGGAAAGGAGCATTTTGTAGATGCGGCTATCTGTGGTGATAAAATAGTTGTTTCATACACAGGAGAAGATTGGAATCATAATGATGGGGCGAGGATACTTCATGTGTTTAATATCACGGGAGATTATTTAAAGACATTAGATATAGGACGTAGAATTAATGATTTATGTTATGATGAGGAGAATAAGCGAATTATTATGAATTTGGACGACGAATATCAATTTGCTTATCTTGATCTTGAAAAATACATTAGTAATTAGAAAATTAGGATATGGTTAATTTTGATTGGTATGAACTTTAGACACTTTATAATCATCTTTATTCTCTTTTCTCTATTTTCTTGTGGAGATCAGAAGAAAGAGGATGTTGCGGCATTGTTGAAGGCATGGAGTGGGAAAGAAATTCTGTTTCCCACAAATCCTGTATTTACAGTACAGGATAGAGATACTATTGACTTATCAATGTTGGGAAAATACAAAATCCTAACTTATGTGGATTCTATTGGTTGCATAAGTTGTAAATTGCAATTGGGGAAATGGAAAACTTTTATGGAAGAAGTGGATAGCTTAGGGATGAATTCTGTGAGGTTTCTATTTTTTTTCTCTCCTGAGAAAAGAAGAGATCTTCTGATTACATTAAAATCGGAGAGATTTACTTATCCTATTTGCATTGATAAAGAGAACAGGTTAAATGAATTGAACCATTTTCCTGTATCAGATATGAACTTCCACACATTTTTTATTGGATAAGGACAATAAAGTTCTTGCTATCGGCAATCCTATCCATAATCCTAAAGTGAAAGAACTGTATTTGAAGATTATTCAAGGGAGAGGAAGTGGGACAGAAAGATGAAAGTAAAGCGATAAGAACGAAAGTGGATATAGACAAAACCTCCGTTTCGTTGGGTAGCTTTGACTGGAAAAAAAGGAACAAAAGGCGACTTTTGTTTTGAAGAATACAGGTGGTAAGCCGTTAGTTGCTGAACACGTCAATACTTCCTGCGGCTGTACTTCGGTAGATTATTCCAAAGAGCCTGTGCAGCCGGGAAAAGAGATGGTATTGAATGTAACCTATAAAGCCGAGCATCCTGAATATTTTGATAAGACAATTACCGTATATTGCAATGTGGAAACTTCTCCGATAGTTTTGAGAATAACGGGAAATGCAGAACAACAATAATTCTCATACCAAAAGGGGCTTAGGTTGGTATATTGATAAGATTCTTAACCTATTCTTAATGTTCTTTGGGGCAGCATTGATCTGGATATTTCTTAAAGTGACATGTATTGCCACATTCAAAATTCCCAGTGACTCTATGGAGCCGTCTTTGCTTGCAGGAGATAACATCTTGGTGAATAAGGGGGTAATGGGAGGACGTTTGTTCAATGTATGGGATGCTTTGGAAGGAAAGAATGTACATATATCTCGTTTGCCGGGATTAGGGAAGATAAAAAGGAATGATGTAATAGTCTTTAATTTCCCCTATTCTAAACAGCGCTGGGATAGTGTTGCCTTTGATGTGATGAAGTATTATGTAAAGCGCTGTGTTGCATTGCCGGGAGATACATTTGAAATAAAGGATGCACGATATAAGGTGCGAGGAAAGGATACGTCTTTGGGTAATGTGGAAATGCAAGAAACGTTGATGGGTTTAGTGAAGAGAGGGAAGGCGGAAGAGCAGGGAATTGTAATGAGGGGGTATCCTGATAATTCGGCATTTACTTGGGATATAGTGAACTTTGGACCTCTTTATATTCCGGCTAAAGGGGATAACCTGAAGATGGATTCTATGCATGTTATTCTATATAAGAACATAATAGAATGGGAACAAAAAAAGAAATTGTTTGTACGTGGAGATACTGTTTTACTGAATGATAGTGTGATACAGACCTACAGCTTTATAGAAAATTATTATTTTGTAGCGGGGGATAAGGTCATGAACTCTCAGGATTCCCGTTATTGGGGATTATTGCCTGAACCTTTTATTGTGGGAAAAGCCGTCAGGATATGGAAGTCGGTAGATAATAGTACAGATAGAATAAGGTGGAACCGGATATTTAAAAAGATAGAGTGATAAGGCTATGGATACATAGAGTAAAAGATGTGATGGCAGTGTCGCTGCTATTTGCTGTCGTCTGCTCTTTGTTGGGGGTGGTTGGGGTGACTACGCTTGAACTTCCTGTAGGGGAAAATGTAGGGCAATGGATATGGCTTGGTAAATCTACTCTGTTTTCAGCTGCTTGTATCATTATAACCTGCCTGTTACAACTTGTGAAGAGAGATTCCTTGAAAAAAGTGATGTGTTTCTTTCATTTTTCTGTCTATGTTTCATGGAGTTTGGTGCTTTGGGGGAGTGTCGAAGCTGTTTGGGGGTGCGGCAATTGTATGGCTTTTCCGCTTCAGGTCACTCCCGCTATGCACTAACAGGGTCTTTCTTCAATCCGGGACCGTATGCAGGGTATTTGGCAATGGTGCTGCCTGTCTGCTTGCACTTGTATCTGCGTGCTCGTAAGGAACGCTTTGTTCGCTATAAAATAGAGAAAGTGGTAGTTGCAGTAGCGGGTATCTTGATTCTTTGTGTGTTGCCCGCTACAATGAGCCGTTCTGCCTGGGTGGCTGCGGCGGTTGGTTGCGGTTGGGTAGCATATATGCATCGCGATAAAAAGTAAATGGAATGTGTTGTGGAAGAGGTACAAGAGGCGATTTATCTTATGGGGGGTAAGTGCACTTTTTATCTTGATGTTGGGAGGTGCCGGAGCGTTTCTTTTGAAACCTGATTCTGCATTGGGGCGTCTGTTTCTATGGAAAATAACCTGTCGGGCTGTTGTCAGCTATCCGTCAGGTTGTGACAAGGGATTCGCATTTGCTTATGGTGAGGCGCAGGAGGATTATTTTGCTCAAGGCAACTATGCCGAATGGGAAGAGCGTGTGGCCGGTAGTCCGGAATATGTGTTCAATGAATATTTGTCGCTGGCTTTGGCGGAAGGAGTTGCTGTCTGTCTAATAGTATTAATTGTTATTGGGACATGTTTATGGATAGGAGCGAAGCGTGGGCGCTATGGCATCTGCGGTGCAATTTTGTCTTTGCTTATCTTTTTCCTTTTCTTCCTATCCTATGTGTTTTCCGGCTTTTGTGGTAGCAGGGGTATTCCTGCTTCTTGCTTGCGGGATAGGGGACGTTATCGGTAAGCCTCTTGTCTTGTGTGTCTGTCTCGTCCTGTGGGCAGGTGACAGTATGGAGAAGTGGCGGCAGGAAGAGGATGCCTGTCGGAAGTGGGTGTATGCCAAGATGTTTTATAGTTCGGGAGCTTATAAAGTTGCCAATAAATCTTATGGAGAACTGTATCCGGCATTGAAGGAGAAAGGGGTATTTCTGTTTGAGTACGGTCATAGCCTGCATAAGTCGGGCTTTTATAATGAGTCCAATAAGTATTTGAAAGAGGCTTGCTTGTACTCTACCGATCCAATGGTTCTGAATATCATAGGTAAGAACTATCAGGAACTGCATCGTTATGAACAGGCGGAAGCTTTTTTCTTACGGTCGGTTCATCGCTTGCCGGGCAGGATTTATCCCTATTATTTATTAGCAAATCTCTATGCTGAACCGGAGTTTTATCGGCCCGATAAATTGAAAGAGGTTGCTAATGTTGTGCTGACTAAAGAGCCTAAGGTGCATTCGACGGCCATTGAAGAGATGCGTAAAGAAATAAAGGAAATGGTAACAAAATAAATAACGGTAAGGAAGATACGGTCTAATATGAATGTGCCTTTCTTTTTTACATTAATATGTATGAATAAAATATATTATTTAATACTTGTATTGTTTGTCTCTTCATGTCAGAAAGATAAGCAGAATAATAGCTACTCACTTGTGGCAGTTGATGATTATTTATCTTTTTCGATTGATGAGAATACTCGTTTGCCCAAATTCTGTTTGTGGACATTTAGTGAAGGTGAAAATGAGTTTTTGACATTCCCCAATGTGGGAAAAGAAATATTATTTTATGATTTAAAAACTGGAAGTTTGGTAAATAAAACGGTTTTTGATACCGAAGGGAACAATGGAGTTGGCAATATATATGGTTATAGTGTTATAGATTTTAATCATATTTATATCGCAAGTCCTATGACTCCGACTATTTTTGTCACTGATACAACAGGGATCATCCATTCAAAAGTGAGGTATAATGTTGCAGATGACGGTTCTTCTTTGGTTCCTGCCTTAGCACATTCGATCACTTATTCTCCAATATATGTTTTTGGTGATAGCATATATCTCGCTCAAGACATGAACCTACAGTTATCTCATGGAAATAGTCCCTATGGAGTAATGATTGATAGGAAGACAAATAAAAAAGTGGTAACTCCATTGAAACATCGGCTTATTCTTGATGAGAAAGATTTACCTAGGGCGACAGGTGGAGCTGGGAAAGTTAGCGTTTGTTATGATGGCAGTGATTTTGTTTATTCTTCGGAATTAAGTGATTCTGTATGCAAGTTATCTCGTGATTTTGCTGTAACTATGTCATATTGTGCAAAAAGTAGGTATATAGATGCTCCAAAGGTCGAGGTCTTATCCCATGATGCAGATGTAGAGATGATATTGAAGCGGAAGTGCGAGTTACCAACTTATGGCAACTTGATTTATGATAAATACAGAAATGTCTATTATCGTTTTGCCTATCCTGCCACTGAACTGGATGAAGAAAGAAGTTATATGGAGATTTATCATAATGGTCGTAAACGCTTTTCTATTATTATATTGAATAAAGAAATGAATGTTTTGGGAGAAACTCTTTTTCCAGATTATACTTATAATGCTAATTTATTTTTTATTACTAAAGATGGGCTCTATTTAAGTGTTACTCACTTTAAGCGTCCTGATTTTGATGAAAATGTTTTGCGTTTTCAGAAAATAGAATTGCAGAAAGTTAAAATATAATGTTTTATATGAGATCTATTTATACATTTGTATGTGTGTGCGCTCTGACTTTTCTATCTGCTTGCATCGAACAACAAGATAGTCGTTTAGAAAGCGCATTGAATATGGCAGGTACCAATAAAGGTGAGTTATTGAAGGTGTTAAGCCATTATCGGGAAAGTGATAATCAAAAATACCGTGCTGCATGTTTTCTTATAAAGAACATGCCCTATTATGGTTTCTATGAAGGGGAAGAATTACAAAAATATCTTCGCTATTTTGAGGCTCATTCCACTAATATAAAAGGGGCTCAATTCATTGTAGATTCACTGAAAAAGGCGGATGGAGAGTTTTCAATAGATATGCTTACCCGTAAAAAGGATATTGAGGTAGTAGACTCCGCTTTCTTAGTTGAACATATAGAATGGGCATTCAAGGTTTGGAAAGAACAGCCATGGGGAGGAAATGTAAATTTTGAGGATTTCTGTGAGTATATATTGCCCTATAGGGTTGGGGATGAGCCTCTTTTGTTATGGCGTAAGGAGTTGTATGATAAATATAATCCTCTGCTCGATAAATTCCGCAAATCAGCTGATAGCAATGATATAACAAAAGCGGCTCAGATTTTAATGGATACTTTAAGACAGGGGAAGTATCGCTATACAAGTCTTTTTCCCCAAAGGACCTCATATAGGTCCGGTAGCATTGAAATGGAAAACAGGAAGTTGTCGTGAATTTGCTGATGCAATGATATATGTGATGCGTGCTCTTGGCGTTCCATGTGGTATGGATAGGGTAATACAGCGTGGCGATACTAATGCTTCGCATTTTTGGAATTTTATATTGGATAAGGGGCATAATACATATATGGCGGAATTTCCTTATCAAGAAAATTGGAAGAAGGCATCGGAATATGATATAACCAAAGGAAAAGTATATCGCGTGACTTATAGCCTGAATGAGGAATTGACAAAAGAATTGAAAGATGTGCCGTCTGTTCATCCTATTTTCAGATATCCTTTTTTTCATGATGTAACGGCTACTTATCTGGGACAACAGAATGGACAAATAGTTATTCCTCAAAAAGAACTGTATGATTGCCCTCGTACTGGTGAATTGGTATACTTGTGTTTTGCAAACAAACAAGAATGGGTTCCTGTCGCTTGTACTTTTTTTGACGGGAAGGCTGTTTGTTTTGATAATGTGGAAGGAGGATAGTGGCTATTCTGGCAACATACAATGAGAAGGGGCTTCAAACATTGTCCAATCCTTTTACGCTAAACCATGATACGGGGGAGATTCATTATCTTAATCCATTGCAAGAATCCCATATAATTAGTGTTTATAAGAAGTTCTATTTTGCAGTTAAGAATTATTTTAATACTCGTATGATTGGTGGAGTAATAGAAGGCAGCAATCAGAAGGACTTTCAGAATGTGGATACGCTATTGTTAATAAAAAGAGGCTCCCTATCGGCTGTATACTGTCGCTTATCTGGATCCGGATAGGGCATATAGGTATGTTTGCTATCGTGGTGGAAAAGGTAGTTATTGTAATATAGCAGAACTTTCTTTCTATGAAAACAGTTTGGATACATTACCGATGAAGGGGAAAATCATAGGTACTCCGGGATGTTACGGAGACGATGGCAGACGTGAATATACAAATGTCTTTGATGGTAATCCGGATACATCTTTTGATTATAAATTTCCGGATACCGGCTGGGCGGGTTTAGATTTAGGGAAATCTTATCGGGTAAGTAAGGCAATATATACTCCCCGAAATGATGTGAGTTTTATTTATAAGGATAATATTTACGAACTATTTTACTGGGATAAAGGGAACTTGGAATTCTCTTGGCAGACAAACAGCTGTTGCTGATTCGTTAGTATATACTGTACCTCGGAATGCTTTGTTATATCTAAAGAATCATACAACAGGCAATGACGAAAGAATTTTTTGAGTATGAGGGTCGAAGACAAATATTTTGGTGATATTAACGTCGATAAAAGTTCCTCCAGAGAGATTATGGATACTTATAAGGATAATTGGAGTGCTTGCTTATTATATCGTAATAAACAATTGACAAGGCAACTGGAAGACTATCAGAAAGTTACAGCATTAGTTGGATGCTCTTCTTCTCTTATGGTTGCAATGGGACAGTTATTGTGTCTGCATCAAAAACCGGCTTATGGAATTGTCAGGGATGAGGCAGAGTGGCATAGTTTGTTTATTGTCATTGATTTGCTTTATGGAGGGTGTTTGTTAGAAACTTTGGCATCATTCTGCTTGAGTGCTCAAGAACTGAGATTGTGCTATCTGATACGTGCCCGATTGACTAATAAGACTATTGCCCTCCTTTTTAATATTACGCCCAGGTCTGTGTTGAAGTCAAAACAGCGCATCAAGTTAAAACTATCTTTATCAGGTTCAGATAGTTTTGACAGATATATACAACAATGCTAACTTATTCGAAATAGATGTTTTATATAGAGAATAGCGGTTTGTAGGATACGAATAAAAAAAGTCGTATTCTTTTTTGTAATTAGAAAAAAGTTTCTATCTTGATGCCGCAATAGAAAGCAAATATGAACTATGGAAAGATAGAAAGCGAAGCAAGGTATTAATTTACCGGATGGTGGACAAAATATTTATGTATTCAGTTTGGAAGGTAAGCCGCTTCGGAAGTATGTGTTGGAACACTATATTCATGGGATTTCAGTAGATGAGCAGAAGGGCATTATAATAGCTACGGATGTGAATAAGGATGAGTCGATAATAGAATATCGTTATCATTCTGCTGCAAATGAAAAACTCACTTAGTGAGAATGAAAAAATGAACCGGTTTTAAGCTGTGATGGCAGCATGACGCGAAATGATCTCAGCGAGATATTCTGTATCTTGCTTCTCTGCTGCACAATATTGGTTTGTGCTTGATATTGATAATTGAACGCATTTTTGATTAGAAAACAATTTTACAATGAAAAAGTTTTTGAAATATGCTTTTGTTGCAGCATTTGTGACAGTGGCAGGGTATGGTGTTTATGCGTCACAGAAGTCTGACGCTATGTCTGATATTATGCTGGCTAATGTGGAAGCATTGGCCTCATCTGGTGAAACGACGAGCTATTATCGTTTATTCCCTTGTTATAGTCATCTTTCACAAAATGAGTGTAAAATTAGCAATGACAATAATAGACCTATCTGCTATGCATCCTCTTATTGTCAGTAGGATGAGTGTGAGGAGTCATTTCCTTCTCTTGGTTTGCTTTTCCTTTCTTATTTCCTGCCAGTTTGCAGGAAATAAGAAAGAAATTGGTTACGGGGAGGAGGTGCAACTTAATGTGAAAGAAGTAGTTGTTCCGTCTTCCGATGTCCTCAATTTGAAATCTTACTATTTGTCGTTTGTCTATCAGTCTGACTCTTTGCAAATGTTGTATGGATATAATTATAAGATTCACGGGCTGGATTGCTTCAACTTAAAGAATAGGCAATCATCTCAAATTACATTCTTGGGAGATGGTAATTCGGCTGTAGTGCGTCCGGTGACGGGGTTGTATGTACAATCGCTTGATTCTATTTGGATTTATGACGGTTCGCAACGGGCTTTATTGTTGGATCGGCAGGGACAGCTTTTAAACGCAGTTAACTTGCGTGATGGCTTGACATCTAATGAACAGGTATTGATAGATTGTAACTTTGCAATTTCCACTTCTAAATTGTATTATGACGGACAGCATAAATCGTTGCTTTATGGCATCCAGGATACTTCCACTTCTCCCTATTCTTTTAAGGTGCGTGAGGCGTCTTTGAATGGTTCATTTCCTCCGGTGACGTATTTGTTGCAATCCTCTGTTTCTGTCTCTGATGTAAGCGGTGGCGATTATGGTAATATGAGCGGGATAAATATTTCATTTAGTGATGATGATATCCTTTATAACTACCCTGTGGAATCGCATGTGTATGTATTGGATCGCAGAACAAAGCAAACGAAAGTAGTAGATGCGGATAGCCGTTTTACAAAGAATGTAGCTGGGAAATGTCGATCACGGAGTGATTATTCGCAGTGGATAAGGCATGCGGTAGAAAATCCTCATTTTTATGATGTTATGTATCTTCCTGAAAAAGAGATGTATGTACGTCTGCATTTAGGGGAGCATACTTTTGACGCAACGTTGGATGCGGATGCTCTCATGGATGACCGTAATTTGTATCTTACCCTTTTTGATAAGGAACTTAATGTAGTAGGTGAAAGTCGTTTAGCTGTTCATCGGTATAATTATTATACAGCATGGACTGCCATGGGTAAAGGGATTCTTGTATTTGTAGATAACTTGATGTCTTCTGCAACTAAGACGGATAAGTTGGAAATGGATGTTATAGAGGTGCCCATGAGAACTGAAAAAAGAAGGTGAACGTATTGTCATTGCTTTAGAATATACTCAGACATGAGAGGGGTACATTGGCAGTAATCATTCTTGTATTTTGCTCAATAGAGTATTTTTTTAGAAACATAGAGGAAAGGGGGCGCATTTCTCATGTGCCTCTTCCTTTATCCAGAATTAAGATTTCATGTAACTTAAAATTGTTTTTATGAAATACCTTTTGTCTTTTATTCTGTTTGTCCTATTATGGGGCTGTTCTAATAATTCAGGCGTTGACAAGCACTTGCGTCATTCCGGTAATATAATAAATGTAAAAGAATTAGTCCGAGAAATAGTGATAGATACTCCTCTTATTGGCAGAGGGGCAAGACCTTATATTTTAGACAAATATTTTATTTTATCCGATGGTTATTCTGAAGATAACCAAATTTTTCTTTTTGATAAAAAGAATTTTTCATATATAGCAGGAATAGGACATTCTGGAGAAGGCCCTGATGAGATAACAAGTTTAGGAGAACTTATGCCGGACGTACTACATAAACGTATATATGTTGCTGATTACGGCAAGATGCAAATATCCGGTTATGATTTAGATAGTGTCTTGTTAAATCCGGACTATTTACCTAAATATAGATTAGAGATGAATAAAGCAGCTACGCCGGTAATGCTTTCCTATGGCAATGATACCCTTTGTTATGCTTGTTGTATTACGGCAGAACCGGGCAAACATTTTCAAGAGTCTTTAGTTACGTGGAATATGAAAACCGGAGATATACATCCATTGATAACTGGGCATCCGGAAGTTGAAAGAAAAAAGGATTCGATATGCGGTTTCCTTTGAAAAGAACTTGATAGCAGTGAGCTATGATCATCACGATTTATTGGCCACTTATGACCTTCAAGGAAATCTTAAACATTATATTTATGGTCCTAATTGGGACAATGCGACAAGTAATGCTATGATTTATTATTATGGAAGCATTTGTATTTGTAATAATCATATTATTGTAGGTTATTCGGGTGAGAGAAATCCTGATGCGGGTAATATACATGTTTCTAAACTTTTGGTCTATGATTTGGATGGTAACTATATAAAGACGTTAAATGTGGGTTACAATATCATTATATTTTGTTATGATTCAGAATATAACCGGATTATAATGGTGTTAGATGATGAGATACAATTTGCTTATCTTGACTTAGACGGTCTTCTGGGCTAATATGTAAAAACAGAAATGAAAGATGATTGGAAAAAGTATATTGGCGTTTCAAAATCTTTTGTTTGTATGGAAAAATTGTAGTTTATTAATATCATAGCTTATGAAATTAGTATTATATCTTTTTGGTGATTTTATTCTGTGGTGCATGTACCTCAAGGGAAACAAACGAGAAGTGGCAGAACCGGAGGGCGAATATCGTTAATGTAAAAGACGATGTGAAAGAAATAGATACGGAAGATGTCCTGATAGGTGCTGTGGCACAACCATATATGTGTGGTGAGTATTTGGCTGTCATCGACTATAAATCTTTTGATAAACTTGTGCATGTCTTTGATAAGCACACGTTTAAACATATATTGAGCCTTGGAGACATAGGCCAAGGACCAACAGAAATAGCCGTTATTGGATCTATTGCATGGAATGAGAAAGAGCATGATTTATATGTGACTGACAACGGGCAACGTAAAATCCTTAGGTATAATTTGGATAGCCTTTTCAATGACTCTCTATATGCTCCAACTGTCAAATTGAAATTTGGAAATGTGCCATTTCCTGATGAGTATTACTATATCAATGATACATTGTCGTATGGTTCGTTTATACAGACTACCATTTCTTCTTTCAAACAAACCAGTGGAAAATGGAATATGATAACAGGAGAAACAAAATTGATAGACTATGTTCATCCTGCAGATAAAAAGAAACGGGTGGCTTTTGCTGTCTCACTCCAATATAATACATTGGTGGAATGTAACCGACGATATGATTTGATAAGCTTGTATAATTTGGATGGAGAATTGCAATGCAATGTGTATGGTCCTGATTGGGATGAAAATGGTGATGGAAAGGAGCATTTTGAAGATGCAACTATCTGTGGTGATAAGATTGTTGTTTCATACGTAGGAGAAGATTGGAATCATAATGGTGGGGCGAGGATGCTTCATGTGTTTAATATTACGGGAGATTATCTAAAGACATTAGATATAGGACGTAGAATTAATGATTTATGTTATGATGAGGAGAATAAACGAATTATAATGAATTTGGATAGCGAATATCAATTTGCTTATCTTGATATAGAAAAAATACCTTAATAATTAGAGATACTATGAAAGCATTATTTGGTGCCTTTGTCGTTATGTTATTTTTTGCTTGTTCTAATGAAAAAAAAGATAGAGTAGCAGGAGTACGGACAATAGACTTGTCAGGTTTGTCATTCAATTCATCCCTGAAACTATCAAGCTTTGCTGAATCAGTTGAAATTATACCTTTGGAAACGACTTCGCAGAGTCTGATAGGTGAGATCAGGAAGATATATTATCGGAATGGGCGCTATTATATGTTGGTGACTAATGGCTTGGCAAATGCACGGGCGTTGGTGTTTACTGAACAGGGCAAATTCCTTTATGAATTGAACCGTCTTGGACAAGGAAAGGGAGAGTATATAGAAATGGGGACTTTTGTACTGATGCCGAATGCTGATATAAAAGTTCTGGGCTGGAATAAAACCGTTACTTATGACTCTGTCGGTAACTATTTATATGAATCCCCTATGCCTTACTATGCTCATGATGCAATGGTATTTCCTGATGGATCTTATGTGTTGAGACATACGAACTTGATGGGATTACCAAATAAAGCGCTATATGCTTTTACGGAAAAAGATGAAGAACTCTCTTCGTTCTTAGACATTTCTCCCGTTGAAAAGACAAAGTTGAATTATTTTCTAAACTTTGGAATACTTTCTCAACCTATGCTGGGAAGCCTTGCTTTACATATTCTCATGCTGATACTATCTATTCGTTGGATGCCGATAAGGCTACTCCGGTTTTTTGTTTTGATTTTGGAAAGTATAAAGTGGATTATAGAGAAGTGGAACCTACTGATGATATGATAGCTATAGATAAGAAGATAAGAAATAAAGAATACGTTACTCTCTGGAGTTTTCAGTTTTATTCTGATCTGTTGATACTTGGTTTAGGCTTTGATGAAAAAGCGAGTTTGTGCTTTTATTCGTTGAAAACAGGTCAGTTTATGAATGGAATCAGGATTATGGATGATATGTATTTAAAAAATAATAGCCTGAAACTGAGATATACTAATCTTCCTCACATTGTAATTGATGGCTATTTGTATGCTCCGATAAGTCCTACGACTCTCATTAATGGATATACAAACTACAAACAATCAGCGTCTTCACAAGAATGGAATACTTTCAAACAGGAACATGCGTTCCTCGGTGGATCTATGTGAAAGCATATCAGAAGAAGATAACCCGGTTTTATTGCGGATAAAATTAAAAAAGGTGGCGCAATGAATGATGTGTTTCACCGAAAAGTAGATGCCTGAATCCCGGGAAGAAAAAAGAGAGAAAGGTATTTTATATAGAGAATGAAGAACAGCGGTTTGTAGGATGCGAATAAAAAAGTCGTATTCTTTTTTGTAATTAGAAAAAAGTCTCTATCTTGGCACCGCAATAAAAAGCAAATATGAACTATGGAAAGACAGAAAATTCATCGGGAATACCTCTTGAATGCAACTTCTAAAAGCATTCTTTGGTCCGCGATAAGTACCCCCACCGGTTTGGAGGGCTGGTTTGCAGACAGGGTGCAGTCGGACGATAAAGTTGTCACTTTCTTCTGGGGAAAGACAGAACATCGTGATGCAGAGATTATAGCTGTGCGGGCTTTCTCTTTTATTCGTTTCCGTTGGTTGGATGATGAATATGAACGGGAATACTTTGAATTAAAGATGACAAACAACGAACTGACTAATGATTTCGTATTGGAAGTAACAGACTTCACTGCTGCGGATGAAGCGAACGATTTACGCGAATTATGGGACTCTCAGGTAGAGACTCTACGGAGAACGTGCGGTTTTTAGTTAACTTTGATATAAAAATTTTCCACACTCCCTTTTTTATGCTAATTTTGTGTCTTCATTGCATGAAACGAGTAAAATGCTGCGCATAAAAAAGTTAGATATATTTATATTAAAGAGCTTCTGTACGCTCTTTATGGGCACTTTCTTCATTTGCCTTTTCATCTTCATGATGCAGTTCCTATGGAAGTACGTTGATGAGATGGTGGGAAAAGGATTGGAAATGAGTGTCCTTGCACAATTTTTCTTTTTATTCCGCCCTGACATTGGTGCCGGCGTCGTTGCCATTGGCTATCTTGTTGGCAGCACTTATCACTTTTGGTAATTTTGGAGAACGTTTTGAGCTACTTGCCATGAAAGCGGCAGGTATCTCACTACTTAAGATTATGCGCCCATTGATTGTGTTTATCATTTTTATATGTGGCGTTTCTTTTTATTTCCAAAATGTGATAGGCCCGAAAGCACAGACCAAGTTGTGGACGTTATTAATCTCCATGAAGCAGAAATCCCCGGAATTGGATATACCGGAGGGAGTGTTTTATGATGAGATAGATGGATATAACCTATATGTGAAGCACAAGAACCGTAAGACGGGTATGCTTTATGATGTATTGATCTATAATTTTGAGAAAGGTTTCGAAAATGCTCAGATTATTAAATCCGATTCCGGTCGCCTGGAAATGACGGCAGATAAGCAGCACTTATATCTGCATCTTTATAATGGAGAGCAATTTGAGAACCTGAAGTCTCAGAATATGAATCAGAAGAATGTACCTTACCGGCGGGAAGCATTCCGGGAGAAACATGCTATCATTGAGTTCAACTCGGATTTTAATATGGTGGATGCCCGGTATCATGAGTAGTCAGTCCAACAGTAAGGATATGGCGATGTTGCAAGCGGGTATCGATTCTATGACAGTGCAGAATGACAGTGTAGGACGTGCTTATTTCAAGGGAGCCATGAATGGTACCTCTAAGATCACGGCAGACCTGAAAAAAAGCAGATACTTTGAAAATAGAGCAGGCGCATTTGGGAGAATACAATGTAGACAGTCTTTTCAATGTAGCCACCTTATCACAGAAACAGAAGATTATCTCTACTGCAGTGAATCGTGCGGAAAGTGCGGGAAGCGATTGGAGTTTCAAGAGCTTTAACATCACGCAGACAGATACCAGTCTTCGACGCCACATGACGTCCTGGCACGAGAAGTTGACGCTTTCGGTGGCATGTCTTATATTCTTTTTTATCGGTGCCCCGTTGGGTGGAATTATCCGTAAGGGTGGTTTGGGAATGCCGGTTGTGGTGTCCGTGCTTATCTTTATTATCTATTATATTATTAATAATACGGGCTATAAGATGGCGCGTGACGGTCAGTGGATTGTATGGATGGGTATGTGGACAAGTACGGCTATCCTGGCTCCGTTGGGCGCGTTCCTTACTTATAAGTCTAATAATGACTCTGTGGTACTGAATGCCGATGCTTATATTAACTGGTTCAAGAAGATTGTAGGTATCCGTAGTGTACGTCATCTGTTCCGTAAGGAAGTAATTATACACGATCCTGATTATACTCATCTGCCGGCTGATTTGCAGGCATTGTCTGCTGATTGTCGTGCATACGCTGAGAGAAAAGCTTTGAAGCGTGCTCCTAATTATTTTAAATTATGGATGACAGATTCCAATGATGAGGAGATAGAAAACATAAATGATCGTCTGGAGAAATTGGTGGACGAAATGTCCAACACCAAATCTGTTCATTTGTTGAATGCGCTGAATAATTATCCTATTATTTCTGTTCATGCCCATTTGCGCCCTTTCCGTAATTATTGGCTGAATATGGTTTGCGGCTTGGTAGTACCTGTAGGATTATTTTTCTACTTCCGCATCTGGGCATTCCGTATCCGGTTGAATAAAGATATGGAGCGGATTATAAAAACCAATGAAGATGTTCAAAAGATAATAGAAACTAATCTGAAATAACCTAAATAAATAAAGGAGAAAACAGAATGGAAAAAGTGAAATTAGATACAATAGAAGAGGCTATTGAAGACTTCAAAGCTGGTAATTTTGTGATTGTAGTGGATGATGAAGACCGTGAAAATGAGGGTGACTTGATTATCGCTGCGGAAAAGATAACCCCTGAAAAGGTGAACTTCATGCTGAAACATGCGCGAGGAGTACTTTGTGCACCGATTACTGTATCCCGTTGTAAAGAGCTGGATTTACCTCATCAGGTAAGTGACAACACTTCTGTACTGGGCACACCTTTCACGGTGACTATCGATAAACTGGAAGGCTGTACTACCGGAGTTTCTGCTGCTGACCGTGCGGCTACCATACGGGCATTGGCTGACCCGGCTTCTACACCTGCAACGTTCGGACGTCCGGGACATATCAATCCGTTGTATGCTCAGGAGAAAGGTGTTTTGCGTCGTGCCGGACATACGGAAGCTACGATTGACATGGCTCGTATGGCAGGTTTGTATCCTGCAGGTGCCCTCATGGAAATCATGACTGAGGACGGTGGCATGGCGCGTCTGCCTGAGTTGAGAAAGATGGCTGATGAATTTAATCTGAAGCTGATTTCTATTCGTGATATGATTGCCTATCGCCTGAAACAAGAATCCATTGTGGAAGAAGGCGTAGAAGTAGATATGCCCACTGAACATGGACATTTCCGTTTGATCCCGTTCCGTCAGAAATCCAATGGCTTGGAACATGTGGCTTTGTTTAGAGGTACATGGGATCAGGATGAACCGATTCTGGTGCGTGTACACTCGTCTTGTGCTACAGGAGATATCTTTGGCTCTAAGCGTTGTGATTGCGGTGAGCAACTGCACAAAGCTATGGAAATGATTGATAAAGCCGGTAAGGGAGTGGTTGTTTATCTGAACCAGGGAAGGTCGTGGTATCGGTCTGATGGAAAAGATGAAAGCCTATAAATTGCAGGAAGACGGTCTGGATACGGTAGATGCCAATATTTGCCTGGGACATTTGGCTGATGAACGCGACTATGGTGTAGGTGCTCAGATTCTGCGTGAACTGGGAGTACACAAAATGAGACTGATGACGAATAATCCGGTGAAACGTGTCGGGTTGGAGGCTTACGGTCTGGAAATTATAGAGATTGTTCCTATCGAGACAACTCCGAATCCATACAATGAACGTTATCTGCGTACTAAGAAAGAACGCATGGGTCACACGTTACATTTTAATAAGTAATTTGCTGTTTTGTTTTCTAATATCAAAGAAAATAGCTTAATTTGCAGCCAAATTTATGCAACAACCATAAAATAGATAGAAAAATGAATCAATTATCAGATCGTTTGAACAGTTTGTCGCCGTCGGCGACGCTGGCTATGTCGCAAAAGAGCGCTGAGTTGAAAGCACAAGGCGTTGACGTAATTAACCTGAGTGTGGGGGAGCCTGACTTTAATACTCCTGATCACATCAAAGAGGCTGCGAAAAAAGCGATAGACGACAACTTCTCTCGCTATTCTCCTGTTCCGGGATACCCGGCTTTGCGCAATGCAATCGTGGAGAAACTGAAAAAGGAAAACGGTCTGGAATATACAGCCGCACAAATCTCATGTGCAAACGGTGCCAAGCAATCGGTCTGCAATGCTGTATTGGTATTGGTGAATCCGGGTGATGAAGTTATTGTGCCTGCTCCATATTGGGTAAGTTATCCGGAAATGGTGAAACTGGCTGAAGGTACTCCGGTTATTGTTACTGCCGGTATCGAACAGGATTTCAAGATTACTCCTGCACAGTTGGAAGCTGCTATTACTCCGAAGACTAAGGCTCTGATTCTTTGTTCTCCTTCTAACCCGACCGGTTCGGTTTATACTCAGGAAGAACTGAAAGGCTTGGCTGACGTGTTGGCAAAACACCCGCAAGTTATTGTTATTGCTGACGAAATTTACGAGCATATCAATTATATTGGCAAGCACCAGAGCATTGCCCAGTTCCCTGAAATGAAAGATCGTACGGTAATCGTAAACGGTGTTTCTAAGGCGTATGCTATGACAGGCTGGCGTATTGGTTTTATTGCCGGACCGGAATGGCTTGTAAAAGCCTGCAACAAGTTGCAAGGTCAATATACTTCAGGTCCTTGCTCTGTATCCCAGAAAGCTGCTGAGGCTGCTTACACAGGAACACAGGCTCCAGTAGAAGAAATGCGTAAAGCTTTCGAGCGTCGTCGTGATTTGATTGTGAAGTTGGCGAAGGAAGTTCCGGGATTCGAAGTGAATGTACCGCAGGGTGCTTTCTATCTGTTCCCGAAATGTGATTCTTTCTTTGGTAAGTCTGTTGGCGACCGTAAGATTGAAGATTCGGATGATTTGGCAATGTACTTGTTGGAAGTAGCTCATGTAGCTTGTGTGGGTGGTGCTTCATTCGGTGCACCTGAGTGTATCCGCATGAGCTATGCAACCAGTGATGAGAATATTGTAGAAGCTATCCGTCGTATCAAGGCAGCATTGGCTGAACTGAAATAAGAGAAAGTATATAAATGAGAAAGCCCGGCTTCAGTTATGGAACCGGGCTTTTCTTTGTCTTTGAGTGTTGTTATTATTCTGCCGGGTGAATTGCTTCAGACGGACAAACATCAGCACAGGTACCACAATCTGTGCAAGTTTCAGGGTCGATAGAGTAGATATCACCTTCAGAGATAGCTCCTACCGGACATTCGTCAATACAAGTACCACAAGCAACACAACTGTCATTAATTACGTAAGCCATTTTCTTCAAATTTTAAATTATTAGTACTAATTAGTTCGGCAAAAATAATGGTTTTCTTGATTAGTTGTTATCAAACCTGTTTAAATTCCCTTAATTTGTACCTTGTCTAAATAATAAAGAAGAGAAAATGGGTGTACATGTGCAATAAAATGTCACTTTCACCGTTTTAGGGTTGTGAAGCGCATTTGTCTGATAATCCTTACTTTACTCCTTGCTTTCGGTGCTTCGGCACAGAAGCGGAAGGTGCAGAACCGTCCGTATATCGACCAGCGGAAGTGGCACTATGGCTTTTTAGCAGGCATTCATGTGCAAGACTATAAATTGGTGAATACGGGCTATGTGACGGAAGATGGCCAGACTTGGTTTGCAGATGTTCCTGAGTATTCTCCCGGATTTACGGTGGGGGTATTGGGCGAACTGTATCTGAATACTTTCCTTTCCCTACGTTTTATTCCAACACTGCATTTTGGAGATAAGAAAGTCGTATTCCGCGAACAAGCCAGCGGTGAAGAGTATTCCCAATCCATGAAGTCTGCCTACCTTTCGGTTCCGATAGATTTAAAATTTGCTGCTGAGCGTTTCAATAACTAACTACCGGCCCTATGTGGTGGCAGGTATTGCTCCTACTTACGACTTCAGTGTGAAGAAGCAGGGGGCCTTATTGGTAAAGCCTTTCGATTGTTATGTAGAAGTGGGTCTGGGATGCGATTTTTACTTACCCTATTTCAAGTTAATACCCGAGCTGAAATTTTGTTTCGGTCTGGCAAATCTGATTAAGAAAGAACGTAAGGACCTTACAGATCAATCGTTATTGAAGTTTACACAATCTGTTGATAAAAATCACTTCACGTATGATAGTGCTCACTTTCTACTTTGAGTAGGCGCTATTCCTTATAGGAAATGGTAAATGTAATAGGGGTGCCTTCTTCTTCTTCGCTTATTACGAAACTCCCACCAAAGTGCTCGAATAGCAACTGATTAATCTTAAGTCGTATGGAGACCTGCTGAGATGAAAATGCAGGATCCGCTAATGGACTATTGATAATATGGAAGATCAGCAATTCATTTCTTTCATCCCTTTCCAGTCTCATCTTCTTTACTTCGCGGTCGGTATCATTGGGCACAGGATAGAGTAACATATTTATCACTGCCTGATTGAAGCGATTGGCATCCATTCTGAGTACCGGCTTTCCACATCCGTTTCCAGTTGGGCGTGGATATGTCCGTCACTATTTATCCGGGCCATTCCTACCAGGTCGCTGCACATTTCCCGTATCTCGCATTCCTGTATCTGGAACTTCATCATTTTGGCTTCCAGACGTGAGAGATCGAGTACATCGTTTACCAGCTGAATCAGTTCGGTAGAATTGGTCTGGATAATTTCGGAATACTCCTGTTTTTCCTTTTCATCCAGTCCCATATCCGTAGAGAGCAGTTGAGAAAATCCTACGACATTGTTTAGCGGAATACGGATGTTATAACTCATATTCGCAAGGAAGCGGCTTTTTACCTCATTGGCTTCTTCTGCAACCTGATTCAACCGGGCGGCTTCTTGGGCATCTCTTTGTAATCGTTTCCGACTGAGATACATGTTGACTACAAAAGTAATAAGAGCCAGTAGGGCTGTTCCTATTACAGCCAAAAAGATTATATGGATTTTAGCACGCCATTGCTCTCTTTGCAGCAGAAGTTTGTCCATGTCATACAAACTTTGTATCTGTTCCATTTGTGTGTGCGACAGATTTCTATAGAGTGAGTCCTTGTCGCGCATCACTTTTTATAGATGTCAAGAGATTCGTTTGCCCGTCCCATATCTACCAATATATCTGCCTTCATGGCAGTGTACAAGATAACATCTGGGAAAGACATTTGCTTTACCAAGCGAATCGCATCATCCAGATATTCCAGGGATTTCTTGTAATCTTTTAGCGAACGGTGATATTCTGCATAGGCTTGCAAGCGGGAGATCTGATAAGGCAGGAAAGTGTTGGGAGTATAATACTCATCCACTTTCTGCAAGTGTTCCCATGCTTTCTCCATATCCTTTGTGCGGATATAGTAAAGGGCATATTGGGTTTCTATCCCCATGTATAATGCGGAATATGCGTTTTGTAGTGCAGGATTAGCAGTTATCAGTTCGTTTATGGCTGTTTGCATCTGTTCCAGAGAAGAGAACATCTTGTCATTTTCGTGCAGGAACGAATAAACCAGAATAGCTTTGGACAGTAAACTGATCTTGTCCATCGGACTATCTTGCGGACTCATCAGTTGGAAAGCTTCCTCTAATGCTTGTATTCCTTCTTCATAGCGTAGTGTAGCTATGTAACTGGTCATCAGACAGAGACATGCTTCCCGCATACCATTTCGGTCGTTTAGCTTCTTAGCTTTCTCGTACATGATGTTTGCTTCATAGATGGCAAATTCTATCTGCTGGTTGATCGTGTACATTTCTATCTGCAACTTCTTAGCTTTGAAGTAGTCATTGTAATAGTTATGCTTCTCTGCCAGGTTTTCCATTCTGTCCATCCATTGTGTGACACGCTCCAGGTCCAGTTTGTTGAAGAAGTAGATGATATGTTCGTAGGTGGCAAGACTCTGATATCGCAGATTGTTTTGCGCGGTAGCTTCTTGCAACAATTTGTTTTCATAATAGAGGAATACCGGTGTTTGCTGGTCCAACCGGGCAATATCATGCAGCACGTCCAACCGGGTAGAATCGTGTGGAGCAGAGACATAAATGCGCAACAGGCTGTCTTTTTTACAACAGTACTTCCAGCATTGGCTGATAATAAGCCGGAACTAAGAGCCAGGCATAGTATGATCCGCTTCATCATGATTAATCCTCCTTCTTTGAGTTACTGCGTGTCTGGTGTATTGGATGTGTGAAAACGAAACGAGAGCCTCCTGTATAGTCCGGATCAATCCATATTTTGCCACCGATATGTTCAATAATTAACTGACAGATAGATAATCCAAGTCCACTGCCTTGTGCATTTTCATCCAGCTTTTCAAAACGCTGGAATATGCTTGCCTGTTTTTCTTTCGGAATACCGCAACCGGTATCCGTTACAGAGAACAAAGCCATCTCTTCCGATTGCTTCTCCAATTTTAGCGTGATACTACCGTCAGGGGTAAATTTGGTTGCATTGATCAGCAGATTTATCAGTACTTGTTGCAGGCGTGAATCATCTGTTTCAATGTATAATTCTTCCAGTGATGTTTCAAACAATAATTCTGCCTGTGTCTGTTTCACTTTACCTACGGTGTCGGTTACATTCCGGCAAGTTGCCACAGCATCATGCTCGGCCAAACTGAATTGCATTTTTCCAAATTCCAGACTTGACAAGTCGATCACATCATTAATCAGTTTCAGCAGAAGTTCAGAGTTCTGTTGGATGATATCGGTACATTGTCTCCGGGTAGAGTCATCTAAGCCCTCTTCCGTCAGTAATGCAGAAAAGCCGGACAGAGCATTGAGAGGAGTTCGTATCTCGTGGCTCATATTTGATAAGAATATGCTCTTGGCACGTGTTGCATTTTCTGCATTATGACGCAATTGTTCCAGAGTTTCCGTAGACATTACTACTACTTGCTTCTGTCTTCTAAGCCAGATGGCAAGCATAGAGATGAAAGTCAGTAATCCTAATCCGATGAAGATAAGAACAACAACCATCTTGTTCTGCTGTGCCTTGTTTTCCAGTTCTATCTCATCAATCTGATAAGTAGCTTTCAGGGCATTAATTTGTCGGATGTAGCTTTTCGATGCAAGGGTATCAGTAACACTGTATAGTTCCTTGTAAATCTGGCAGGCTTCATCAAAGCGCCCCAGCAGTTTATATAAATAGATCTTTTCTGCACAAAATCCATCGGTATTCCAGCGAGCGTTTATTATTGGATACCACTTCCAGAAGTTGGTTATAAAGTGCCAATGCTTCATCAGCCTTTTCCTTATCGTGGTAATCGGCTGCCAATGCGCGATAACAGGCAGCAGTGTAATAGTTGATGGAAAACTCATGGGCTATTTCATGAGTATGGTTCTTGTAAATCGAGTCTGCCCGGTGCAGATACTGGAGCGCAGTATCCTGGTCTCCCGATGAGATGTAATAAGTTGCATTTTCTATAAGTATGGGGATGGCAAGCGGATGTTCCGGATTCTGTTCAAGAAGCGGATTCAGCTTCTTTACATATTCCATGGCCTCCTCCAGGCGATTCATTTGCTGTAGTTGCGTGGAGATTTTCACCAATAACCGGTAGGTTTGCGGATTGTTTTCAGGCAAATAACGCAGTGCATCCATATAAGAGATCAAAGCTTTATCCTGTATGTTAGAGGCTGAATAAGCCTGCCCGACAGCCTGATTGGAAAGAGCGATACCGAAATTGGATTTTATATCTTTAGCATATTCGTACATTAGTCGTGCCCGATCTATTGCCAGGCTGAGATCTCCTCGCATGATATATGCATTCACTTCCCACAGAACTAAAGTGAAGTAAGCTTCTTCTGTTTTGGGAGATTTCAGTGTGGGGAGCCAGTTCGTCGGTCCATGATATAATGCTGTCTATCGGTATGTTGGCATCATAAGGTACCTCTTTGGTTTATGAGAGATTGCAAAGCAGCCAGACGTTCTTTGTCTGTACTGGTGGCGTGTATTCCTGCTGCAAAAAGAGAAGAGCAAAGAGCCTGTTACTGCTGATATTATCGCAATTTTTCTCAAAGTAAAAGATATGTTTTGTTAGTTCATCCGCAAATGTAATGATAAAACTAAAAAAACAAAAAGTATTTGTTGGGTAAAAACTGCAATTACTTAATTATAATCATCAATAAAGCTCTAAACCGAATTCTTCTTTCAATTGCATTAAGGCATTATTCTTTTGTGCCATCAACTGGAATTTCTCCACACGGCTGTATGCGCGCACTTTTTCAGTGGGGGCACTGACGCGGACAGTCATCGTTGCTTTGCTGTTTTTCAGTCGTTTGCGCAAGTAGCCTTGCAGGGTAGGGATCAGGTCTGTGAATTCTTTGGCTGCAATATCATTTTCCACCACGGCCTCAAATGTAGTTGCATCCAGCATTGTCAGGTGAATAACCTGCATACGCTTGGCAAGGGCGGTTTGCTCTTGGGGTAGGCGTCCGGCATATTCCTGCCAGTAGTAGTTGACATCTTTTTCATTGAAGATAAAATCTTCTTCAGGCTGTACATTTTGCTGTGTTGCTGATACTGCTACTTGCCTTTTTTCTTCTTCACCCCGTGGATGCTTGATTGAGACTCCTAAACCGGACATCTTCATAACAGGGATTTTCTTTTCCTCTTTTCCTTGTGCCATTAATACGGCAGTAGGAGTGGGGCGCATGGCAGCTGTTTGCGAACCAAAAGGCTGTTGGACTTGCGGAGATGCAGGGGCAGCCTGGGCTGCAGGAACTTGTTGCACCGGCTGGGGGTGTGCCGGAGCGGCAGTTGCTTGCGGTTGGGGCATAGCATGTGTAGCCTGTGGCTGCTGAGCAGCGGCAGGCTGTGAGAATATGGGTTTGATAGATTGTTTAGGGCCACGCCCATCGCCTGCATCTTCCCCCTCGGCGGTAAGCTGGGCTACCTTGAATCAGAGTCAGTTCCACCAGTAACCGCTTGTTTTTACTGGCGCGGTAATTTAAATCGCAATCATTACAAAGCTTCATAGCGCGATACAGGAAAGGCAGCGGACATTTCTGTGCCTGTGCCCAATGGTAGCGCTCCCGGATGCTGGCACCTACTTCAAGTAGTGACAGGGTGGCGGGATCTTTACTCACAAGTAAATCACGGAAGTGGGATGACAATCCTGTTACGAAATGGCTGGCATCGAAACCTTTATTCAGCACATCATTCAGTAACAGCAATGCATCGCTGATCTGGTTTGCCAGAAAATGATCCGTCAACCGGAAATAATATTCGTAGTCCAGTACATTCAGGTTTTCAATAACACTTTTTGTAACTGATGTGCCCACCGGTGAAGCTGACTACCTGGTCGAAAATAGACAAAGCATCACGCATACCGCCATCAGCTTTCAGTGCAATGACATTCAAGGCTTCCGGTTCGGCAGTAATACCTTCTTTTGAAGCAACGTATGCTAGATGGGCAACCGTATCATCCACATTGATGCGGTTAAAGTCATATATCTGGCAACGGGACAAGATAGTAGGTAGAATCTTGTGCTTTTCTGTAGTTGCCAGGATAAAGATGGCATGACGGGGCGGTTCTTCCAGCGTTTTCAGAAAAGCGTTGAAAGCCGAAGCGGACAACATGTGTACCTCGTCGATGATATATACTTTATATTTTCCTATCTGGGGCGGAATACGCACCTGTTCCACCAGTTGGCGGATATCGTCAACGGAGTTGTTGGATGCGGCATCCAGTTCATGGATGTTGTATGACCGCTGTTCGTTGAACGCTGTACATGATTCACATTGGTTGCACGCTTCACCTTCTGCAGTAGGACTCATACAGTTGATGGTCTTGGCGAAGATGCGGGCGCAAGTAGTCTTTCCCACACCGCGCGGACCGCAGAACAGGTAGGCATGTGCCAGTTTGCCGGTAGCGATGGCATTTTTCAGCGTAGTGGTCAGGGCACGTTGTCCCACTACTGACTCAAAGGTCGTAGGACGATATTTTCGTGCCGATACGATATAGTTTTCCATGATTTGGGATATTCTTGTCCGTTACAATTTGTGCAAATGTACATAAAAAAAAGGAATTTCTCAGTTATTCCTCTTATCTTTGTAGGCGAAGAATCCTCCCGGGTTCTTTTTAATTATTAATTCTTTAATTATTAATTTGTTTATCAATGGATAAATTAGCGACACTTTGGGCTTTTGTCCGCAGACGTAAATACTTGATTACGTTTGTTGCATTTGTAGTGGTTGTAGGTTTTCTGGATGAAAACAGCATCGTGCGTCGTATGGGTTATGCGAATGAAATCAGTCGCCTGAATTCTGAGATTGAGAAATACCGGGCGGAATATGAAGAGAATACAGAACGGCTGAACGAGCTGGCTGTAGATTCCGGTGCCATCGAGCGTATTGCGCGTGAGAAGTATTTGATGAAGAAACCGAATGAGGATATTTACGTATTTGAAGAAGACATCGAAAAATGAAATCCCTGATACCTGCTTTGTTTACTGTAGGCGCTTTGATGGTACTGTTTGGTGCTGCCGTCTACATCACCGGCTGGGAGGTTGCTCCCTATGTTTATACAATCGGTGCTACTATGGTGGCATTGGCCCAGATCAATTCTCCTTCCAAGAGTAGCAGGACCAATGTAAAACGCCTCCGCCGCCAACAGATTTTCGGTGCATTGCTGTTGGTGCTCACCGGCGCATTCATGCTCTTCACTCACGGAAATGAGTGGATCGTGTGCCTGACGGTTGCCGCCATACTTGAGCTATACACTGCTATCCGTATTCCACAGGAGGAGGCTAAAGAATAATATATTAAAAAGTAAATCCCACTCCGATATAGTATCCCAGCTTCTTGGACTGATTCGAATAGTTAAGTTCAGCTTCGATGGGTCCTATAATGCTGTTGTAGCAATATCCTATGCTGCCTCCTGCCAATCCATGGGTATTTGTTCCACCAAATAGATTTTCTATTTTGTTGGCTGTCCGTCCGTAACTGCCCCGTACTACGATATACTGATTCTTGTAAGTTCGTGCTCTGACTCCCAACATCCCTGTCAGTATAGCATCCGGACTTATTTCGATGTGATTGATACCCGTGAAAGGAATTTGTTGTTCCATGTATCTTCCCGGTACATTTCCACCTACAAAGTTCGATATCGCCAGTGATTGCGTATTTTTCCCGACTACCCTGCCATATACCGACGGCATGATGGTGAATACCGGTTGGGTGAGAAATATCCACTCCAATGTGTTTGAAATACCGATACGGGACTACCCGAACCGTAAGCTGTCATGTTATCTGTATAGAGCCTGTACGATGCTTCCCATTCCATTCCTTGCGTAGAGAACCGCTGGTTATTCAGACTATTGTATATGACACTGGCCTGATAACTGAGCAAAGCCTTGTCACTTGATTTGGTGATAGAGATATCCGGTCCCGACGGCCAGTCGTGATAATTATACTTCTCAAAATGAATACCTGCCTTGACGAGCAACTTGCACCAGCTTTTCGTAAATCCTATCCAAGCCGTGTGATGCACATAGGTCAGATTCATCAGTCGGTCGCCTTCCTTATAAAGATTGAAATCATTATATCCTATCTGATACCCTGTACTGAGATCCCAATTATTGCGTAGCGAGTACGTGTATTCCAGTTGCCCGAAAGTCCGCTTACCCAGCCGGGTAGTGGCGCTTAGTTGCGATTTTTTCTGTTTTCCGAGATATGCCCTTGCATTTAGTAACAATACGGCTAACTCTTCATTATCAAATCTGCCTCCTATATTTATAGTATTCACCGGCTTTTCATGTGGAGAAATTTGTGCTACGGAGGGGATTGTATCCAGCATGGTGCGCGTTGGTATTTTGAAAGGAGCGGGATATTCTGCGCGATACTCCGTGCTGATACCTATTTCTTTTTTCAGTGCAATCAGTTTTTCCCAATCTTTCATGGCGGCCTCTTTGCCCCTGCGCATCAGTGTGTCCAATGCTTCATGGTTGAAGCTTGCTGCCGAGTATCCATCCACATCTACCTGTATGTGGATATTACTGTCTTTTTACATTTTTTCTGTAGCTTTCTTCCCCCACCAGGTTTATGATTTGTCCCAGCACGCTTGAGAGGCTTGTCAGCTCATCCGCTTTCATTAATGGATTCTGTACATCGACCCCGATAATAATTTCCGCTCCCATTTGCCTGGCTATATCTACGGGGTAATTATCTATCAGTCCGCCGTCCACCAGTACTTTTCCATTGAGATAAACCGGAGCGAATACTCCCGGAATAGACATGCTGGCACGCATTGCTGTGGCCAGTATGCCGTTGTGGAAAACGACCTTGCTGCCATTTACTATGTTGTCCGATACGCAAGCGAACGGGATGGGGAGCCGATTGAAAGAGATAGAGTCATGATAACCCACTGTCAATTCGGAAAGCAACCGTGATATGTTTCTTCCTTTTATAATCCCTGCATCGGATACATGCGCTGATTTTCCGGCAATCGGAACGGAGAGCAGGTACTGTTCTTCCTTTAGCTTTTCGCTCAGCAATGTAGTTTCCGGATCGGGGGTATCAGACAGCAGAAACTTCCAGTTTTGCGCATTGACAATGCTGTCCAATTGCTGTGGGGTGTAGCCGATGGAGTATAGTCCGCCGACGAGAGCTCCCATACTGGTACCTACTACATAGTCTATCGGAATTCCGGCTTCTTCTATCACTTTCAGTGCTCCGATGTGCGCCACTCCTTTGGCGCCACCGCCACTTAACACTACTCCGACTTTTTTGCGGTTCTGCGCTCCGAGCGTACAGGCGGAAAGCAGGACAATTATTAATAAGGATAAAGATTTATATTTCATAATTGGGAATTTGTTACTAATCATTTAGATAAGTAACAAATAAAGTAGGTAAATAGATTCATATCTTACCCTTCCTTTTCCACTCCTATACCGTATCGGTGATATTCCCAAATGCCCTTTTACATACTTTCCGAAAAAAGATTGATTCGGGAAGTTGAATTCTTCTGCAATTTCTTTGATGGATTTATCCGAATGTTTCAGCCGGTATTTGATGTGCTCTATGGCAGTCTCATTTATCAGATCCAGTGGAGCCCTTCCGCATGCTTGTTTGATGACCTTTGAAAAATGCTTGGGGGTATAGCAAAGTGCATCGGCAAAATAAGTCACCGAACGGTGCATTCCATTATCTTTCGACAGTAACACCATGAACTTCCGTAAGATATGATCAGCTTGTTTAATGCTTTCTTTCGGGAACGCAGCTTTCTCCGATTCGGCCATTTCCTTGTTGAGATAACCCAGCATCTCGCAAAAAAAGAGCAGAAAACAGATGTTGTACCACTGCTTTGTGGTAACAATGAGGCTCATCATTAATCTTTGCCATAATTAGCTCCCCGTAGTATTTAAAAATATTGTTATCATTCTCTTTGCTAATAGATTTTATCGGATTGTTGTGGATATGAATGGCGGTATCCCACGTGTCTTTTTCTATCTTGAGGATGCGTTGCAGAAAACGGGTAGAGAATCCCGCAAGCCTTATCTTATATTTAGGACTCATCATTGTATGTCCGATAATGGTGTTAGGGAGACCCAGCAGTAAATCGCCCGGTTGCAACTGGTAAGTCTTATTGTTGATGTCCAGTTGAATGCACCCTTCTATACAGACGGCAATGAGGAAACATTCCAATCTGACTATCTCATTACTATAAGGTATCCCATCCAGACTGTTCACTATCGCGAAGTCATCGTCTAGATAGTCAAGAATATGCTGACTGTTCTTAAAGTCCTCAATGGTTATGGTCTTAATGTTCTCTTTTTCCATATTATTCTTTTTTCTCTTTTTTGCAAAGTTGGTAAATTATGGGGAAAACAGGATGTCCTATTATCCTTTAATATTGTTCTATATGATGCTTATTGATAGTTAGTTAGCTTTAAAAGTGACGAATAACGAAAATGGGACATTCTTGGGGGAAAATTGATCACTATGGCCTTGTTCCTTTCTCCTACATTTGTCCCAGTTTTAATAAAAAGACAATTAGAGTAAGTATGATTACAGTGAACAAAAAATGGTTACGGCTGATAGGGATTGTCGGTTGTACAGTGTGGATGGCATCTTGTAAGCAGGAAACAGATGCGGGAGTGAAACCTTCTTATGCAACAATGAAAGTAGAAGCGGCGGACAAGGAGCTTTCCACCTCATATTCGGCTACGATTCGCGGGCGGCAGGATATCGACATCTATCCGCAAGTATCGGGTACTATCGAAAAACTTTGTGTAACCGAAGGGCAGACAGTGCGTCGCGGACAATTACTTTTCGTTATCGATCAGATTCCGTACAGAGCTGCGCTCAAAACTGCCGTCGCCAATGTAGAGGCTGCACGTGCTGCAATGGCTACCGCCGAACTCACCTACAAGAGTAACAAAGAACTGTATGCGCAAAAAGTAGTTTCAGAGTTCAGCCTGAAAACGGCTGAGAATGCATTCCTCACCGCCAAAGCACAATTGACGCAGGCCGAAGCACAGGAAACAAATGCCCGCAACAACCTTTCCTATACTGAAGTGAAAAGTCCCAGTGACGGAGTGGTAGGTGCATTGCCCTATCGTGCAGGTGCATTGGTAAGTGCCAACATTCCTTATCCGCTGACTACGGTTAGTGACAACTCGGAAATGTATGTCTATTTCTCCATGAACGAAAATCAGTTGTTGGCTCTTACCCGCCAGTACGGCAGCATGGAAGAAGCATTGAAGAACATGCCGGAAGTGGAATTGGTGTTGAATGATAATTCGGTATATAATAAGAAAGGTGTAATAGAGTCCATCAGCGGAGTTATCGACCGCCAGACAGGTACTGTAATGGCGCGTGTAGTGTTCCCTAATGAATCACGCCTGCTTCATAGCGGAGCATCCGGCACGGTAGTGGTACCGAGCATTTATAAAGATTGTATTGCCATTCCGCAGGGAGCCACTGTGCAGATGCAGGATAAGGTAGTGGTATATAAGGTAGTGGATGGTAAAGCCGTCTCTACGCTGGTCACAGTATCCGGCATCAGTGACGGGCGCGAATATGTGGTGCTGAGCGGACTGAACCCCGGTGATGAAATCGTATCAGAAGGTGCTGGGTTAATGCGTGAGGGTACGCAAGTTAAATAAGGAGGAGATTGAATTATGAAAGGAAACATATTTATAAAGCGGCCGGTGATGGCTATATCCATCTCCGTGTTGATTCTGGTCATAGGGCTTATTTCGCTCCTTACGCTGCCGGTAGAGCAGTATCCTGACATTGCGCCTCCCACGGTATATGTAAGCGCCCAATATACGGGTGCCGATGCTGAGGCAGTGATGAACAGCGTTATCATGCCGTTGGAAGAAAGTATCAATGGTGTGGAGAATATGATGTATATCACTTCCACAGCATCCAACTCCGGCCTCGCTATTATACAGGTTTACTTCAAACAAGGTACCGACCCCGACATGGCGGCGGTAAATGTACAGAACCGTGTAGCCAAGGCACAGGGATTGCTGCCCGCCGAGGTAACTAAAATCGGTGTAAGCACGCAGAAACGTCAGACCAGCTTCCTCCAGATCGGTGCTATGGTCTGCAACGATGGACGTTACGATCAGACCTTTCTTGCCAACTATCTGGATATTAACGTACTTCCCCAGATCAAACGTATCGAAGGGGTAGGAGACGTTATGGAGTTGGGTGATACCTATAGTATGCGTATCTGGCTGAAGCCGGAGCGGATGGCACAATACAGCCTGGTTCCTTCGGATATAACTGCCGTGTTGGGCGAGCAGAACATTGAAGCTCCTACCGGTTCGTTGGGCGAAAGTTCGAAGAATGTGTTCCAGTTTACCATGAAATACCGCGGTAGGTTGAAGAGCGTGGAAGAATTTCAGAATACGGTGATCCGTTCGCAGAGCGACGGTTCTGTACTCCGCCTGAAAGACGTGGCTGATGTGCAATTGGGTACGATGACCTATAGTTTCCGTAGTGAAATGGATAGTAAACCTGCCGTTCTTTACATGGTATTCCAGACGGCAGGCTCCAATGCAACCGCTGTGAATAAGGAAATTACTGCCCAGATGAAGCAGATGGAAAAGAGTCTGCCGGAGGGAACAGAGTTCGTCACGATGATGAGTTCCAACGACTTCCTTTTCGCTTCTATCCACAATGTGGTAGAAACACTGATTATTGCTATTCTTCTGGTTATCCTGGTGGTATACTTCTTCTTGCAGGATCTCAAAGAGTACGCTCATTCCGTCCATCTCCATCATAGTGTCGCTGGTAGGTACGTTTGCCTGCCTGGTGGCTGCGGGATTCAGTCTGAATATCCTGACACTGTTTGCACTGGTGCTTGCCATCGGTACGGTGGTGGATGATGCCATTGTGGTGGTGGAAGCGGTGCAATCCAAGTTCGATGCCGGATATAAATCGGCTTATCTCGCTACCAAAGATGCGATGGGAGATGTAACGATGGCTATCGTTTCCTGTACCTGTGTGTTCATGGCTGTGTTTATTCCTGTGACGTTCATGGGTGGAACCTCCGGTGTGTTCTATACACAGTTTGGTATCACGATGGCAACTGCCGTAGGTATCTCTATGATTTCGGCTCTGACGTTGTGTCCGGCTCTGTGTGCCATCATGATGCGCCCGTCGGACGGAACCAAGAGCGCCAAGAGTATCAACGGCCGGGTGCGTGCAGCTTACAATGCTTCATTCAATGCCGTGCTGGGTAAATATAAGAAAGGTGTGATGTACTTCATCCGTCACCGCTGGATGGTGTGGACCTCATTGATAGCTGCTGTTGTATTGCTGGTTTATCTGATGAGTACTACTAAGACAGGGGCTTGTTCCGCAGGAAGACCAGGGCGTCATCATGGTGAACGTCAGCATCTCTCCGGGAAGCACGCTCGATGAAACAACGAGGGTAATGGATAAGCTCGAAAGTATTCTTCAGGATACGCCCGAAATAGAACATTATGCCCGCGTAGCAGGCTATGGGCTTATATCCGGCCAAGGAACTTCTTACGGCACCATTATTATCCGTCTGAAAGATTGGAGCGAGCGAAAAGGAAAAGATCATAGTTCGGATGCTGTGGTTGCCCGCCTCAATGGACAGTTTTATGGTATTAAGGAAGCGCAGATATTCAGTTTCCAGCCTGCTATGATTCCGGGCTACGGTCTGGGTAACTCTATCGAGTTGAACCTTCAGGACAGGACCGGTGGCGATATGGCAACGTTCTACCAGGCAGTGATCGATTACCTTGGTGCTTTGAACCAGCGTCCCGAAGTAGATATGGCTTATACCGCTTACGCCATTAACTTCCCGCAGGTATCGGTAGAAGTCGATGCAGCCAAATGTAAGCGTGCAGGAATTTCTCCGGGTGCAGTGCTCGATGCATTGGGCAGCTACTGTGGTGGTGCATACATTTCCAACTATAACCAGTTTGGTAAAGTGTATCGTGTGATGATGCAGGCTTCACCTGAGTATCGCTTGGACGAGCAGTCACTGGACAACATGTTTGTACGCAATGGCGCAGAAATGGCTCCGGTCAGCCAGTTCGTGACACTGAAGAAAGTGTTGGGACCGGAAACTACCAACCGTTTCAACCTCTACAGCTCCATTGCAGCCAATGTGAACCCTGCTGAAGGTTATTCTTCGGGTGAGGTACAAAAAGGCTATCGAAGAAGTGGCTGAACAGGTTCTGCCTACGGGCTACGGATATGAATACGGAGGTATGGCTCGTGAAGAAGCAAGCAGTGGTGGCGGACAGACGATTTTCATTTATGCCATTTGTGTATTCCTGATCTATCTGATTCTGGCATGTCTTTATGAGAGTTTCCTGGTACCGTTTGCCGTTATTTTCTCCGTTCCGTTCGGGTTGATGGGATCGTTCCTCTTTGCCCCAAGTTCCTCGGACTTGAAAACAACATCTATCTGCAAACGGGTGTGATTATGTTGATCGGTCTGCTGGCCAAGACGGCTATCCTGATTACGGAATATGCCATAGAGCGTCGCCGTAAGGGTATGGGTATTGTGGAGTCTGCTTACTCTGCCGCACAAGTCCGTCTGCGTCCTATCCTGATGACGGTACTGACGATGATCTTCGGTATGCTTCCGTTGATGTTCTCTTCCGGTGCAGGTGCCAATGGTAACAGTTCACTGGGTACGGGTGTTGTAGGCGGTATGCTTGTCGGAACGCTGGCTCTGCTCTTCGTGGTACCTGTGTTCTACATCATCTTCGAGTTCCTGCAGGAAAAAATCCGTCCGCCGATGGAAGAAGAAGCAGACGTGCAGGTGTTGCTTGAAAAGGAGAAGAGTGAAGCTGAACGAAGTAGTAAATAAATGAAGGAGGAATGATGTATCAAGGTGAAATATTCTGGATAGAGCAGGTGGTGGCATATTGCATTGCCTTGATTCTATGGTGCATTATTGATAAGATCAATTCCCGGAAACATATTAAAGATACTGAAGAATGAAAAAACAAATCATCACATTAGCTGTCACCGGCCTGCTGCTGAGCGGTTGTGGCATCTATACCAAATACGAGCCCGTTACTTCTGTCCCCGACCAGCTTTATGGTGGGGAAGTAGTGGCCGAAGACACTGCCAGTCTGGGTAATATGGATTGGCGGGAGCTCTTTACCGATCCTCATTTGCAATCCCTCATCGAGCAGGGATTGCAGAATAACATCGACTATCAGTCTGCCGAGCTTCGCGTAGAAGAGGCACAGGCAACGCTGATGTCTGCCAAGCTTGCCTTCCTTCCTGCTTTTGCTCTTGCTCCGCAGGGCACTGTGAGCAGCTTCGATACGCATAAGGCTACACAGGCTTATTCACTGCCCGTTACCGCCAGTTGGGAACTGGATGTTTTCGGCCGTATGCGCAATGCCAAGAAGCAGTCCAAGGCATTGTATGCCCAGAGCCAGGACTACCGCCGCCGCTGTGCGTACCCAATTGATTGCAGGAATAGCCAATACTTACTATACGCTGTTGATGCTGGACGAGCAACTCGCCATCTCCCGGCAGACGAAAGAGGCATGGAAAGAAACCGTGGCATCCACCCGCGCCCTGATGAACGCCGGAATGGCGAATGAATCGGCCGTATCGCAGATGGAGGCGACTTACTATCAGGTACAAGGCTCTGTGCTCGACTTGCAGAAGCAGATCAGCCAGACCGAGAACAGTCTTGCCCTTTTGCTTGCCGAAAGTACGTATTTTTTATAAGTGATTGAGAATGAGACAAGTTTTTACCTCATAAAAAGAAGAGGTTACGAATTAGAAATAAACAGAATGTAGCATCCTGCTGTGATTTGCATAACCATTCAAAGAACTCTTTCGGTTGCAAAGGTACGATATTTAATCGGGGATAAAGAATGTTTTAAGATTTTTTATCCTCGATTTTTTGCTTGGATAAATCTGTTTTCATTAAACCATATTCTTCTCTATTCTTTGCTATTTCCATTTCAATCCATTCAAACTTATGTGGCAATGGTTTCTGTTTTGAATGGTCTATTTCGTTTGTATATTCTCATCCTTTCGTGTGTTTTGTATAAAAGTCAGCCGTCGTCGAAGAAAGACAGTCCTCGTACCTCAGACTAACTTCCTCCGACTATGGCACGGCAAGAAAAATCCTTGGCGGTATGCCTTGAAATACGTTCCCTGACCGTCATTTTCAAGAAAGCGTATCATTACAGCCGAGTTGAGTTCACCATTATTATATATACCCATGATTCCTGTATAGAATCCACGGTCATAGCCTTCCGCTTCGTGGATTATTTCCATAGTCTTGTCCTTTGGCGCACCTGTTATGGAACCTGCGGGCAACATTGCATCCAATATGTTTCCGATGTGCTTTTGATAGTCGGTTGGTAACTTGCCGCTTATTTCAGAACTGGCCTGGAGAATATTCCCCTTATTGGTATGGAGCACATCAATATAACGGTATTTATCCACCCTTACATGCTCCGCCACACGGCTAAGGTCATTGCGGATCAGATCCACAATGGTAGCATGTTCGGCAGCTTCTTTTTTATCGCTCATCTGCTTATCACATCATATAAAAAAAGGAGAATGGTTAAGTCTGCTTCATAAACCATTCTCCCATTATCTAATTCGAAGTACATTAACTACAGATTCTGTCGCAAGAGCAATAAAACAATGTCACGACCATGAACCTTTGTAATTTATACTTTTATGTATAAAGATTCTATTCAAATCGTTAATTTTTCATCCTCTTTACATGGCTCCTCATTTTGTTCCAATATTCTTATTGGCGTTTTGTACCTGTTGATATGGAACTTTATCTGTTGCAGTTCGACTTTTAGTCTGTTCCTTGTAACTTGAAAAGAAAAAGTTTTTCCCATATCCATTTCCAAATATCACATCGCAAGGTTCGCCCGTATCTTTCCAAATACGAACTTTTGCAGAAAAATCAAACTCCAAAGTTTCTTTTGACTTGTCGTAAGGATATTTTATTTCATAATATTTGCGACCAATATTCTTTTTTATTTTTGCTCTGCCATCATTACTTTTAAACACACCTTCACTAATCGTTGGATGTGTGTTTCTATAATAACCAGGCCCCATTGTTTTTATGACTTCAGAACTTAAATCGATAAGATACTTATTTCTCTGAACTGAGTCCATTTTTTCAAGATTTTGAGCTGAAATACTCAAAAGTGGAAACATGGACATTAAAAATAAAACCAAATACTTCATGTCTTTATGTTTTTATTTGATAACATCATTATATTGAATATCAGGTCTTTTTGTCGGACCAAACGTTATATCCTTATAGGATTCATTGATATTATGCCCTCCTGTTATTTCTGGACCTTCATAATCACGTAAAATTCCAGGCAAATTATATGACTGTGCTAAATCTAAATCATTTTGGGATGGACCTGTTCTTCGTGAAGTTGTTTTAGGACAATAATGGAGTGTTGTATGGCAATGAAAAAAAGCACAAACATCAATGTTTGAAGTTGGTACTCCCAACGATATACTTGCGTTAGTACCTGCACATCCCGTAATGGCAGGACCTTTTACCATTTTTCCTACATAATATTTTCCGCTTGTCTGACTTTTATAAATATAAAATCCGTACTCGGAGCGAGAAGCAGAACTTGCGGTTTTCTTCATCAAATTCCAAGCTTCATTCATTTGCTTTTTTACTACGTCTCGTTTCAATATCTCAGAAACATCAGGATAAGTATAAGCTCCATTTACAGCTCTTGTTGAAATTTGATTCTCGTTAATAAAAATGTCGTCACTATCGTCTGTACAGGCACAGAACCCCATACTTATAATAATTGACAAAAAAAACAAAATTCTATATTTCATATGATAATTCCTTATATTTAATATCAAATACTACAGATATAATGTTCTATCCTACTTTTCCACCACCAAATGTTTCTGATCCAGCAAGGCTTTTACCATTCATTTTTTCAAAATTTGAGTTTAATACTTTATACGTTAATGCCATTTTTATTTGTGTTTAAGTCCCTTTTAATCCATGCGGCTTAGCCGGGACTGTTGGCTGAGTCGTATCATTCAAAAATCATATATATACATTACAAAAATCATGCCTATTTTATTTTGAGGATTTTATGATGTCAGAGTGTCAGTCCAAACAACTTTAAGCTATAAATACGGTATGCAACTTCTATATAAAACTCAGCCGTCGTCGAAGAAAGACAGTCCTCGTACCTCAGACTAACTTCCTCCGACTATGGCACGGCAAGAAAGATCCTTGGCGGTATGCCTTGAAATAATTCAAGACTATACTGCCAAGGACTTTTCTTTGTTTGCCGTGCTGACAACGGCTGACTTTTATAGCCACAACTCGCAGTTCCATTTTTTATCGCACAATCCAAACGACATGAAACAGTGGCACGCCACCTTTTCATGTCTCAGTAGTACGGCATGAGGAAAAGTGTTTCTTTTTGTCGGTTGCAGGCTAACCGATCAAAATAAACACCATTCCTTGATTTGCCGTACAATTTTGTTTGCATACTCCACCGCAAGAAAGAAGTCATTGATGTAAACCCCAACGACCACTTTCATGCTTGGCTGCACAGCCTTGGAGAAAACCCGATGCAAGAAGCATGGACAAGCCATACTCTTCTTTCATCGGAATTTCTCTGAAGGCTGTGCCATTATTGTATGCGATTTCCATTTTCCTAAAAACATATGCAAAACAGTATTTATATCCATTTCTCAGAAATGAGTATGCGATAATCGTGCTGTCCAAAACTTCCGTGAAGTTTCTATTTTCATTTGCCGCTCTGATTTTCTTTCCTCCACAAGGTCTTTCCTTTTGGCATCAACCGTTATCGTGCAGGTGCAAAGGTATGGCAGCGGGCTTTGGAAATAAAAGGTCGAGCCTTCGGTTTTCGAAAAAATCTCCACACCGTTGGGTAGTATTTTTCCGAAAAACCTTGTATTTCCAGCCTCGCCGCCCTTGAAAGGCACCTGAAACGAAACGACCGATGCGACAGGAAGACGCAAAAAAAAATGTCGGAAAAGGGAGCGACAAGGTGAAGAAACGAGAACTTCCCTTCAGTTCCTGGAACCGCAAATAAATTTAATTCAAGGCTATATGACAACAAACATCAATATAACACAGACTTGGTGGAGATTACTCTCCGCAGTCGGCTCAACCCTCATCACTTTGGTGGCTTGGTTGGGATATATGGCTCTCTGCATGGTCGGTGAAGTCATATTGGGAATTGTGAAGTTCATCTTCGGCATCATCATTTCCATTCTTTCTATGGTGGTACTGATTGGAACATTCATTTGGTTATTGACACTTTAAAGTACAAGCGATATGAACAGAAGCATTGAAGCGATACCTACATGGTCACTCTGCTACATCATCAATGGCGATGCAAGCGGACTGACGGACGAGGAAATCCGTATGGTGGACGAAGCCATACGCAAGAACAATATTGAGATAGTAAGTCCAAGATACAACGAGGACATGTGCACAGGACCTTACTTCAGCCATTATCCGTTCTTCGGACTGCCTACAGAAGTTGAGGACTGCGACATCATCTATCATGAGTAACAACCCCTTTAACAACATCAGATATGAACACTACAGAATATTTCAAGAGAACCATACAAGCCTATTTGGAGGAGCGTGCTATGGAGGACGAACTCTTTGCAGCCAAGTATGACAACCCCGACAAGAACATAGACGATTGCGTCACCTATATCCTTAATTGGGTACAGAAGAGCGGTTGCAACGGCTTTTGCGATGACGAGATATATGGGCAAGCCATCCACTACTACGAGGAGAAGGACATCGAGGTAGAAAAACCATTGAACTGCCAAGTGTCTGTTAACCACCACATCGAACTCACAGAGGAGGAGAAGGCACAAGCAAGACAGGAAGCTATCCGCCAATATCAGCAAGAGCAGATGAACAAGATGCGTAACAGAGATACCGCCAAGCGCATCTCACAGAGAACGGAAACAGAAGTACACCAACCATCATTATTCGACACGTTATGAAACCAAGAACGAAATATCAGAAGCAAGTCGTAACCTCAAACAAGGGGTTACGACCTATCAAGGGAGCGCAAATGCAATGGGCATTCCGTGAATGTCTTGACCACTATGCCTTTCAGTTGAAACACGGACAGACCACCTGCATGGACTGCGGACACACTTGGACTACGGACGAGGATGCGGACAAATGTGTCTGCCCGAAGTGTAAGGCAAAGTTGGAAGTGCAGCGCACCAAGCGACAGAAGGCAATGTCTTCTACCTATTTCTGCGTACTCACCGAGCGCAAGGGACTACAACTTATGCGAGCATATCAGATGAAAGCCTATTACCGCAAGGGACAAAAGGCAGACATTTATTGTTGGGAGGTGGCACGCTATTGGATGAACGAGAAAGGCAAGGTGGAGGTTATGGCACGCAAGCGCACAATGGGTATCTATATGGACACGTTCTGCTACGACTCCGACATTGAACTGCGCAAGGACAACACCACCTATCAGCATATTGCCTCATTTCCGGTCTGCCCCGATATGAAAGTCATTCCTCAGATATGGCGCAACGGCTTTGACGGAGCGTTTCACGGCATCGAACCGCTTACATTGTTCAAGGCGATGCTGACAGACCACCGCATCGAAACGATGATGAAACAATGTCGTTACGGACACGTCCGCCACTTCATAGACCATCCACGGCACTTGGAAACTTGTTGGAATGCCTACAAGATAGCCAACCGCAACCATTACCTTATTACAGACATCGGCAAATGGGCGGACTACATCTGTATGTTGGTAGAAATGGGCAAAGACATCAGAAGTCCACATTACATTTGCCCCGACAACCTTGAAGCCGAGCACGACAGAATATCCGAGAAAATCAGAGCCAAGAAAGAAAAGGAGCGCACCGAGGAGGAGATACGCAAGGCATTGAAGAACGAGGACAAGTTCAAGGAAATGAAGAGCCGTTTCTTCGGTTTAATGTTCACGGACGGCAATATCGTGGTGAGAATGCTTGAAAGCGTCAGGGAGCACGTTCTTGAGGGCAAGGCGATGCATCATTGCGTAGGCAGCGGTACAAACTATTCACTCAATCCCGACTGCATCATCTTCTCAGCAAGAATAGCCGAACAAAGGGTTGAGACCGTGGAGTTTTCACTCGAACAGATGAAAGTCGTACAATGCCACGGACTACAGAACAAGGATACCGAACATCATGCCGACATCATCAACTTGGTGAACAGCAATGCAAGACTTATAGAGCAACGAATGGTTGCAACGACATGAAATCTATATCGGCGAAGCGATGAAAATTCGTTCCGCCACTTTCTTTCATGAGCCGAGGAGCGGAAAAGAAAGTGGCAAAGAAACCGTCTTTTCCTTATCTGCGATGCTTGCAAAGAACAAAGGACAGCCCCCAATCAAAAGGACTGTCCTAGTTTATAAAACCTTATTCTATGGAGTAAACAAGAGCAGATACTCCATTTTCTTCTTCGCTCGATGGAAGGCACTATCTTTCCGTTCCACCTTTTGAAGTCCACATAGTCACGATAGATGTTTCTGTTGCCACTTCGCATCTTGGCATACATCCGGCTTTTCATCACCTTTCCACACCCCACATTGTAGGCAAGTGTAGCCAAGAGCAGCGAGTCACGACCGAAACCACGAAACATGGCGCAGAGCTTTCTGAGGTCAGAGCGCAGCAATGCATCGGCTTGCCGTTCCGTCATTATTGGAGAAAACTTCTCGCCAGGCAACAGCTTGTGTCCATATCCGACATAAGGATGGTGCTTCGGTCCGTGCAGACCCTCGTACTTCTTGATGCAGGCGACAGCCAACTCAAAACGTGACACATGACAAACTCGCTTTATCGCCCCTTGCGTCTGGGCAGACAAGCTGCCCGACACAAGAAGCAAGGCTAACAATATCATCAACCTCATACGCTACCGAGTTTGTTGGCACTTCTCGCAAACTCTTCCTCCTCATCAGTATCGTTGAAACTGAACTCCATTTCGTATGACTTGCCGAAGTTGTCCTCCACCACCACTGTCAGCGTCTGTGTCTCCGTACTTGCCGAAGTATAGTAAAGACGGAACTTCTCGTTCTCCAACAGATAGCGGTCGTTTGGCTGGAACACCGTTCCGTTCTCCATTCTCAACGAACCTTTTCCGTCATGCTGAAAATAGCGGATGGTATAGATGGTGCCGTCAAACTTTCCCTCCGCCTTCAACTCGCAGCGGATTTCAACAGTCTGTCCACGCACAATGTCCTTTGGCACAGGCATCGTCTCCACCTTGAAAGGATACGACTGCTGAATGTCCAGCTCATCGCTGCACGATGAAAGGATTACCGACACGGCACACACGAAAAGGAATGCCAACACGCTCACTGATTTCTTGATTTTATTGTTCTTCTTCATTGTCTTGTTGCTTTTTGAATGATTGTTACTTTCTTGTCTTATGGCTCATCAGGTACTCGTTCAAGTCCTTGTAGCCAGTGTATAGATGCGAATGGTCAATGACCTTATCGCCATATCGCTTTTGTAGTTCGACATGGGCATTCTCGCCAGCTTCGTCATTGTCCAAATGACAGTACACTTGTGCATAGCCATCTAAAAGATGATGCACCTTTTGCATATTAGTCACCGAATTGAGAATAATATGATCCTCACCACGACCTATGTCAAGAATTACGGCAGAGAGAAAATCCATAAAACCCTCGTACAGATGGCAGACGTTGCTGTTCCTGCCAATGAGAGTGACGTCCTTTGGCGACACGCAACCTTTGAAGAAACGGTTGCGTATCTCGTAGCCACCGCTGTTGTTCTTGAAGCCGACAGCAAAACTGTTTGCCATTGTATCGGTATTCCACCTGACAGCAGAAACGGCTCGCCACGTCAGCTGATATGCCACGCTCACGCAAGTACTGCCGAAGTGCAGGATGACTCAAAGGCTTTTCCACAATATCACTAAAGGGATTGCCTTTCGCCTTCACAGCCTTTTCCGCTATTCTTTGATGATGCGGAAACGATGTCGGGAAGCTGCCACCAAGTGTTTCAGATATGAACTTGGCTTGCGCCACAAACTCATTGCTGTTGATGAACTCCCCTGCGAGGTTGAAGATGTCACCACCTCTGGCGATGCCATAGTCATACCAGACATTCTTGTCCGTTGATACCCGAAGCGAAGGATTGCGGTCGTTGCGGTATGGCGCATGATACCAAAGTCCCGAAGCCTTGTGCTTGACAGGCTCAATGCCGAGAACATAGAGAAAGTCCACAATAGGCACTTGTTTGATTTCATTGATGTCCATAGGCTCACTGTTTTAGTTGATGATGAACTTCATGCCGATGCCAAACTGCGTGTGGAAATGTCCCGTGCTGTTGCCCCAAACAAGCCTTTCCTTAACGGAAGCGGTCAAAGCTATAGCATCCGACAGGTATATTTCCGTTTCCAATGCCACGGCACCACCATAGATAAACGCTCCCTTGTTCTGCAAGGTCGCTCCGTCCGACATGGTTCTCTTGCCCCAGTTTACGGACTCATAGCCAGCCAGTGCCGTACCTCCGATATAGAACAGCACCGTCTTACTGTTGTCGGAAAGGAAGTTGTAGGAATAACCGAACTCGCCCGTAATTTGTGCTATTGGAACGGAAGTGTTACGGTAAGGCTGATTCACTTGCAGGTATTCCGCCCCATATATCCACTTGTCACCACCCTTGGTATAGCTTGAAAGTCCGAAACCTGCGTAATAGCCAGCCTTGCAGGACTTCTTGCCGTTATACACTCCGTCAGCCATGCCGACCTTCACCTCAATGCCTTTCATCTGAGGAAGACATCTTTGGGCGAATGCTTGCCCTGCGGTGAGGGCAAGCATCGCCATGATTGCAATGTTTCTTCTATTCATCCGTTACTTCACGCTAAGTTCGTTGATTGTCAAAGCTCGCACCAAGTCGCTGTTCTCCACGACAAACGACTGATGGCGACCGCCTTCCTTCTCGTTCATCTCCACGACAAGCTCCTTGTCGTCAGGAATGGTAAATTTCGGTAAGCAGAACACCGTCTGCTCCGTTTTCTTGCCAGCCACACGCACCACATAGTTGTAGGCACGGACAGGAAGAAGCACCTGCTCCTGAATGGCGGTTCGCTTCGCCACCTTCTTGTCCACCACCTTGAACGTGATATAGTCCACGTCAAACGGCACGTTGCTCTGGTTCTTGATTTCTGTGTGGAAATACAGCAAGTCGCTGTGTACATAGATGCCCTTCAAAAGATACTGGATCCCGAAACGCTTGCTGCCGATATGCTTCACCTTGCGTTTGTTCTCCTTGTGGATGGACTTCATGATGAGGTGTACCAGCATGGGACTTTCCTTGCCCAACTCCTTGAGATAAATCTCCTGCGCATTGTTCGGGCGGTTCACCGCCTCACCGTCATGGATGAAGTCCGCCATCTCGATATTGAGCATGAGCGGTTCCTTGGCATACTTTACACTGAATGTGTAGAATGAACCATCCTCCGTGATGACGCTCATATTGGTCTCTTTCTTGAAGTTCTTCACGGCTGCTTTAACACGGATAACATTCTCCGCACCGTCCGCCTTACCAGCTATCAAATCCTCTGAACCCAAGTCAACGTACTTGACAGAGGCAGGAAAGAGAATATGAACCGTCTTGTCATAAGTCACTTCCAAACCATGAGGTGGAATCATGCGGTCGAAGGTCAGCTTCTTGGTCAAGCCGTGATAGAGGTTGCTGTTCTCTTCCTTCTGCGGATACACCTCCTTGGTCAAGGTCAGTTTCTCTTCCTGATCGGAAGAAACATTGCTTACTTGCTCAGTCTTTACAGACTTCTGCGCTTTTTTCTTGCCTGTCTTCTGCGCTGATGCAGTGCAGGCTACACCCAGCATAAGGGCGAACATGATTGTTGTCTTCTTCATTTTAGTTTGCTTTTAATTAAACTTTTGGATTAAGTGGTATAAATGTTGTTGCCTTTCGGCTAATCTTCCTCTTGGTAGAGCATGACCCTGTAGCCAGCCTTCAGGTGTATCTTGACGGTACGCATCTTCTTGGAGATATACTGCGACACGCCTTGTATGACACCTTTTCCCAAGTCGGAGGCAAGCTGTGCCCCGGCATTGGAGGAAATGTTGATGCTGCTGTTCAACGAGCTTCCCATGTTGGCACCGACTTCCTTGGCTGCGTCAACCTCCATCGACTTCGGGATGAAGATGCCCTCCTGACCGTCATTGTCATAGACGGCAAGCTCAATCGGGATAATCATGCCGTTGTGCTCAATGGACTTCAAGGCTATGGAAAGCCTTTCGCCTTGCAATCGTGCCACTCCGACAATGACAGAATTTCGTGGTATCTCCCTATTGCCGACACGCATGGCTTCCAACAGTCTCAACCTTACTGCCTGTCCGTCCGTTATGGTCTGGTTGCCGTGGATGCAGGCAGAAATCGTGTTTTTGTCGGAAACACCACCTCTTCCGATGGCGGTATTGAACCTTGTCGAAGCCTTTTCCGAGTAAGAGGCTACAAACTCCCCGTTACTCATGGGGCGGTTCAAGGACGAGACCACACGCCTTTGCACTTGCCTTACAGGGGAAACCTTGGCTTTCTTGCCCTTGGTGACAGTTTCCTTGTTTTCCTCTGTTGCAGTTTCTGCCGATGAAGGACTTGCCGCATAGGCATTTCCACCAGGCATGTACTTTGCCGCAAGTTGGTAGGACTTCTCCATAAGGGCAATTTGCTCGTCCATATTGGAACGCTTGTTTTCCTGCTGCATCATGCTTGCCTCCAGCTCGTCAAGACGTTTCCTCAACTCAGCATCTTCGCTGCTTCCCCCTTGTTGTGGCTGTTCATAGAAACCGCCCAAGGTCGTGTTCAAGATTTGGTATGCCTCGGCAGACGAGCGGATGGCATCCGCCTCCTGTCTTTCCGCTTTTGTTGGCTGCTGCCCAGACTGCATCAGGTCAAAGTCCTTTTCTTGCCGTGTAGCAGTCGAATCAATGCCTGGCATGTACTCACCAAGAGTGTTCATTGCTCTGCTTTTTTCCTTTTGCTTGTTGGCAAGATCCTCCTTGGAGTATGCCTTGCGCTTGTCCGCCTCCACATCAGTCTTCTCCGCATCGGGCATTTCCATGTTGAATCCCTTGCTGCCTTTCTCACCCTCTGATGCAGACGGCTTGAAGATGAGCCATAGCACCAGACCGCAGACGAGGCACATGCACGGTATGGCAATCATCTTGTTACGCTTGATACGCTGCTCTTCGGTCAAAGGCTTCTTTTCCTTTGAAGCCTTATCCGGCTCCACCTTGTCATTCTTCTCTTTCTCCATGTATCAATTCATTCAGGTTGGTCACTTGCTGCCCCTTGTCGGTGGGCAACTTTACACTCTCTATGTGCTCAACCTCTATATTAGAGGTCTTGCCGTTTCCGAAGTTGATGATGGCTGAACCTATCATGTAAAGGCTACAGAGGGCAAACAAGCCGAACATGACGAGCACGACTTTCAGTCTCACCCTTGGCGGAAGGGAATCCAGCCTGTCACGCAGTCTTCCCTTAATACCATTCACCTTTTCTTGGATTGTCTTAATCGGATTTTCCATTCTTGCTATATTTATCGTTCTACTGTACTGATGTCCCTGTTCTCCACAATGGTGAAACCTTCAATGGTAAAACCATTCGGGTTATCGTCGGAGCGTGTGGCATTCACTAACCTGCATACGGTGACAAGACTTCTCTCCGTCACGTTGCTCTCTCGGAGTATCACCTGCCGTGCGTAGGTCTTGGCTTGATAAGGGTAGTTATCAAAGTTACAGACCACGCTGTCCACTTGCAGCGACTGGTTGATGTTTCCTGCAATGAGTCGGTTATAAAAACCTTTCTCCGCAAAGTCCTGGTAATAGTTGTATGCGCTCTTGTCTGCCAGCAGCAAGGCTCGTTTCACGTTGTGCTCGATGGCGCTCTTTTCGGGAGATAGCGTAAAGAACAGCTCATGAAAGCGTCTCACGTGTTCCCTTGCCTCGGCAGGTCTGTTCTGTGAGAGGTCTTGCGAGAGGGCGAGCATCAGCGACTTGCCTCCGTCAAGGACGTATATCTTCTCGCGTTGCTTCTCCGCAAATCTGAATGCGAACACCACCGAACATATTGCAACAACAGCGCAACCGATGACGAGGACGATGCAGAACAGGCGTATCTGCCTGAACGAGGTCTCGATATTCTTCAATGACTTGAATTCCATTTTTCTTTTCGTTGTATTGTTCATGAATGACTATATTTTCTTAAATCCGCTCTTGATGAGCCTTCCAGCACGTCCTGCCACATTTCCAGCCGTTGCTCCTGCAATGCTTCCGCCCAGTGAGCCTGCCGTGTTCACGTTCCGGTTGTAGTTGCCGATGCCGCCACCTGCCTGTATGATCCAGCCTGCCACGGTCGGTATGGTGAAGTAACCGATGATTCCGATGATGAGGAAAACGATGTAAACACCGTTGCTTGCCTCAATGGAAAAGTTCGGGTCGTTCTGCAATGCCTCGATGTCGTTTTGCAGCATCAGCACCTGTATCTTGGCAAGGATGGTACTGAACAAGTCCGAAACGGGTAGCCAGAGATAAATCTGTATGTACCTGCAGAACCATTGCGTCAGCGTGGACTGGAATCCGTCCCATACCGATATGGCGAAACAAAGCGGACCGAGGATGGACAGGACGATGAGGAAGAATGTCCTCAGCACGTCTATGACCAATGCGGCGGCTTGGAACAGCAGCTCCAGCAGTTCACGAAAGAAATCACGGATGCTCTTTTTCATGCTGTACATGCCACGCTCCACATACATTCCCGCCATTGTCACCACGTCGCCGGGTGACCAGCCGAGTTCGTCAAGCTGCTTGTCAAACTCCTCGTTGCTCACAAGGTATGCAGTTTCCGGATTGCGTTTCATCGCCTCATACTCCAACTTGTCTTTCTGCGCCCGGTATTCATTCATGTCGAAGGTCTGTGTCTCCAGCATGGAATGTGTACCTTGCACAATGGGACTCATCACGCTGTTGAGCGTTCCGAGTACGATGGTCGGGAAGAACATGATGGCAAGTCCGATGGCAAACGGACGGAGCAGCGGAAATACGTCTATCGGCTCTGCTCTTGACAGTGACTGCCAAACCCTCAGGGCGACATAGAACAGCGCCCCAAGTCCTGCAAGTCCCTTGGCGATGTCCGTCATGTCGGAGCACAGCGGCATCATCTCGTCATACAGGGAACGCAGTATCTGGTGAAGATTCTCGAAATCCATAGGCTACCAGTATTTCTCGTTTGACTTGCCGTAGAGTCCCATGATGCGGTCAAGGTCGTTTTTCTTCTTGGCACGCAGATAACTCACGGAAATGTTCTTGTTGGTGTAGTAGCTCACGAGATTGCGGTAACGCTTCATCTTCGAGTAGCAGCGTTCCACCACGTCCATTCGCTCCTTGTCCGTCATGGAAAGGGTCGTGATGTTCACCACGTTCTTCAACTCAGTCAGCACATCGTTGCTTTCCTCCAACAGTTTGGTATAACCGAAGCCGATGGCGGAGAGTTCCTCCACGGAGAAATTGTCATCGTGCATCATCTTCTGGTAGTTGTTGATGTAGATGTCCGTGATGTCACCCACCATGAGGATGGTCTGCTGCACCTTGCGTGCGTCCTTGACGAGGTTGTTCACCGACTTCAGCGCATCGTAGTACTTCTTGCCCTGCTCGTAAATCTTCACGGTCTCCTTGAAGTTGTTGATCATGTTCTGAGCCGTCGAAGACGTGTGGACAATGTTGTTGGACGAGTTGATGATACTCTGCGCAATGTTGGTAGGATCTATGACAGACCACTGTGCGCTTGCCTTTCCCGCCATCAGCAGGAACAGGCAGATTGTCATGATTACTTTTGTTCTCATTTTTACTTTTGGATTAAGTGGATAATGAATTTCATTTGTTCTCTTGTTTGTCCTCTGCAAGCTGCCGGATGGCGGCTTCCATGTCACCACCGAGTTTCTCCGCCAATGCCCTCACCTCCAGTTTCTCACTTTCCTCAGTCGTATAGGCGAGATATTCCTGCGTGGACACTTCTGTGGCATATACTGCCGACTGCGTTCCTCCGAGTCCTATCCATACTTCCTTGTAGAGACGTGACGGGTCGTTGGACTGGTTGATGGAGAGAATCTGCGACTTCTCCTTTTCCGTCAATCCGAGCAATGCCTGTATCTGCTCGAACTTGTTCATGAACTTCCTCTGGTCAAGGAGTATCTTGCAGTCTGAGTTGTTGATGATACTGTCCTTCACGATAGCGGAGGATATGATGTCCTCTACTTCCTGGGTTACCACAACCGCCTCACCGAAGAACTTTCTGACCGTCTTATAGAGATACTTGATATAGGACGCCATGTTTGCCGAAGCTATCGCTTTCCATGCTTCTTCTATCACTATCATCTTGCGGATGCCTTTCAGGCGGCGCATCTTGTTGATGAACAGCTCCATGATGATGATGGTCGTGACCGGGAACAGGATTGGATGGTCCTTGATGGAATCAATCTCGAAAACGATGAACCGCTTGTGCAGCAGGTCAAGCTCCTTGTCGGAGTTAAGCAGATAGTCGTACTCACCACCCTTGTAGTAAGGTTCCAGCACGTTGAGAAATCCGTCTATATCAAAATCTTTCTCACGGACTTTCTTTTCTTCCAGTACCTTGCGGTATTCCGTTCCCACAAACTCATAGAAGGTATTGAAGCACGGCACGATGTCGCTTTCCTCTTTCAGTTTACCGATGTAGAGCGACACGGCATTTGACAAGGCAACCTCTTCCGCTCGTGTGGCAGGCTCGTTGTCCTTCTTCCAAAGTGTCAGGAGCAAAGTCTTGATGCTCTCACGCTTCTCGATGTCAAAGACCTTATCCTCGGTGAAGAACGGATTGAATGAGATGGGACTCTCATCCGTATAGGTATAGTAGATTCCATCCTTTCCACCTGTCTTTCTGTTGATTATCTCGCAGAGTCCCTGGTAGGAATTTCCCGTATCCACCAAGACCACATGCGTGCCTTGCTCGTAATACTGTCTGACGAGGTGGTTCATGAAGAACGACTTTCCACTTCCCGATGGTCCGAGCACGAACTTGTTGCGGTTGGTTGTCACGCCTTTTCTCATCGGCAGGTCAGAGATGTCAATGTGCAGCGGCTTACCACTGATGCGGTCTGCCATCTTGATGCCGAACGGTGAGGGAGAATCCATATAGTTGGTTTCCTCCGTGAAGAGGCACACTGACTGCTCAATGAAGGTATGGAAACTCTCCTCTGACGGGAAATCCCCCTCGTTGCCGGGTATCGCTGCCCAGAAAAGTGTCGGACAATCCACCGTATTGTGGCGTGGCACACATTCCATGCTTGCCAACTGACTGCCTACGTCGTTGCGAAGATGCTTCAACTCTTCCATATCCTCGCCCCATGCCATAACATTGAAATGGGCACGGACAGACTGCAAGCCTTGTGAGTGAGCCTCGTTCAGATACTCGTCAATCCATTCCTTGTTGATGGCGTTCTGTCGGCTGTACCTTGACAGCGAGTGCATGTTACGTGCGGTCTTCTCGAACTTCTGCAAGGTCTCGTCACTGTTGTCTATGAAGACATACTGGTTATAGATATGATTGCAGGACAACAGCAAGCCAACTGGAGCGGCAAAGATAGTCGGCAGTCACTTCGATCAGTGGACAATCGCTCAAAGCGGTTGTCCGTAGATACTTCCGTTGGCAGGTCTTCCGTTTGCGACAAGGTATGAAGGCATAGGTGTTTGTTTCCGATACGCATACCACTTGCAGACAATTCCATATCCTCCAAACATTGCACGTTCTCCGTGGAGAGCGATAGGTACTTGCCTACAAGTCCCGTTGTCCGTTCCGTGCCTGTGATTTCATCATCAGCCAACTTTCGCAATGATATATAACCACTGTCGTTGATGATTCTTGCGAACTGCTCCACGGCATCGAGGAATCTTGCTACCGTTTCCTTGTCCTTGATTTCCTTGGGGATGATATGCCCACGGCACAAGGTGGAAAAATTGCTTTGGTGTGCCATACGCTCCTTGGTGGTCTTGGTGAGGAACAGGTAACACTGGTGATGCAGGTAAGGACGCTCATTGAAGTGTCTCTCGTAGCTTCTTGACAGAAAGCTCATATCGCTATTCTGCAAGTCCGGCGCATAGTTCTCTTTCACGAACCAGTCCTGCTTGTGGACAATGCTGTAGTCGGGCAGCACCTTGATAGCCTTGCACCATGCGGCATGTACCGACTCATACTCCTGCGATGTTACCGTGAAGATTTCGGGGAGCGTCACCTCGTAGGCGACCGTGATGTCGCCATTCTTGGAGATAATGCAGCCTTGCTCCACGGCAAGCAACGGGAACTTGCTTTCAAGGGTGCTTGATTTTCTGATATTTCTCATTCTTCTTTCTTTTTATGTTTGAACATTCGGTTTGTTTTCCTTCGGTTGAGGATATAGCGTGGATGGCTCTTGGCGGCAAGGAGCTTCATCAGTCCATGCTCTCCGTACTTGTTGTTCAGGTAGAATGTTCCCCATACAAGCAATGATCCGAGCGTGAGACCCAAGCCGATGCAGACCAGTTGGTCCGCACCTGCCATATAGAGGACTACCACAAGGAAGAAGACGGCAAGCAGTCCACCTGCGAAGATGAAGAGGTACTGTGCCTTCAGTCCCTTGAACTCAACCGAATGACCAATGCCCTTGTTGATTGGGTAGTCAGCCATAAGTCTTATACCTTATTATATTATAAGAAGAACGAGCGGAGGATGGTTGCGCTCACGATAAGGAAGATGCAGGCTCCGAACCAGCTTGCGGCAGTCTTGCTCGTGTCCGGATCGCCCGACGAGAACTTGCCATACACCTTGATGCCTCCGATGAGACCTACCACGGCACCGATGGCGTAGATGAGTTTCGTTCCTGGTTCGAAATAGGAGGTCACCATGCTTGTTGCCTCGTTGATACCTGCAAGTCCGTTGCCTTGCGCAAATGTCTGTGATACGGCTGCGACAATCATCGCAGCGAGAAGAATGATTCTGTTTTTCTTGTTCATAAATCTTTTTTGTCTGTGCCTTGGGGATTGGATGGTCCCGACTGGCGGTTGATACTTTTGTTTACTCATGCGGCATGATGCCGACTTGTGGATTCAGTGGCGAGCTGAGATTTTAGCCGTAGTCTTTCTTTTTCATTGGTGTACTGTCTTGTTGTTAGATACGATATGCCTTGAGTCCTTCATCAAACGCAGCCTTTATTTCGGCATTGTGGATGTTGAAGTGCTCGTTGATGATATTCTCGATGAAACTTGCCATGGAAACCTGTCCTTTGCCTACGACACTGACAAACTTCATTACTCGCTCATGAGTTTCCTCACTGATGCTTACCTGTCTGCCAAGTCTTGCAGTAAAGCCTGCATCCGTCATGAACTTGCCGATGTACCCATTTCTGTTGTTGGTACTTGACGACATGGTTACATTCACTATGGACTGAACACAGATGTGCTCCTTAGTCCCGTTGTTCTTTCTTGCTTTTTTCATAATTCTCATTTTTATTGTTATACAAAATCTCTGATATTGAAATCCTTGAAGTCTTCTGGTACAACAAGTTTCTTCTTTTTGATAGCTTTTGTTGCTTTTTCTGATGTAGGCTTGATGGTGGAAACGCTCGACATGTGCAATTCCATCAACGCATTCATTCTGCGTTTGATCTGCTTGGAACGTTCCGCTATCATGTTGAAAAAGTTCATTGCCTTCC